>Ga0116231_10003931_pt1 | contig 30410 bp, 18 predicted proteins | sample S1TSphgellanicum_2_FD_89695 | JGI IMG/M metagenome (GOLD analysis project Ga0116231, IMG submission 89695) | Host-associated microbial communities from peat moss isolated from Minnesota, USA - S1T2_Fd - Sphagnum magellanicum MG | ecosystem: Host-associated > Plants > Peat moss > Unclassified... | reverse complement strand
CATTCTCCATAATTGCATTGCCGACCTCAGTCATAATTTGGAGCTGCCATTCAAGCTCCATACCCATTCAGTGCAGCCATCATGCAAATTCCTCAGTACAACTCTTCTTCCCAATCTAGCAAAGCTTCCCATGTAAAAGCAGTCGTCATAGAAACCAACGGCATAATTAACAAACCACCTAACTTCCCTAATCAGTGACGTCCAAGAGATGTAACCTAATTTTGGGTTACAAAATGACCAAGAAATAATGTTTAATTTGCAGCAATAGATGCTTTTAAAATGGAAGGTGCAAATATTGACTTTTTCAAATCTTTGAATTCCAAAGAGGAGCATCAAACAAATCTATAACCTTGGATCATATTATCAATTTATGAACAAAATGTGGAAAATTGTGAGGTCCATATATTTATTCTTAAGATGTGAACCTAAGTCACATTTCATGTGAACTAGATTCACAAATTTTATGAATGTAATGTGTTACCAAAAACATATTTTGTTGTAATGAGAGGCTCAAATTTAAAAACTTCAGCCAATGGCTTTCAACAATATACGGATTGAACTCAAACATGAGAAGCTAGATTATTAGTGTCACTGTAGATTGTGATGTTTTAAAAAATGGTTCCCCAAGTATATTTTTTTAGTACTATAGTATCTTGGCATCTTTGACACTACTTAAATTATTTGTAGAAATTTTGAAAAAAAATAAAATCAAAGAAAATATTTTTGTGAAGGAAAATAAAAAATCAATTGGAATATTTTCTTTTTCAACATAGAATCTTCAAACTTAATTAATTATTCAACAAACATGCGTTGAAGTTGCCCTTGTACTAATGTAATCATTTGACATCTAAATTACCTAAAATTTATGAAAATTTCTATGTTTATTTAATTAAAGTATTTGGCGTTATGAAAACCTAAACATAAGAAATAAAACCCAAGTAAGGTAACCAAACATTAAATAGACAATGCCCTTTTTTGGGCATTTATATTTGTGCTCAAACTTGTTCAAAATTATATCCTTAATACATATGGTTTAAAATTCGTTGCCCAATGAAAGAGAAGAAATATGGGCCAGAGTGTGTAGAGCAAGTTATCACCTCATTATGTAAGTTTCTTCCTTTCAATACATACAACAGGTTTTCCTGACACTGTATTGTGGAAGTTAAAAATCCCTTTTTGGTGAGGTTTTGTGTCTGCTCATTCAGAATGAGAATTAGACTTGAATGCTAAGAAAGCCAATTTTGATTCTGAAATTTTGGTGTGGGATTGCAGCATTGAACCCTTCAGATATCCATGAATGTATGGGGGATCTGACATGTGATGAGGTTTGGGGGGGGGGGGGGATGAGGGTTTTTGAAAACAACTAAAAAACCTTTGAACTTATTTTGGAATATTTTATTTTCATCATGGAATCTTCAAATTTAATTAATTAATTTTTTGAAAGACATGTATTAAACTAGCCTAATATTATAGTAGTTATCGAATGTAATTCATGGAATGATATGTTATAAAATTGAAGTTTTAATGGGAAATTTCACCCCACCCCACCATTGTCTTTATTGATGTTTTATCACATCCAACATTTTAATGTGTGTAAACAATCTAATATATTGAAATATATGATGTTCTTATTATTAAGTGTTTTTTCAAAAAAGAAGGAACTTGGGGTGATGAAAGAAGATTTATTGAATAAATAAACTATTGTTGTTTAATTTGGAAAACATGGTGTCAAATGGGGAGATTGTGAAATGTCTACTTTCAATGCTAAAAATATTAAATTTCAACATTACTACTATAACAAGTATTCGACAACAATTAGAACATGATTTATGTGTGGATTTATCCCCAAAAAAAACATTCATATGTGAACAAGTGGATCTATATGTGTAACAAAAGAAGCAAAAAATGTGATCACACATGTTTCTGATTTATAACAACAACATAAATGCCTAGTGCAAGATAATGTTGTAAGTTCCAACAAAAAAAGGTATATAAGGTTTTAAATTTAAAAAATTATGTTTCATAGTAGTATGCAATTAAATTGGATAATTGTCCTTAAAACAAATTGTTCAAATGCAAAACAATGCAATATGTTGTAAATTGATGTGTGAGTTTGTTGATTTTCAATTTTTGAAAAAATGCCAAACAAGATCTAGTATTTCCTCAAAACTTATTTGTTTATTTTTAGCAGTTTACCATTGGAGAAAAAAAGGAAGACATGTGACATAGGAATATTAAGTAGCTTGCACATTCCTTCTCAAAAGTTTCAAGAAGTTGTTGAAAAAATAAAATCACTTAAAACACAAGTTTACAACTTCATCATCTTGTTTTAGTTATTCAAAATAACATTCAATGACAATTGTTAGATTTTAAGAATTAGCTTATAGGCATAAATGAGAATATTATAATTCAATACAAAAAATTTAATTACAAAGGAGTAAAAAATGATTTTTTTTTGGTTATTCTAATATGTTTTCTTGTATGTGGTGTTTGGAGCAATAAAAAACCCATGGAAATTTTACCCAATTTGAAAGCAAATGGTATGTATGAAGCTATGGTTCATCAGAGATTGGTATGGATCGAGGTTTGTTTAATAAATCATATTGGTTTGTTAATTTTGTTTTGTGTAATTTTATGCAAGTGTGGGCAATAACTCATAATCCTTTGACTGAATGTATGGTCATTTATTATTTTGCCTAGGTGGGTGAGAAAGATCTTTGGTGGCCTATCAAAATTGTGAAAGAAAGTGATGTTCCATCAAAAATTGTGAATATATTATTAGTGTTCAAAGGAAAATACGTATATCTTTTCCAACCTGAAAAGGGCTTACAAAAATTTCAAATTGTTAAATGAAGGTTTATTTTTTCAACATTTTTTAATATTCATGGATATGAATTGATCAACTTGTAAGATATAAAATTTTCACTATAGTTATATGCAACCATTTGGAATATTTTATGACCAATGTAAAAATTTGAAAACAACCTTTAATTTGAAAACAATTGTTAATGAAGCCCATAATTTATTAAGTACATACATTCTATGACATTTTGATGTCAGCCAAAAATAAGATATATAAATAGATTGTGTAATAATTTTTATTATTAATAGAGAATAATTTTTTTAAAAGTTGTTTAGGTTGTATACGTATGGAAGGGAGTTTCGAACCAATGTCACCTTGGAAGGAACATATGGATATAAAATGTAATTTACTAGTTTAAAATACACCAAAATGTGTTCATGATGACAATTTGTGATTTTTTCCCCCAAATCTACATCTTGTTTCTCCAAGCAAAGAAATGATGGACAAAGTGTCAATATAATTCTTTGGAAGTTAACAATATGAAATCAATGTGTGGATGATTTACAACCATTTTTTCAACACTTTTCCACGTGACTTTTCTAGGTGAGTGTAAACAACAACAATGAAAGGCTTTGAAAAGTCACCTTTTAGCCAAAGTTGAAACTACCAAATGGAACATTGGGTTGGTTACCACCAAAATTGAAATTGTTATGTGCTTCATATGTAGTATAAGTCACAATTTGATCTAGCCAATATGTTTTTAGGATCTTTGCAACCTTTTCATAGATTTTATAGTTGTCAAACAATTTTATTTTGACATATTGACATATCATTTCATTATGAAAAAAAAAAATTGTTCCCCTTTATTTTATTACATACTCACAATATCATAGTAAACATTCTTAATCAAAACATGTGGGATAACAATTTTCGTCTATTGAAAACATGGTTCCACAACTTTCATTATGAGAAATTGCATCCATCATAACATGGATTAATAATTTGTCTTGCAAAATATGGATGATAATATATGTTCTTAAAGGGCATACCTTTTTAAACCTAAATTGGAAATCCAATATTCATCAAAAGTTTTAAAATTTTATCTATTGATTCTTTCAATGCCAAAAATTACTTAAAATTTATCTTTCACTTTTAGGTACAAAAATTATGAAATCAACTCCATGCAACTATATTATCAAGGGCTTTCCAATAGTACCACAACTCTACTCCAATTTCCTTAAATTTTTTAAGTTTTGATTTTATTCAATTTTCATTGAAAATTTTATTCAACATTTAATAATTCTTGCACCATAAGTTTAAGCATTACATAATCACTTCTATTGACCTTTATTCATTGAAGACTTTTTAATAGTGGAATGACCTTGATTTGTTAATATGCATTAGTTCCAAGTAGGACAAAAAAAGATTCATCCCAACCACATTTAAATATGTTAAAAGCAAGAGTAAATATTTAATCACGTTCATTAGATGTGAGATCAATCATGCAACCCAAAATCAACACTTTACGCACATCTATGGGGCAAATTGTTTAATGCACATTTTAACTAAAAACAAATTATTTTTTTGCAATTTGCATTTGTTGCAACTATTTTTGCAATTAGAATAGTTGCAAATGACAAGTTGTAAAAGATAATTTTTCTTCTAATAAAGTGATTACTCTTACAACACCATGCAATTAATCTTGAACCATTGGGCATGCATGAAAAGGTAGCTGCATGATGGAGATCAATTGTTGAATGCAAGCACTTTGTGTACAATTTGTGACCAACTTGAACATAAGAAATGACACACAAAGGCATTTAAGGTGACCATTTTAGTTGCATAGTGGTTTTTTGTTGTGAACTTTGTAAGAAAAAATTGACAACATGAGTCACATTGTGTGAGAAAACCAAATGTGGAAGTTGTTTAATAAAATGAAAAATGAAAAAATAAAATCATTGAAAGGACAAGCATTAGGGGGAAGATTTTTCAACAACAACTTGATAGTGCAATCAATGTCTCCAATTGACTCATTAGTTTTTTCTAGGCAAGTGGTCATCTTGCTTTCATCTTCATTTAATTTAGTTTCCTTGCTAGATCATGTGGATTTCACTAGTTTTGGTATTTTCTTCATGGTGTTACTATTTATCCCAACAACCCAAAACAATAATCAAAATAAAATACATATAGACCCCAACAAATGGGGAAAATATTATTTGAAAATAGTAGCATAAATACCCTAACCCCTAAACATTAACACCTAAGTTATAGCCATATGTGCCTTTCATAATAACCCAAAGAGACACAAAAATATTGGATATCCATTTCCAAGAATTATCAAGTAAACTACCTTCAATCCTGTTGATACAAAACTAATGTTGTTTGTTGTAACAATATTCGTGGCTAAAGTATTAGGATGCACATATTTACAATAAGACTTATTGCATGGTTTTCTATTGGAGGAAAAATCACAATTGGCTAATCTTTGTAAAACCTTTGGTGGGAAATGAACTAGATAATAGAAAATTGGAAAAGAAGAAAAATGTCAAAATGTAACTTTAAGTTATACCTTTAAATTAATGTCAGGATTGTGGTCCGCGGTGGCAGAGTGAAGATCTATTCATGTTTTGTTTTTATATTGACATGCTAAGGAAATTTCAGTATTTAAAAAAGACCATTCAAACCCAACAAATAATTTAACAAACTTATCCAAGAAAATGGAGATATATACCTTGTGTTAATAGTAGAAGACAGCCTAGGAATTTCAATTTTGAGGATTATAAAAAATAGAAAGGGGTTGCCAATCCCTTAAAGCTCAAATTCACATAAGTTGATGTACATGATTTAAATGTAAATGTCTCATATTCACTCTCCACAATTTGGGATAACTTATGGTTCCTTCTTCAACTATGATCAAATCTAGGGGGTATCCCCAATTTTGATGACTTTAGCACACTTCCATGAATGTTTTGATCTAGACTGTTTAGGTGCATGAAACCTTAAAAAATGAACACCACCATTCACTTCTAAATGAACTTGGTTATTTGACACTACATTACCATTGGGATCTTCTTTTATAGGTTTTTTGGTGGTGTGAAGAAATCATTTTGCTTTCAACCTTTCCTTTGCAAACCAACTTCAACTCATTAATGGCATATCTCACCCTATTCAAGGTCTCCTTACAATATTGTTAACACACTTGGAAAAACTTGACCTAAACACATTGTCCCTTCAATGATTAGCTATTACTTGAACATAAACCTTAAATTATCACATTACATTGCATGAACCAACCATGATTGAACATAAAACTCAAAAAATATAAGCATTCAAATGCATTAAAAATTGTATGGTTTTTGGGTGTACTTGCCTCATGAAATGTAAAGAAATTAAAAATGTATTAGTAGCTATTGATTTGGTGTGATTTACACATCAAGGTCATACTTTTCAATCAAACATTTGAAACATTTTTCATTCCACCTTTGATGTAACCATTTTCAACATCAATCCCAAAAATAGACGTCCATTTCCTTCTAATGCACTTAATTTAGATCCACAATTCAACTTGCAATAAAAATATTAAGCACAAAATATGACATCCATTTGCATAATAAAGTGCACCACATATCATATTTCATCCCCAATAGTGCAAGGAGGTTTTCTACACAAATTACTAGTGGTAATGTGCAATGATGTGATATCAAGGGCGTGGAGAAGTTTTTGTTGACTAATTCATGTCAAGTGCAACATACAACAAATTATCAATACCCTTCCATTGTGTATATAAAAGCCAACAGGAATGTACAAATGAAATACATAAAGAGTCTTGGGTAAAATGTAAGTCTTAGAATAGGGAACATGAGACACTAATTCTTAAAAAAAGTTTTCCAACAATCTCTTCAACAATAAGGAATGTGCTATTGAAAGGAATTAAAAATGTTGTTTTAAAGTCAAAGAAAACACTTAAAGTCTAGTAAGAAATAAGGAAGGCATGTCCTAGGGAAGGGAACATGAGATGTTGCTTCTTCAAATTAGCTTGTAGTAGGAAGGAATGTTGTAAAAAAGGGTAATTGAATCTTGATGAAGGCTTTAAAAAAAGTTGCAAATGGATGGGTAGTAGCACCACAATGTTGCAAGAAATCATTATGACAAAACTTGGAGGAGGTACATATAACACTTGGACTGAGTTAGCCCTTCTTTGAAAATATGTTGTAAGTGGTAGATTGTTGTTGGTTCATGCCAACCTTCAATGTATTGAATAAAAACATGTCAATTACATGTTCACAACTTGTTGAGCTTCAATTTCAACTATCACGAGCAACAATGAATCATATAGAATACAAATTGATACAATGCATATATGGAATGTAAGGAGGCCAAAACTTTTATTACTACTCCCAAGACATAACAAATACAATGTAAGTAGAATATAAAAGTCCAATACTTGATGTAATTGACTAGACATTGCAACTAGACATTGAAATTTTCAAATTTAAGTCTTAATCCAATTTTCAATAGACCATTTGTAAGACAAAACACAAAACATAATGTAGCAACATTTGAGTTGCAACTTTTATTTGACCTAATTCTTAATGCCATTAAAAAGTTGTTTAATTTATTTTCATCAATTATTTGTTTGTCACAAAAACATCCTTCCAAGGGCTTTTACAAATCAAGCCTTATGGTCCATCAATTTGCAGCAATAGGTTGTGTCCAAAAGAGATTCTACATAATCTTTGATCAAGTTATTCAAGTGTTGTGTAAATTAGATCATAAATAAACCAATGTAATAACCTAAAACACAATTATAAACAATGATGTTGAATGAGGGTTAGACTTGATTTAAGCTTTGGCCACATTTGAAGTTAATTCAATATTAAGTCAAAATTACAAAATTAGATTTTCACAATGGATTCACATATACAATGGTCACTAACATTAAATCTTACATGGGTGTCTATGTGGCAATTCATATTTGTAAAATGTCAAGCCCACCCTACATTAACATGAAATGCTAAAAACATTTGTTAATTTGCATTGTATTGCAAATATTAAATTAACTTCACAAGAAATGTCCACGTAACTTCATGGTAAGCAACCTTGAATTTGAAGGCCTTCAATTATCTTTCTCACATGTGCACTTGCACCTATATTTCAAACTTGATATGTGTTTGCTTTGCTTTCTCTATGTGCTTAGTTTGCAAAATCAAAAATCAAGGTACATTGGATTTAATCAATTTGTAGCCAAACACTTAATAATGGATATAACAAATATCTATGCAACAATGCATAGAAGAAAAAACCAAACGAATGAAGATGGAATGGGTACGTTGAACTTACACATCCTTTGAATCTTCGATGGTTTTTTCAATTCTTGAAATATGTCACAACCAGAAAATTATATTACAATTATTGTCGGAACCAAAACAACCTATGCATGATCCATGTACAAGAATCAATGCATCAAGAAGGCGAGGTTGAATACTATCAAAGGACAAAGAAAAAGAAATTCATATTCAATGAGAATGATGAGCAACATTCCAAATCTTTTGAGATGCAATTCAAGAAAACAAGTCAATGAAATTAGGAACATGTTAAGATCATGTCCTTGATAAGAGCAAATTGAAATGAATATCTTGCAAATTTTGAACTAATTGATCCTCAAAATCAATTTGAAACAATAGTAATCAAGTGGTGCAAAATTATAAAAGTTATCACATGATATGGCAATTCATTGCATTGCTTGCAATGGGGCCAAATGCAAAGACAAATGGGGCTCAATTTACGAAGATTTCAAGAAAATTCATGACTAGATGTAAGGCATTAGTCATAATGAAATCTATTGGGACTTGTTTTTCATAGACAAAATGATGCACAACTTGTACCAAAAAACTACATCCATTTCATGTACAAAATGATTGAAGATTTTATGGGAAAGATCATGCCCATTTTTCATTTGCCTCATGCTTGTGATCTTATGTAAGAAGGGGATGGTGTTTACATTCAACCTGCACATTGACAAGACAAATTAGTTGATGGCAACAATATGGATTTTATAGTGTCACTAGTGAATCACCATAAAGGGACACAATCATCATTGAATCAAAACTTGCTTTAGCAACACAAGACCATGAATAATCCAAACTAAAAATAACATAAAAGCAAAAAACTATCGTTACACTTCAATCAACAGCTTTGCCAAAACATATGAACACAAATCCATCACCAAAGATTAATATTCATGAACATCCAATTCAATTCAACAATTTCCAAGAAGTTATGGTAAATGTTTTGCACCAACCCACATTTATAGATTTAGACTCATTAGTGTAAATCATTTCCAAGCCATGTAAGCAAATATCAATTGGGAATATTGGGGTTTATAAACAATCATTTCTAATGCATAAATGCATGGTGGAAACAAAAAAAAAGGGTAGCAAAATGGTTGTTGACTCCCTTGATAAAATATGCATAAACAATCTAAAAATAGAGGAAAAGCATGGAAAATTCAAATAATATGTTAGTGATAAGTATTGGAATATTATAGACAATGAGATCATGAAACAAATTTGACTCAACAAAGTTTGGTATGTTAACATGTAGAAATATTTAAACTGATTAATTCCATAGGCCTTTTAGCACTAGAAGAAATCTTATCCATTTCAACCAAGATTTTGTGACTCAATTGTGACTACTGTTTGAAATGATTATTATGATGACTACAATTTAACTAATTTGATGTGTCACCATAGTCACAAGTGTATGTAGTCACAAATGTGACTATAATTAACATATAGTCATAAGCTCCACTATATTTTGTGATTGAAGTTGCCAACAATGATAATGTTGATAACAAAACACTAATATCATCTAGAATTAGTGTCATTTGGAGATGATTGAACGTTTAGTCATTCTTGCAACTTTTATTGCGACTATATGTTTGTGCACAAAGATGACTAAACATTCTTCTGCTAAATGTATAGATGTGATTGGACCACCATATGGTGGGAAGAAAATAAAAGAAATTGACTTTGGATTTAGGGTTTGCTCATCATTAATTCATTACTTTCACATTATCTTCAAATGTGAAATAAAACCATTTGGAATATGTCAATTTCATCCAAAATATTATGTCAATTGGATAATTTTTAGGTATTGTTATAGAATATGTCATTGGGAAATTTATGAAAAAATTATTTTGGTGAATAAAATATTCTTGAATATTCCATATTTTCTTTCATATGATTTTTTTAAGGATTGAAATATCTGAAAATTATTACATTTTGAGGGCAAATGTATAATTAGTGTGGAATAGGGCCAAGGTATTATGGTAAAAATTCTACCTACATGAAACAATTATGTGTAAAAGGATTTTGAGTAGAATATTCCTAGTTAGAACTAAAAGGGAAAAAACCCTACACGTTTGGAGAAAGAGATTATGAAACATCAAAACTATTCCACCAAAGAGAGTCTTTAGGGGCAAAGTGAGGGAGAAGAAATGGTTGGATGATGGGGAAGAAATAGTGGAGCAAAGTAAATAGGAGTGCACACCTAAAGACATTCTTGGAACGCTCGATCAACATACCAAACATCATTTTGGTAAGTTTGGTCATCTTGACACAAAAGATTCATTCCTTGCAATTCTTTCATATTTGGCCCATGAGATGGGCAAATGAACTAGGTTTTCAAGTTATGTAAGAGCTTCACACTCCACACATCTTTTTCTAACCCTTTTTCATTGTTCAAGACAATTTGCTTTACTTGTCATATTTTCACAAAAATGCAAATTATATTTTTCATGGTATTCATTCAACCGTTTTCTTTTGCTTTCTTTCTCTTTTTAGTTATTTTTCTTAGTATTCTCTCAACCTCTTTCTATGTGCATCCATCTCTCTCTAATTATTCTTTTTAGTATTCACTCAACCTCTTTTTGTGCACACATCTCTTTTTATTATTCTGCATCATTCACAACTCACATTATAATAGATTGAATTTTGGTTATCTATTCTAAGCAGAAGAAATAGACGAAATAAGGTTTATTTACAATCCAAAAAACCAAAGCACACATGATTTGTTATGGGTATGCAATTGAATTCCACATAGGGGGAGAAGATTTGTCATCATTTTTTTGAATGTTTCATTTACGAGGGCTACATCTACAACCTAACTTCATTTAAACATTTGTACACACTTAAAACTTCATATTTGAATTACCTTATGTGATTCTACAAAAATCCACTAACCATTATTCTAGTCTTGTTTATTATGGTCATTTGGTGTCCAGGAAAATGTTTCCATGAAATTATGTTGCTTCCAAGAACCTCCCTCCATCCCATTCATTATCATGGTTTTTCTTTCCATCCTTCCAAATCTCATGTTTATTTGCAATTGATGATCATGGCCCTAAACCCTAATTGATTAGCAGAGCATTGATATGCTCTCTGCAAATCATTTGTCGAAAATATCTTTGACTTAGTATTGGTTATAGAGAAAGATGGAGCTTTGTTTATTGATTTCAAAAGGATTAAAGTGTAGTTATGCATTACCAATAAATTATCAAATGATTGTTTCTTAGGAAGTCGCGTCTTGCTAACATGAAACACAAGCATTTTGTGATGCATGGCAACCATTAGAACTTTTTTGCTCAGGACTATGGTGATAGTTGCTTCGAAGACTTCATCTTTGCCCCCCATGCCATAGATCTAAATTACATTGCTTTGTAGGCACATTTTGCCTTCAATTCAGTTGACCAATGTGTGAAAATGATATGTTTCTTCACTTAGGTCTAATTCATTCATGTTATAAACTAGAGAATTGTTGCATGTTATTCCAGATTTTTTAATGTTCTTCTCAATTAAATTTTTTTTATTGATTTTTCTTTTTATTCATGTACTTGGGTTGTAGGCGGGGTGGAGATTTAGTGCAATAGCAAATGAAAAAAATAAGAATTTCGAAATAAAATTTGGAGGTGAGTCTCTCACATTACCACATTGAAGTTGTGGGGTTCTGTTGACATTTTTGTAACTACATGCACAACAATTTGACGCCTATGCTTGTGAGTTGTAGTTTGTTTTAGGACCTAAAATGTTTTATTGATTGTAAACATCAGATAGATTGACAATGTTTTTTAAATACACATGTGTTGAACTAAATGCCTTTTTTGTTGTTTTACCTACATACGGAACTTGAAAGGTCTATGTAATTTAATGCTTTGAAAGTGAAAATGAACTCTTGGGGCTAAATGTGGTAATATGCATATGTAACAATGGCCTTATTCAATGTTTTGAATGCCACTTGATTTATTTGTAGCAAGATGGGGTTTGTGTGTGTGAGTTGATAACTTTAGCTAAAAGTTTGAATTTTTGGCAATTTGTGGATTCTATCAAACATGTTTATGTTTTTCAATTAGCAAGGACAATCCTCTTCCCATATAGACTATGACATCCTAAAGGCATAAATGATATATTCACTAATTTTGAACACAAATTTTATTTGTGTTTGTAATTACTTGAATTGTGTTTTTTAAATTGAGCATGTGATTAAGAACTCCAAGCTTGATCTACAAGATTAAGTACATTCAACATCACCTCCTAAATTGAATTATCAACCCATTAAAACAAATACATGTTTTTTTCCTTAGAAAAAATGTCTTGTTTGTTTTAATTGATGCTTTTTGATTTTTTAACTTTTGGGGATATCAAAGTGCTTGCCAAATTTGTTGTTAAGTTAGGATTTTGGAAACCCATTTGCCCACTTAGGTTGACATAAGTTGAAGTTTTTGGGGAATTTTCCAACAAATCCCTAGCTTTCAAGTTGGTAATCTTGACTTAACTTACCTTTTGGATTTCTAACTGGTATATCCTAAAGGTCCCAAATTTCATGCATCTTGGGTTTTCAATCTTGATGTTGGGGTCAATTCCATGTAGATGGTTAAAACTACCCCACTTGTGACACCACAATGCAATGGTTAGGATAATTATGGTGGTGACTTTATCCTTGATTTGCTAGATGAAATTTTCCTATCGAAGATTTATCCCCTTCTGTGTAAAGCCATGTAGCACAATGATGCATAGTTCTTGACCAACCTTCATACATGGAGGAATATTTGCAAGGCATGGAAGACCTTGGCATCAACTAACATTGTTTAACAAATTTTTAGATGGCGAAGACCGATGTGTCCAATTCACATTGGCCCAACTTTAAGGACTTAAATGCCAGTCAATTCACTTATGATGTGTGGTGAAAGTCTTTCACAACATTGAAACACGTGGGTGAAAGAACTGAGGGGGAAACAAATATCCACTTAATGTCCCCAAGTAGAATTGAGAGATATAGGAATGAACAAATTGTGAATCTTGAGGGGTTTGAGTATGGGTATTGTAATGAAAGCCCATCTAATTGTGAGTGTGAGGGATTGAGCAAAGTTCCATGTTGCATATTGAGAGACATTATGCACCATGGAGATGACAATGATTAGGTTTTTCTACATACAATACACATATCCCACCCAAAACATGGCTTTTAGTATTTTTTTGGTGGTGTGTTGCCATGTATGAGATCATGGTCCAAATGGCTTTGTACATATGCACCTCTATCTCTTTTTCTTTTACATATCTACCACTTTTTTTTATGTAGTGGTCTCTAAATAAGTGGTCATTAAACTAGAATTTGGTGCTTACAAATTAAGCTAACTATCAATAGTTAATCAATGTTTATTATTTTCTTTTCCTTTACATATATATTTTCAACTTTACTATAATCATACCATGTATTTCTATCTATTGGCTCGTGTTTTAAAGTTTTGGATATGTAACCTTGACCATAATAGATTTGATTTTAATGATGCAAATATTATCGCAACCCTAGCCTTGGGCTCGTGACCAAGGCAAGGGTTTGCAAAGGTGCGGGCCAAGATTGGGCATGAAAGTCACATATCATGCTCCCAGAAGTGCAAAAGAGTGTGAGGGAATGAACCCTCGCACTCCCAAGTGAACTCCCATTTTGGGAGTTAGAGTCTCGATGGATTCCTGAATTTTCAGAGGGCAATTGCAGGAATCAAAACTCATTGGATTAAAAACTTCCTTATATCATTAAAAAGCTCTTCGAACGTAGATGTCTGAAATGGGCTCACATGACTCATTTGAACACCTGAAACACAAGTTATGGCCAAAAGAAGGGTCGGGAGTCAAATTGACAATTTGACCACTAAAAGTCCGGAATCGCCTCGACTTCCTTACGTGCAGGTGACGTGCGACATACTGTTGGAAAGCTCTTGATAAGGGCTACAAATTTGCTCAAGACCTCATCTCGATCGGAGGTCTGCACACAAAGTTATTGGTCCTCAAAATCGCGGGAATTTCAAGTTTGAGAATTTTGGGACTCCCACTTGGGAGTCTCGGGACAAAATGCCATTTGGATGTGGGCCTCATGGAGAGGCACAAAGTATACTATAAAGGGGAAGGTGGTGGCTTCCCCCAAGTCCAGGCCGTGGTGAGTCTTGTGAGTCTGAATTTGCTAGTGGCTCATCTTAGCACCAAAAATGCTCAAATTATGCATTAACCAACTTGTTGTTTGGTTTGTGTAGGTTCATGAGAGTGATTGATGCTTGTCACTCTTCCTAATCCCCATCTCGGAACTCCAACACGCCTTTCTATCCTTAAAGTGTTGCAAGCCAAAGAGCGTGCCCCAACTCCTCACTTTTCCGCTGTTTCCACCTTAAATTCATATTTGAGTCTATAAAAGGGGTTGGGAGTGCGTCACATAAATAGAAACATTTCAAAATGTGGAATGATCTTGGTGAATTCAAGTTTGAATCACTCCCATACCTTCAAGTAGGTGTCACTTGTTAACACTATAGCCTATATTTATTTTAGCATTCTTCCAACAATAGATTCAATTATAAAATTTGAAATGATTGTAAATAATTTGTTTAGATTCTATTCATTTTGGAAAGTCCATGAAATGATATTGCAAGGCTTAAGTGTTTTCTTTTAAACATTGATGGTGTTTTGTGATTCTTTCTAGAAGCTACCAATGTCTTTAAATGAAAGGTTATTTTTAAGGCGAACAATAATGAAAGGTCCTAGAATAACTACACCATATAAAACAGTCGAGCAATAACAGGTCAACTATTTTGCCTAGTGCAATAATTCTAGGGTTGGTTATACATTGAAATGGGATAAAATCCTTGTTCCAAGGATTTCTTCAACTACATGTTCATGATTTATGTACCTAATTTCCCTATCATGGGTTTAAATGTATATCCCCATTTAATCATTATGTTATATATATATTTTTCAAGGCTTATTCTAAACATTGATGGTGTTTTCTTAATTGTTCCAAAAGCTAAAAGTGCCTGTAAATGGAACACCAACGTTTGCTCCTAAATCACCCTATGCACCAAAAACTAAGGGATGATAAACTATACAAACATGAAGAATATTGAGCTTTAAGGTTTGAGCATACAAATTAAAATGCCTTTGCAACATCTACCAAGGGTCATGCAAACCTATGTTGATTGAGTATGTCAAAGAACATTTGGTGAGAAAAAGGTGTCATCCATTGTTTCGAGTTTGGAAGGATCTAAGGCCAACTGATGAATGTGATGAAGAATGGGTAGAACACGCATGAAGAAGTGGTTTTAATGAGGGGGTGCCCATGGATGAGGGTGTCCACATGGACACAATGTTGCAACATCTAAGGCAACCACCTATGATGCATAGGCCACAACTAATCGAACAACAACTAGGAAGGGTGCCCATGGATGAAGATGTCCACATGGAAACAATGTCAGAGCATTTAAGGTAGCCACCTACGATGGATGGGCCACAATTGATCCATGGCAACTAGTGGAACAACCAATGGAAAATGATGACATGGCTAGCACTCAAGTAGTGCAAGAGGTTTTTCCCCATATTTCAATAGGTACAACTAGTCAATACTTTGTGTTTACTTCTTAACAAGAGGCCAAACTTGATGTGCAATGTCAAACAATGTATGTTTGGTCTTCTTGAAATGATGAATCCACTTATCATCTCCATATGTACAAAGCAAAAAATGAAACAACTAGGTAGTGAACCACAATTTTACCCAATGTCTTAAATTAGTTCCCAAGAACCCAAGATTGCATGCCAATATTTAATTGAAGTGATGGAGGATCAATGTGTTCAACAACTTATGCAGGTCATTATCCCTTGCTTGAAATTCAAGGCATATGTGGTTGAGATCTCCCTACCTCCATCATGCTGAAAATCATCTAAATTAAAAAAACCATGAATATTGTAGATAGTGCATCCATGGTAAGGAAAACCATTACAACAATTTACAAATGATGAATGCAAAAACAATAGAATGATATATTGAAACACTGAAGCATTGGAGGAACACGCATTAGAACAATGAAATAGAAACACATAGTGAAATAGATGCTCAAGATTCAAAGGTGGAAAGGTAAATGTCAAAAAGAATGAAGAAAAAATTGAGGGAGAGGAAAATTGTAATGGAAAGAGACAAAATGACATTGATATACCATCATGATGACAAATGCAAGTGGGAACATGAGGAAGCCTTGGTTGTGCCAACATTGGATGTTACGTAGCATTGCACACATGTATGAATTGATAGTAAAAACATATAAAAATAACTTAGTTTTATGACAAAAAAGTTAGGGTTAAGAAGTACGAAATATTTAAACCCTAATTATCTTAATGTTAACAATTTTTAAAGAACAAGTTTAAATTCTAAGTGTGGTTGAAACTTTAGAAGAATAATTTTGTGCCAAACATTTCATCAATTTGCTTACTATCAATAACAAATAAATTTAGAACATCCCATCTAACCTTCAAATATAGCTCATTGAAATTTTGCAATTTAAATTTCTGAAAAGTTCATCCACTTACGTTTGCAACCATGACTCTATTTATTGTTATGGATGTTGCATTCTTCAACCTAAAAACCCCATGTACACAAAACATTTCATCTTCAAACTTTACCTCAAAACCTTAAAAACACAAAAAATAAGGTTTAAGTTGACCAAAATGTTTAAGAAGGTGAATGTGATGAGTGTGGCTTTAGCAAGCAAGCAAGCAAGCAAAAAATAAAAACTCAACTTAATGAAAAAACAAAATTGAAAGTCCTTAGAAATCACCAAATTGAAAGGACTGATACCCCACATACAAAGAAAAAAAGAGAGATAATTAGACAAATAAATAAAAACACATGAAAAAAGAAGTAATAATTACCATTTTCCTAACCATGGGTGAGAGCAAAATTGAACCTTCAAATGAAATGCAAAACAAAAAATGTAAATCAAGAATGCAAAACAAAACATGCAAAACACAAAATACAAATCAAGAAATTCGAAACAAAACATGTGAAACATGAAATGCAAAACTCAAAGCATGTACTAAAAACAATAACACATATCTCAATGAATAAACTTTCATGTAGTTGCAAACTTGACATCCTTTTTGTGTGTTATGTTAAAACAATGTAGCATTTGCTTCTCCCTCAAATCCCAATGGCATATCCACAATGATGCATAAAAATTTGAACAACAATGCAACATTGTGCCAAAGTTGTACATCCTTAGCAATATCATATTCAAACTTAGAGGAATGTGTTTGAACCTATCACAACAAACTATGAGCTTCATACCTACATCCTAGACTTCATGGCCTACAAGACTACATAGGTTCAAATGTTCACAAATCCCAAGGTTACACTTCTTGGAATGTTGGTGTTCAATTTCAATTTATGACATTTTCATTCATGCAAAACATATTTTTAGGATTTTCAAGACTAGGCCACTTTTGGACAAAAATGTCTCACCCTAAATTATGATATTTGGTATTTCAATAAAAAATTTAAACAAAATTGTTGTTGAAGTTGATAAAACTTTCAAGACTTGGCCATTTCACACTTGATTCATGGCTCACACACAACTATCACCACTATTTCATTTGGTGTTGTGTTGTAGTCATTAGATGTAATCAATGATTTGATCTTCGGGGTCTAATGTGATAGTGGGGACAAAGAGCACATACTCATCAATATAAACTTGCACCGTGTTTTGTTTTCAAGAGTGCACATCTTTCTAATGAGAATTTTTCAAAGTACGCATTGAAGAATTAATTTGATAGAAGGAAATAATATATAAATTTAAGCAAGGCCCCAAAGAGAAGCCCTTTGAGTTAATATCAATAGTATCAATGAATTAAAAAATCAACAAACCATTATAAGTTATGTACTTTTTCTTCAAGTAATAGATTTGTAAATTGTGGACATCCAAGCAATGCTAGATAAGTAAGTGACATCAATGAGCATGAAATCACAAAACATTTAAATCTACTAATTGGTTGTGTCCATCTATTATTTCCTTTCACACCCAATCATTTTATAATTCTTTAAAAATATTATGTTCTTCTAACTAACATAGGTGAATATTTATAGGAAATGCCATTGTATAAAGACTAAGTTTTTGCTTGTTCGAATTGTTTGTGTACCATTGTTTATCTTATAGACTTTAGACAAATGATTCCAAGTTTTCCTTTTAGATGTTCAAATCTACAAGTACCTAGTGGATTTGTAAAGATTTTTGGTAACTAGCCATGTGTAGACACATGAGCAAGATCATTTTTAAAAAATTCAATTGGTTCACATACAAAATGGTAATGAACTTCAATAATATATTTACCTCTCACATGGAAAATTGGATTGCATGAAATCTTGATGCTTCACATGTTATCACAATAAATTTTTTTGGGACCTCCTCTAATAGAATACCAAGTTCTATAGATAGTTTTTTCTACTAAATGGGTGCCTCCACATCAATAGGAGCCACACCCCCGCCCACTTAGGTGATTGCTGATTTTGGAATATTACTAAAATATTTAAAAATCTTTCATTTCAAAGTTTTAAGAAATCAAATATGACCTAACAAGATGTAATATATTATTATGCAATTTTTTAAAAAACAATTCCCCCAACATATATCATGTTTGAATAATCACCTTAGAAATATAAGTCCCTATATTGTTTAATAAAAATTGGTTATAATGGTTGATAAATGCTTTTGAGTACTCTATTTTCATTAAAGTCATTCCAAATCATATGATAAGTTTCCATAATATATTTAACACATTGTCATGTAAACAAATTTAGGACTTACAATATTAGTACAAATTTTGACATAAAAGCATGAAAAACTAAACACTAGTTATGTGTCCTATGACTTTTATTTGTGTGGATGCACCCAAATAACAATTTTTTTGGTAGCTTTTTTAATTGGTCTATATTCAACTTTTGTGGAACTAAATGTCACCATGGGTTGTGGTTTGGTTGACCAAATTAGACTTCCACCAAACTTGAAAATGTATCTTGAGGTTGATCTTCTAATTTCTTAGTCCCCAACATAATTAGTGCTTTTGTCATGCAAAATCTCATTGGACCCCACACTTCATAACAAAATTTCATAGTCTATTGTGCTTCAAAGCTAGACTCATTTAATAGCTTATAGGTGTGGTACTTGAAAAATATTAATATAAACTCAAAACACATATTGTGTACAAATATTTTGTTTAGAATATGTTAAATAAAAAAGTGTTCCTATCATTCTTTTTTACAAATTATGATCAACGTTTTTTTATTCCATATCAAAAAAAATTTTTTTTTTTTAATTTTTTTTTTCCAACATGGGAATTAGACAAGAGTTATTGATAAGTCAACGAGATTAAATTTTTTCAAAGTGTCTACTTATCAACACATGAAGTTTCTTCTATCAAAATAAAGATCTATATCCAGATAGAAATTCATGACCTTTTAATTAGTCATTTCAAGTTGTTTTTAAAAATTTTCTTTCAACCATTTTATTTTTGATCATGGTCACTGGTATAAGAATAACAAAAAAATTATTGCATTGCAAATAATATAAATTATAATATATTTTATTACATGGATGTAAACAAGTTTGAATGTCTTAAATTTGGGTCTTCAAATGGTATTTTTTGGTATTTCACAACTAGATGCAATGTCTTTGAGATGTGATTATGAATTCAAACTAAAGTGTTTTTAAATGAAAATTAATTAGTTCAATCATACACATAATGTTAATCATAATGAGAGGTGAAACTTTTCCACCTTGAAAAAAGGGTATTTTGTGAGATGGACAAAATTGTGACCTATTATTTGCATTTCTTACAATTAGGGACTCATCATTGGATATTATAATGAAGCAATAAAATATTTTTAAAATGTAGAGTGTTGTCATTTATCAATCCCAAGATTTTTTTCCATATTTCCATGACCCATTTCAATAATCTCACTTTAAAAAGGCAAATGCCCAATAGTTGGACAAATATTTTCTCATTATGGAATACCACCAAAAATTATATTTATCTTTAATTCCATGAAAATCTATTTCCATGGTTTTGTTGTGCTTGCCTTGGAGTACAAGATTTCCATATTTATTTTGAATTTATGTGTTGTTACAAATCTTCAACAAACATTTTATACTCCAAAACATAAACGAAACACTATTTTGGTAATATTTTTGGGTCATTCAAGCTTGCTTGCATCCACTTAATAATCTTTAGTTCTTCATAAGACTATGAATTTTTTAATAGTAAACTCTAGGAATTTGTTTTATTGATATAGTGCCTTATTGAGTTTACAAACTTCAATTTCTTAAATAACTACTACAACATCTTAGTACATATGCATTTCTTCAAATTCCTCATTTAAATTTATTTTTTTCACATCTAAATAATAGATACACCAATCCAATTGTGCAACAAGTGTAAAAAGAATTCATAATGTACCCCACTTAACAACACGACTAAATGTGTCTTTAAAATCAATTCCATGCTTTGGGGTGTATATTGGATACAAGGAACCATTCATGCCAAGGATTAGATTTTTTAATGGTAGAATATTCCTAACATGACATTTTACAAATCAACTTTTTTGTTTGATATAATTCTTATTAGCCAAAAAGATGTTGCATTATGATGTTATGTGAAGATGTACCATAAACAAATTCTGAAATATATTAAATTTTTTTGAAGTCATTAAAAAAATCCTTTAAGTAGCAAAGACATTTTTTTAAGCATCAATTACATGTTTTACAAATCCTTTTTGATACCCATGCCCATTATATTTATTTAAAATATCCAAATGTTCCCATAATACATTAAAAATATTATTCTAATTCATCCAAAAATTTCAACATTTACTTAAGTGATTTTTTATCACCAAAACAATTAAACATTTGTGATCATCTTGAATATTTTTTTGTAGTTCAATTGCACCTTTTGTTCATATCATTTAACCATCAAAAGAGCTTTATGAATTGGAGACTAGTTGTTTACCCCCCTCTTTTAAGTCATATAGATCCACTTTGTAAATATTAGTCTTTTTCCTTATGGAAGATCAATCAAATCCCAAGTCTAGTTTTTGAAAATTGAACTGATTTTTTTTTCCATTGACCTTTGTTACATTGGATCATTGGATGCTTCCACATAACTTTATAGTTCAAAATATTGTTGTGTTATTCCAACAAAATCTTGACAATGTGAAGTAGAGTATGGGAGATTTGTTTCTACCTTCAAATAATATTAGCAAAAAAGTCTTTAACGAATCTAGACATGGAAAAGTTATTTCTTCTAAATTTAATTCCACCCTTGGACTATTTAATGACATTAGATTGTCTTTGGAAAATTATCATTTACATTTCAACTAGGTTTTTAAAATGATGGATGTGCATGCAATCAAAAAACCATGTAGTCATCACGACAATTGTCAAAAGACAAATAGTGATGAAAAACACCACATGTTGTCAAAGTTGAACCAATAGTCGTATATGATTGTGATTATGGTCCATTAATTTATCCACTCCCATGGATGATTGTGAACTTATGATTTGGACCCCATGTACCCTACATGGAACTTAAGTTTGTGATTAGAAAAAATACATACACTTATGCAATTTTACACACTTTGTAAAACCATGTAAAATGATGTAAACAAATAAATGAACACAACATACATTAATATGTGGTATATATATATCTCCAAGGTTCAAGAAAATAGCCATGGAAGTGGAATTGGTTCAACATAGAAAAAAAGGAAAAATGAAAAGTGGCAAATGGACGTTATTTCTTCTCATTTGTATTTTTTGCAAGATTAAGTGGTTACGTTGTGGTTGTCTTGTAATTTCTAACATTCCTACAAGCTTCATCAACAACTTGTTTTCGGTGAGCCTTCCCTTGTCATCTTACTCTTGTTGTGGTCTTGTTTTTTTGTTTTAAAAAACCACAATTGCTAATGAAAAATGTGAGATGCAACATCTTCAATTTTTTACAAACCATACTCTCCAAGGATAATGCATTGTGCAATATCCTCATGGATTGTGATTTACATCTGCACTATGATTTAAAAAAAACATTGTATTGTAAATGTATTTCACAAATATATACACATATGCCATGCAAGTGTTTATGTAAATCCCAAAATAAACATGACTTTACAATTCCATGGTTTTACATAGCAAGTAAAGTGACCATTTACAATTACACATGCAACACTAGAATGGATCTATCTTGTTTTTTATTACATGGGTACCAAATTCCAAGAATCCAAATAAATATATATGCACATAGTAGTGCGTGCAAATGCTTAAAGCAATGGATCCATAGTGTGTGTGTGCATCAAAAGCCCAAAGGAAAACAACCAGAATAATACATCTATCATATTAATATTCCAAAGGGAAAGGGACCAAACCAGACATCTATCATGTTAAAATCCTGAAGGGAAAACAAGAAAATGCAATATCTATCATGTCAAAATCCCAAACCGAAAAGGGCACAAAATCAAACACCTAATAGCTTAACAACCATGGGTATAAAAGGTTATTGTTGGACAGCAATAAAGGACCCGTTCAACTGCAAACCATCCATGTTGGTGAGCTGATAAGTGTTGTTTCATTTGGCCATTAAGGTTTAGACTGGCAATCATGGAGAAAGCATATATTATCTATGGAGACTCAAGAGGAGTCCTCAGATAATGGAAGAAGCCCAATGAAATGGAAAGAAAAGTTATGTTATGTCAGTATGGGGGAACCTCATTAATACTGATGTGATAGTGGATGAATTAATAACCCAACTCACTTTTGACAAATCGAATGTTTTCACATGGAAGCCCCTGTGATTCGCATTTTGCTGCTGCTTTAGTGACATGTTTTGCTTGTGTGTTGTTGTGTATTTTCTTCTGTTGTTCTATGTCCTGGTGGGTGAGCGAATAAGTCTTGCTAGCACTATGCATTTGGTTGTCGTTATGCATTTGGTTGTCGTTTTGCACGAGTACAACATCCAGTGACAGCTATGGAGCAGTGTAAGTATGTACGTAGCTTTAATATTTGCAAAGCTCTTGGGAACCAGAAAATTTCGATCAGCCTTGCCCCAGGAGTCAGGCTCTATGATTTGGAATGATAATAACATCCTTGCTCTCATACATAAGCTTGAAACTATTCTACTTTTCAGGACTGCTGTATACTGGACACTGGAATCCTAACAGGTGCTGGTCCTACAGGAGGAGGACCTGGCTAAGTGTCAGAAGGTTGCAAAGCAAGGCAGCTGACCAATAGTACCGTAGTACCACCTTGGCATGTTCAATACTTCAATGTCCAATAATTATTTTATGAGGAAGACTCCATGCCAAAAGTGGGAATATCCCAAATAAAGATTCCTCATTTTCCTTCACACACCCAAATGCTCTTTGAGTGACAAACATTTTTGAAAATGTCAACACTTTTGAAAATAATATAATTAGTGTAAAAGCTGCCAAGGTACTACGATACATATTATCTGGTGTAATTTCTGCCACATTGTTAGGAACTTTGTAGACTATTGTGCAAACCTCATGCTCTTTCTATGTGTGCGTTGCATGCATTTGGAAAGAACAGTCGCCTGCAAGAAAATTAGGTTAAAACCTGAAATATCTCCTAAAGTGACAATTACAATTGATGTAGCGAGAGTTCATTTTTCTCATCTTGATTTTGTGGAATTGGTTTTCACGTTCCTATTGACCAGACCTGCACGTCAGACTGAACCAATCTGTAAAAGGGGAAAGAAGTTTGTAGCTCCTGAAGACAAAAGTGGGCTAACTCAAACACGAGGAGCCATGCTGATTTGAGTTGCCATGCTGCCTAGCTGTTTGATTGCCCTTAAATGTACGTGTAAGAAAATCGTGGAAAAATTCAAACACGATGAAACCTACACTACTACTGCAATGGGTAGGGGGATGTTCCCAATGCATCCCATGTTGGGTCATATGTCCTCCTGTCTTTCAGTGAGCCCAGTGTTTATTGCCTGTAACCAACCCTGGCCATAGCATTTGGAGGGTGAAACACAAAAAGAAACATAAGTATCGGAAACTAACCTGAAAAGGAGGGGGAGGAGAAGGTGTCAATAGTAAGACAATTAAGAAAACTAGTGGACCAATGAAGGTTGGTGCTTTCACAGCAAAAGCCCTCCATGTCACTCACTACTGCTTCCACTAGTGAGTGATTGCCAGTAGAGTGGAATGGCCGAAAAACACACCCCCAAAATGAGTGTGAGGGAGAGACACAAAAAGTAAGCAAAAGAAAAGGGACAATGTAGGATGTGAGCATATCTGGGTTGAGGTTCTTATGGCCCTGATAACATGGGAACTTGACTTAAACAACCTTGAAACATAAAGAACTGCCATCACTTTCTCTTTGTAAATTTGTGTTGCTTCTCAGGCCTAATCTCGGATGAGATCTTATGACCCATGTAAGATCCCCACTGACCAGTCAACCTACTTTACATTTCTCAAGTGTCTTGTTTTATTTTTGAGAAAAAAGGCAGAGTAGTTTCTTTCCATGGATTTTGGCAGCAGCACTCAGCCTTCCTACCTCTTGACCTTTGCCTACAAAGGGTCTAAATGTAGACTCCACTCCCAGGGAAACAAAAGGGGTCTGTGATGTAGCACTTGAGCATGCCATATGGGGGGCTCTGGAACATAATTTGTTCATTTGCCCTTTGTGACCCATTTTGGATTTTTGCGCTTCTGGCTCAGACTTGGGTCCTCTCTCTTTGTTCATCCTTTCCCCCTTTGTTGGGTGCTTTGTTTAACAGAGCCTGTAAAGGTTTCATCATTGATATGGGTCTCCTACACATATGTAAAGAAACTCTAGTCACCCTTCACCTACACTAACTATGATAATTCTTTACATCCTAGGGCTTTACACTACACATAATTGTCATTCGGGAGAGATTCCAACCTTCACTCTAAGCTGAAGCTCGGAATAGGAGTCTCTAACCCTCACCCCTAGCAATAGGTTGTTGCTATTTCAAATGCACGTATGTGACCTCTGGATAGAACATTGCGAGGTGTAATGAAAAGGTTACAAAGTCCCTGGTGGTGTGGCAATGTCTTCCTGAGAGCCAATTACAGCAAATAATGGCCGATAGTCAGATCCAGTGCCATGGCCAACCACTACTTGGCCAAGTCCTCACTATGGCCTTTACCTAATAAGGCAGCTTTCAATAAATGTCAGTAGAATAATTAAATTAAATTAAATAATTAATTATAAAGATTCCATGTCAAAATTTAGAATGTTTCTAAATATTTTAACAGATTATCTATTTTCTTTCAAAAAAATGGTATTTTGGGGGGAAAAAAAAGAGAAAATATTAGTTAAAACTTCTGGAAGATACCCAACAACAAATCAAAGGCCTACCCAAAATTGGTTTAGATTATGTCCCTAAGGTGGAGAGAAAGGACATGATCATGCCGGTTTTTGCTCGAATTGTTATTGAGTTTAAGGTAGAATGAAACAAGGCAATTCCACCTAAAAACATATTCAGCCCATCAAGCCGTGTTCTATTAGATGGTAGCCAACTATTTTAAAATGCAATTAATATACACACTAATGTTATGTTTTAAACATGCACTCCCTATAATTGTAAATAATGAACTTATTTTTACTCCATGTAAGTTTAAATGTAAAATCTCTCATCCACGTGCATGCAAGTGCAAATTTGCTTAACCTTGTAGGTGTAAGTGTAAAACTATGTAAATCCATTTTAAGCCATGTAAAAAACTTACATTCATGTTTGCATTGCCAATTACACAAATACTTTTTTTTTCCTATTGATTACAAAATGTGCCATATTTGTACACATGCTATACATATCCAATTTATTCTACATGTTTTTAATTTATTCACTTAGACCTAATAAATAAATGTATGACACAAATTAAATTAGCATAGGAAGACTAACAAATCAAACAGAGAATTCATTTGTGAGAAATGGAAAAAAGTTGAAAATGTTGATTATAAGCCAAAGTGAACACTATCCACCAATAAACCATCCATTGGAAGCCTTTTATGTCTTAGTTGTAGTTGAGACCAATTTCAAGAGCTGATGTTGGGTTTCACCTTTGCAACACAAATTGTAAAAGATAACTCTTGTAAGTAAGCAAGTTTGATAATATGCGACTAGCAGCTAAGTAGTCCACACCATTGACTACTAATAAATCATTTTTATTTCATAATCTAAAATAAAATCACAAGTGAAACTGGTACATGACAACCAAACCCACCTAGGAAAAACATTACTTGACAATAAGGTCGATGTGCCAAAAAACCTTCTTATTCAATTACTTCTAAAATTCATAACTAATTACTGATTTATTAAAAAAATTCATAAAAAGTAGCCCATAGATAAAAAGTACCTGAAATCTATATAATGCAATTTTAAAGTAGGTTTATTTAACCATTATCTAACCCTGATTTCAAGACACTTGAATTCATTCTTAGAAAGCTGGTTGTTGGCACAACCTTACAAGAACAAGACCCCAAAACCGTTTACTAATAATAATAGTGGTAGCTTATTCTGCATTGTAAAACATCCCAAAACCTCTGCATAATGATTTGCTATATTCTTCTACAAAAGGAACAAGAATAGGAGACATTTTTGAAAACTCAAATGGGTCATGAAAAGTCTCAATGGATTGAAGTTACATTTTAAAACTTTAAAGTTTTGGAGTGGAAACTAATTATCCAATGACAATTAGGTTCAAACTTCAACCGGGTAATTGGATCTAATTGTGTATCAAACAATATTCATTGGGGATGGCATCAACATGGCTAATCATGGTGAAGGGGCCTGCCAGGAGTCATGGTTAGCCATGCTAATGCCATACCCACTATTTGGTTTTTGGCTATTCAAACTATTCTCAACATTATCAAATGAATATTCTAGTTCAGCCTTGGAATAACTCTCTTGAATACAATATTCAATTGAATTTGTGGAAAAAATTTAACAGATTTTGCGACAGTGTGAAAATTTGCACCAAAACAAAATGGCCATTGTCATGACCGTATACTGTTAACCAACAATTCACTTGATATTGTATTCATTAACATGTAACCAAATTGAATGTAATGTTCAATTTGTTATCATTTAACAAATCAAAGGGGGCTTACCATTATATTAATCGATAACTCTCATGCTTATGAAGAAATACTGAAGATTAAGGAAGCCAGAGCAAGGTTATAAGTTGATACTTTTCCTTTAAGTCCAATAAAAATGTGCAGATGAAGACTGGAGAACTGGGACGAAGAAAAGCACATAATGGTAGAACCAGTAAGACCTACACTTTCAACAACGTGCCCTTTTGAGTATTTGTTATAATTAGCTTGCTTTCGTTACCATGCTAATGAATAGAATGGTAAGCATCCTTTGGTTAGCTGAATGCATAACAAATTCAATGTTAAGTTCACTTTGGTTTCAACGTTTATCCATAAAGTCACCCTGTCTCCACCTTGTCTTTGGGCCTGCTTTCACCCCTTATCTCCTCTTTCAGTGGTATCTGCAAAGTAATAAAAATTGATTAAATGACAGTACGAAATGCTTAAACTCAGCATTTAATGCACAAGGTTCGAGACTAATTATAGTACTCTAACAGGTAGGAGTAGTGAAAATATATGTAGTAGCAATGGAAATTTAGTTTGTCATTTGTCTGAAAAACTAGTTTGGGTCCCAGTTATTTTGCTTTGTAAAATTTTCATTCCCGTTAGGCATTTGATGGCCTATTATTGCTGGAACTGGTCGTTCTCACCCCCCTGATCGCACGAACTTTACAGATAACTCTAATATTCTGTTGTTGTACACGTTTTAAACATGCTATTAGGTGATGACCAGCCCTCACATCAGCAAGCAATAATGAGAACCCATTTGCTGACTTTTCAATAGTGCATTGCCACTTGCACTATCTCCTCACAATTCATGCCCCTGACATTAGCTGAGGCCGTTGGAAGGGGGCAGGGGCTGTTGGATTTTTTTGGATTTTTTTGTTCCCAATGGGTTCTCAACATGTTCCCCAGGTTTCAAATGTATTCCTTAACACGTTCCCAATAGCACTTCACTTTGTCCCATATGCTTTGTCCGATGTAGTCATCTTGGAACCCACATAGGTGATAGAATATTGGGACTTATGTGTTTATACAGTTGGAGTGAACATTTTTTAATTGAGGAGTCAGGAAAGTGTCCGAATGTTTTTGTGATAGACCACTCAAAGAGGCTCATCGCAAAAAATAAAATTCTGGAAGGCACCACCAAGTAATTCATATGTATCACATTAACATAACATAATCAAATGAATGGCCCAACATTCCATAATCACCGTCCCCAACGAATGATGTCATCTGTGATCTGTCAACATGGCTGGCCCTGGCCCATCCTCAGGATAGGTGACCTGATGTGAATATGGGAACTTGGGGAACAGTAATGTGAACATGGGAACTATGGGTGGGAACATCATGGTAGAGAGATTGGTGGATTGCAAGTATAGTTTGGAATTGTATACTGAAATATGTATGCCATTGCACCTCCAAGTCTATGCCAAGGGCGATGCAAAACATTGGGTATCAATAAAAACTGATTTTCATTAATATTTTTCAGATTTGATTTACTTGTTAACGTTTTAATAATATGAATTATGTGTGTGGAGTTTTATTCTTCAACCTAGCAACTGTTTGCACAACATGCAATCATACTATTAAAAAATAATGGAATTAAACGTAGTAATGGAATCGCTGTCTATTGCTTGTATTTTGAGCTTGATGTTATATAACCACCACAATGGGACCATATTGATTCACCCATTATTTCCCCACTTATTACAAAGTATGTGTCACATTTTATATTGAAGATACTAATTATTGAATCTAACATGTCTTAGGATATATTTTCATTAGAGAGTTGTTAGAGCATCTCCACCAACACATTGCACAACATATATTGGATATTTTGCATCATTTATATTTTGGATGAAGATTTAGTAGAATGGATATCAATCAACAGTTTTGCTCAATATGTTCAGGTTGGCAAATGTCACATGTGACATTCTAGTCTAACACCTACTCTTGATGGGTCTAGGTGGTTTGTTATTGATAGGTTCGAACCTTTTATTTATTGTCTTTGGTTCATGTCTGCGAGTGGGGCTTTAGAATCAATAAATAAATCATCTTGGATGGGAAAATATCATTTCAGGGCCAAATGTTGAGTATGAGTGAGGTTGGCTTTTTTGAAAAGAATTTGTTTTAACGAACCCTTTCCATTGTATTTTTTCACCTAACAAGGCTCCAATCATCTCGAAGGTTCAAATTGACCATTGATCAAATGCAAGAACTGCAAGTCACCTTAAGATGACATTTGTCACTTCTTTATATATTGAAACTTATGTTTAAAGGTAACTAGAAACTAGTTACACCGTCTACATATTGGCATTCATTATGTATAGCAATGAAAATGTGAAATGCTCATGTGGAGGGCAGATTCCGCTTGATAATATGCCCTTGAGATAGACCGAGTATATTCTGCCCATGCTTATGGAGACATTTCAAATTGGCAGCTAGAGTGAGATCAAGAAAATTGGTGAGTTCCTCATATGAGAATTTCTGTCCAAGTTTATCTCATCACCCATGGCTACATTTTCCCCATGATCAGTTAGGTAATTTGATCATGAAGCCACATTGCTTTTGTTGGCCCTGCCTTGTAATGCAGAGATTTTGTGTTGAGGATCATTATAGAGTATAGTAGTTTCAAGGGTTTTTGGCCTTTAGAAATGAGGTGAGATGATTCATTCTAATTTGGCTGTAAAAGGAAGTGTAAATTCATCTTTTGACATTTTGTTTTCTCCACCATCTCCTTAATGGTACATCCAACCCCGTGTGGCTTTAACATCAACCCATAATTTATAAAACTAAATATGGTACTGCCTTCTCCAAAAATGATTAAGGCACCCATCGTATACAAAAATTCATTATATATATTTCAAAATGTGACAATGTGATTGGAAACATTCAAATACACATGTCACAACAAGTCGTCTTTTTTTTTTTTTTTTGGTGTTAAATTTTTCCAACCTTTGAAAAAAAAAATTTATTTTAATGTACATCATCATGTTGTTGTCAAAAAAACTGACAACCCAAAAGGGAACTCACATTAAATGGCAATATGTTCTAAGAATCTATCTAAACATTTGAAAAGTTGCTACCAAACCAAAACCAACAGGGAAATGT
>Ga0116231_10003930_pt1 | contig 30412 bp, 17 predicted proteins | sample S1TSphgellanicum_2_FD_89695 | JGI IMG/M metagenome (GOLD analysis project Ga0116231, IMG submission 89695) | Host-associated microbial communities from peat moss isolated from Minnesota, USA - S1T2_Fd - Sphagnum magellanicum MG | ecosystem: Host-associated > Plants > Peat moss > Unclassified... | reverse complement strand
GAGCAAGAAGATCAACTTAGGGTTTATTTAGGGTTTAGGGTAGGACGTCAGGTTCTCAAAGTGTTCCCGAAAATGTTCTCAATAGCACTTCATTTTCATCCCATATTGTTTGGCTGTGGTTCAAATTCCATGTAAATAATGGAGATATCCACAAGGCGAGAAAATAATAGCAGCAGCACCAGTAACCTGAGTTTGGTCATAGGCAGGGTATAATTCAAAGAAAACCTGCTTTTTACTGAGCGCCTCCACTGCTGCTACATATATTTTCACTGCTCCTACCTGTACAGCTACTATAATTCCTCTCGAACCTTGTGCATTAAATGCTGAGATTCAGCATTTCGTACTGAGATTTAATAAAATTTCCTTACTTTACAGATACCACGAAAAGAGGGGTTAGGGGGTGAAAGGAGGCCTAAAGACAGGGTGAATTGCGGATTTCTCTAATAACTAACTTGTAGGGGGTAAAAAGAAGGGGTTGAGTGGTGCAAGAGGGAAAGCATGACAAAGAATGCTTTTATTTTCGGGATGGAAGGAGGCATATTTTAGGCTTCTATGTTGAGGTGTGCCCCATGTTCCAAAAATATTGCTGGTGGGCAATTGTTATGCAACTAATTTAGCCTACCAAAACCGTCTGTTTAATTTAATTTCCAATGACAAAAACTATTCAAATTCAATATCTTTCATACCTTATGTCTAAAAATTTCCAAATCATTTTCATTAAATCCTACTTGTTGAAGGTTTCCCAACAAAACCAAGAGCACACCCAAATTTTTTCATAATTTATTTTTTTGATTTAAATGGATTTTCAATGACAAAATTGTTCAATTCAATAATTTGTCCACCATAGTTCAAAATATTACAAAACCAACTTGGTGCATCCCTACTCGTCAAGGGGCTTTCGAATGGTATCAAGAGTGTGGCCAAAGGTGTTGTAGTTTGGGAGATTTCAATGTGAGGACAAATAAACTACCTTCCTTCATAGATAGATTCGTTTGTCATGAAATGTGATATTGTAATGTGCTTATAATGGACTTGTCCTACAATTATGGACCATTGAATTAATGATTGAAACTCAATTGAGAGGTCTTGTGGAAACGGCCATTGGATTTGCAATATAATAGAAGTTAAATGCAAACTACAAGAGAATACTAACAATATGAGATAGATGAAAAGTGGTCAATGATAGATGTGAGTAATAGACTACAAGTGCAAAATTATTTTGCTCAATTGGAAATTATTTTCACCTATATTTATTTGGGCTCCACCTTGCTATGCATTACAAATGATCATGAAATGAAATGATGAAAAACATATTGAATGACATTGTATGCAACTTGAATTCAAATTCAAATTTAAATGATTTCAATCCAAATTCAATTGAAAAAACATTGAATGAAACTCAAATTTCATTAAATTAAATTTTAATTTGACTAAATTCAATTCAAATGCATTCAATTGAAAAAAAATGAGATTCAAATTGGTGCAAAAGAAATTCAACATTTGTTCATCACTTCCAGCATTAACAATTAACAAATAAAAGGCAAGGTTTTCCACAAACTCTGATTGTTGCACATCATTTTTTTTTTGAAGAGGTGTTTTGTATAAAAAAATTGAAGATGGACTTTTAGACAAATTAGGCTTCTTTTTAATTGGCTACCTCTTCACTTTTCCTTTCAAAGGGTTATTCACTTTTTCATCGAATCTTTTTGCAATAACAAAATGGTTGCATTCACATATTTATGCAATAATGTTATTCCATTTCATTTGTTGTACAAAATGTATTCATTTTTTATAAAAAATTTGGGTTTGGAACTAAGATTGAACTATTGTAATGAAAGATACATTACATAGTTTGTGCACAAGAGACATCAACATTTTTGTTGTCATTCACACATAAAAACCTCAACACAATGCATTCTTGTTATGTGATTTTCAAACTTTCCTTTGACCATGCAATTTTTGAAGATGTTTATTTATTTATTTTTTAATGTTTTTAAATTAATGTTAATTTTTCTTGCAAACTTGGATTTCTTTGAATTTTTCATGAAGGTGGAACATCTGAGAAGAAGGCAAAGTAGCGAGCAAAGGCAAAAATTTTTTTTAAAAAAATTACCAAAACTACAAAAAATAGAGAAAAAAACACACAAAAAACTTGAAACATAAGGATCTTATAGTTAGAGCAATAACATAATAACAAATAAAAACAAAAGATAAAATAGAGAACAAGAAGAGAGTTGAGAATTTTGTATTTTTGAATTGTGGAGGCAACAACTTGTGTTGTTGGAAGAAGGCACCACATGAAGTCGTTGCATTGGATACTAGCTACAAGCAAGAACCTTAAAATCCTAGAAGCCCAACTAAAATGAAACATCACTTACAATTCAAAACTATAAACCCTAGCTTGAAAACCAAATTCAAGTTCTTCATTGACCCCATCTGATTTTCAATTTTTACAATTAAAAAAATGCAATTAGTTTTCATTAGTTAGGTGAAAACTAAATAACCAAATATCAACCCAAGTATTGTGGTGTTTGATACCCACCAATTTTCATTGTGAAAACCATCTTCAAAATTGATTGAGTAAATATCAAACCGGTGGTTGTGATAATTGCCCCAATGTTGAGTAATCATTAGTTTAGTTTTGATTAATGATCAATCATTAAATGAGTGAATTTAATATATTAATTCACTACGTCTGTCTGTCTTACGGGGGTTTTGGGGGGTGAGGGAAAGATAGGTCAGTGAAGCAGCGGGTGACTGGTGTCAGTCTGTGATGGGGGTTGGATCACCACGGTTTTCGTGTACAAACCGTCTCCACAAAACATTGCAGCCGTCCGAAGGGTAGGAATGATGGTCGGATCGCATTCCTCTCCCACCGCATCAAAGGCGGATATAAAAACCTTCCCCCCCCCCCCCCCACTACCGAAAGAACCAGCAGTTATATAGAGGAGCGTGTTTTCGAAAATTTCCAAAACTTTCGGGAACCAAGGTTCAAAATGTCAGAACCGGGGTTTTGGGTTTTCTCACGTCGGGTAAGGGAGTAAATATCCGGACTGATAACCTGAAGGTACACACGGCTGGTTCTAATACCCGCACAATGTCGATCGGGACCACTGTGCGTTCAAGGTGGCTGGAGTGACGTAGCCACGGGTGTCTGAAAGTCACAGGTACCACTAGTAATTAATTATTTTCCATTCAACTTGTTTCTAGTTTGCAATGGTTGGATAATTGTTCTTTTCATCTTGAAACTTTTTTTCCTTTAGAATGGATTGAAAAATTTTTTCCCCCTTTCCCTCCAATCATCCTCTCGTTTTTATGGATGCATTTTTCCCCCCCTTTGTTTCCCTTAGATTTCTTTGTTTTTTTTTTGGAATCAATGGAGATTATTTTCCTTTCCAACCTCTCTTTCCTTTGTAATGAGTGAACAATTTCTTTCTTTTTCCTCCCCTAATCTCTTTTTCTTTTGAAACAAATGCATTTTTTCCTCTTCTAAAACCTCCATTTCTTCTCAAATGGATGAATAGTTTGTATTTTTTTTTTCTCCCTCCAACTTCCCTTTACCTTTGTAATGGGTACATATGACTTTATTTTATTTTCTCTTATTTTCCTCCATCAACCTCGCAATCCAAAAATATTTTTATTAAAGAATAAAATAAATATGGCAATTCATGCATATGTAAAGTGATTTCATTTTATTTTCATGTCAACATTAAAATGGCTTTTCATCATCCCAATTAGTTATGTGAAGTTTGATTTTGGGCAATCACAAATTTCACACCTCTCCATGTAGGTAACCAAGTATTAGTGCGTGTTTATTCACTAATATTGATTATTAACATATAATGAATAATGAATATATTATTCTAAAAATCATTGAATTTTTTGTGAACATGTTTGAACTTTGATATATTGCAAACACATGCTTTTGATTTGAGGACCATCTTTCAATTCCCATATGGCCATTTCCAAAATTCCCACAAGTTTTTTTTTAATTGGAAATTATCATTATGTCTTTTCTTTTGTTTCACTTTTGTAAAGCACCAATAAGAAAACTCATCCATTTCCATTAGAAATATCAATTTCTATTTATCAATCAAAATGTCTAGTACTTCTTAATTAATTCATCAAGGCATGTTATTCTTTCAAGTATATGTTCATGATGAAGTGTTATCTATTCACATTTGTGGAATTTATGATTACATAAGAGGTTGGGGATGCTTTCCTTGTATATATTGGGTACATCACCCCCTCTCCATTCAAATGACATTATTTTTATATTTAATTAAATGAAATATTTGTCAATATCTATGTCATTTATGAAATGTTTTAAATCTTTGCAATTGATGAAGGACACCAACATGTTAAAGTAAACCAATTGGTGATCCTTGTTCCAAAAATAAAAGTAAGTGCAAAGTAGATTTTGAATTTCAGGTTTTTTACCAATGTTATAAATTTTGGGATGTATTGCGATGTCATCCCCAATATTTATTATTATTCAAATTATTTTATTTATTTATTGCAAGTTTAGATTTGATACTTTTTTCCAAATCAAATTATTCAAATGATGTGTTATTAATGTTTGAGCCATTATGCATATTGATACACATTTTTTGAAACTTGAATATTTCAATTATGACAATGTTAAACCCTTCAAAAATAAGTTTTTCCTTATGTAGGTTTGAAGCACTAAGAACCTACTTTTTGTGTTTGTAACATGGTAAAACATGTTTTAAGCATTCTTTGAAAGAGCCATAAGAATGAATTTCAAAAATGAAAAATCATGATCATATTTTATATCTACTTTGTGCAAATTGGACATCAACACCAAAATTTTTTAAATAAGTGAAAATAGGTTGGAAATAGAATAAACACATCTTAAGCTTTTCAAAACCTTTTCATGTCATACTACATATGCCCATGTAGTTTAACATTAATTTCCAAAGAATGCGTCCTACTTTTTAACCTCCAAAGTTAACAATTATATTTTTTTGCATTCACAAAATAAATTTGACTTTAATATGCTTATGCCCTAGATATAGAAAAATACTTACAAATGAAGAAAACATCTTAAAATTTCCCCTTGACTTTCCATAAATGCTTTAAAAAATGAAATGCATGAAGTGCCAATTGAGACTGAGTCTTATACATGTTAATGCTTATATTGAAAGCCAAATTTGTTATGTTCTTACATTGAACAAAGTTAGTTAATTCTAACATATGCACAAATAGATCTTTAACATTTCACAATCATTCTTCAACATACATTTTAATCTCCAAGATATCTCAAAATTTCAAATACAACCACAAGTAACAATTGAAATGACACCATGAAAAAATTGTCACAATGTTTCATTAACAAATAATTGGGTTATTAATATGAATTGTGTTATGCTTATGAAACAACCAACAGGACAAGCTATGGGACATGAAAATGAATTATTGAAACATGCATACATGTGTGCACACGTAAATATAACAAATAACTACATGTTCATATTTTGTTTACCTTTAATTCTTTTGTAAGTTCCATATATTATCAAAAAAATTCTAATTAATAAACTTAAATGATTTAAAAATTATTAATTCATTAAATTACCTCAATAATGTTTTTTTTTAATTATTGAAGTTGATGTCATGATTATTTAATTTTACATGACATCCCCTTGCAAATAGGTTATTCTTATGTAATGAATTCACTTCCCCAATGTCAATTAATAAAATTGCTTGTCAAATTGTCAATTGTCTTATAACCTTCTTTAGGTAAGGTGGTATTAGTGTTGTATAGTTGCTTTTGAAATTGTATTTGGATGACTTGGGTATTGAAGAAACATCCACAAGTTGGCATTTATCATTCTACATAGATTTTGATATATTGCTTTGCCATCATCAACTTTAAAGTATTGAAAATTGCAATATCAAGGCAACAATATCAATTTGGATGTCAACCATTCTTTAAAAATAAGCCCCATGAGAATGTTCAAGGGCTACATTTTTTTTTTTCTCAAGCCAAAAACAAAACCAAGTCCACAAACAAATTATTTAATTTCACCCTACCACATGGTATTGTCCTTCCATTGTGAAGAATTTTTACTTGAAATATTGTTTAGTTTAAATGATTGCAATGATCATGAAACAAAATGAAGCCACAAATCTAAGGCAACTCCAAGGGGCTTGGCATAACATAATTCCAACTAGCTATATTGTGATGTAGTAGGTAGATAGATTTGGCATTTTAATGCCAAATATTTGATATACTTAATGTTCTCTTAAGATTTTGGCAGATTCATTAAAAAAATATTTTATAAAATATTTTTACTTGCTAAGTACACTGTAATAATACTTAATATTTTTCCAAAAGCCAAGAATTATTTTTTCCTTGTTCTTTTTTAAAAAAATTCTGAATTAGGAGTAGGTGATAAGCATCCCAAGAAAGATTTAGCATTTATAAATGACAATTTTTTGAAAAATGTCCAAAATTTTCGCCAATTAGCAACAAAATGCTGATAGGATGGATGGTGTGTGGATGGGGAAAAACTAACTTTTTCATTTATTTTGCCATCCCATGATGGCTGCTAACCATGATATAGGTAACCATGCTGATTAATTCTGTGGCTGTCAGGTTGTGAGCAATATAATTTGAGTCAGCCACATTTGTTTGTTTTGTTGCTTGGATGAAGATTTCATAAGCTCTCTCTCTACATGGATGAAAAGAGGGCTATCTTGATTCTCATGAGGGATGTCTCTCATTGACTCAATGATTCAAGTCAGCCACAATTGTTTGTTTTGTTGTTTGGATGAAGATTTCATAAGCTCTCTACATGGATGAAAAGAGGGCTATCTTGATTCTCATGAGGGATGGTTATGGTTTGGTAAATTGGCTGGAGTCAAGCACACCCTAGTTAGCTAGTTATCATGAATAGTCGGTAATGGTCATCATGCATGCTCTGGCTGGTTACCTAGTCCTAAAGTAGTGAATGAGTGGGGGAAGTACCAAAAGGGTGAGAACATGAGTAGAAGACAACATCTTATCCAACTTTGGAAACCTCATGGGGATACATGTAGGTACCATACCCATGATTGATGTATGGCAAAAAAATAATTCATTCTCAAAAAGTCTTGTTGGAGAATTTTTTTTTATAAAAATGTTTATATATATATATATATATATATATATATATATGTTCTATTTACTTATTTACTTTTCAAGATTATTGAGAATCCAACTCATAACTTGTGAAAATATTTGTATATTATTAACCCTAACCATATTGGGTTACTAGGGTTAGGAAAAACACAACTCAAGGTGTAATTTGCATTCTTATTCCTCAATTTACTGAAAATTTTGAAAAACAAAGTTTGGACAAATCTCTAAAGAACTCTTTTAATATAATTAGGGTTCTTTTTCTTTTTCTTTTTTTTTCAATTTTGCTTAGTAAAAATTTTGGCAAAGATTTCCAAAATATTAGAGAAAATTAGTTAAATTGACACCAGGAAAAAAAATAAAAAAATCCCAAAGAAATTCCCTTTTGTGCGAAAAATGACAAAAATTGTCAGAATTGTTTTTCACTCAATTGTAGTATAGTGTATGAGCAATATCTATCCATTTAGGGATACTTGGGCAGTCTTGGCATCATCACCAGCAAGTAGGTGGGGTGGCTTGGTAGGTATAACAATAATAATAATAATAATAATGCACCCTTCATGGGTTGACTGGGGGGCATTTGTCTAAGGGGGGTAGCCTACTTGTGATTTTTTTATAAAAAAAAGCTTTAAGTTCCTTCATTAGCCATTTATTTTCTACAAATAGTTTTAAAAAATAAATTTTACATTAGCCACAAATCTGCCAATATATATGTATAATAAATGTACACAAATGTGGCCATATAAATTATACATTATTAGCCACAAATATTTCACTCTTTTTAGGAGGCTAATGCAAGTTGAGCATAGGTACCTTGAGTGGCTCAATTGCAAACCCCTCCAATTGATGACCCCAACAACCTTCATTTCTCCACACACTCCTTCCCCCCTTAATAAGAAATTATTTGGGTGATATAAAAAAAAAATGGAAATCATCAACTGAAATGAATTTTCATTCTCATTTGGGTATATAGAGGAATTGAACCATTTGGAATTATTATTTAATTTAATTTAATTTAATTTAATTTAATTATTTTTCCATCTTTTGTCACAACATTGAATCAAAACATTCGGATATGACAACAAGAGCAAATGATTGCCAATACCAAAAAATCAAAAGAACACATATTTTAGCCATTTTGGGGGAATAGTTTAGCCAAATTTAGCTATAAACAGGATATGAAATTTTTTTAAAAAGTGTAAGCATCATTCATATTTTTGGCTACAAGCTAAAACTCAACAGAGAAATCTGGCATTTTTACTATAATAAAAGATTGTCAACACCAAAAAATCAAAAGAAGACATATTTTAGCCATTTGGGGGGGGAGGGGGGGGATAGCCAATTGGCTAAATTTAATCAGGGGAAAAAAAAAAAACGTCTCAGTCTGAAACCCAACGGAAAAGTCTTTCATTAGGTAACCACTGTAGTTAACCAGGGGACTGAACAAGTCTGTCCGGAGTTAACCACTCCAGGTTACCTAGCTAGGGAATTTGGAACCCGGGGGGGGGGGGTTTGTACTTCTGGGAATTCAGGTCCAGGAGTCAACTGGTATTGGTCCACAGCCCCCAAATAAAGACATTCCTGCGGAAACCCCTTTTGAAAAGAAAGAAAAGAAAAAATTATTCTTGTGAGGGGGTGGGGGCGCGCAGGCTCTCCACGGGTCACAATTTTTGCGCTCTTGCTGCTGCATCATTATTGCAGTGGTCGTTCACCAGGCAGGAGGTGCACACCAGGCTTGTGCTTGGTTTGTTTTCTCTCTCTCCCTCTCTCTCTCTCTCTTGCCACGACCAAACGCAAACGCAAAGAAAGCAAGCAAGCAAAAACACACACACACACAGAGAGGAGAAATTACTTCTTTGCAAGCCTTTGCACCTTGCAGCTCTCCAATTACCAAATCGCTCACTAAATTTCTCGGCGCTCTGTACTTACTTACCTCGCATTTGAAAATGACTGCAAAGTTTTGGATGAGTCTACCAGAAGAAGTCTGAAGAAGAACAACAACAACAACAACAACGAGGCGAAGATTTTTGAAGTTGCCTTACAAATCTTTCTTTCTCGGTTTCTTTTTCCCTTTGGTGCGGGATTTGGATCTGACGAATGCGTGGCGTACAAGTCTTGCGTTCTTGACGACTCTCGAATCTTTTTCTTTTTTTTTTGATGCTGCAAGATGCGTGAGCATGGATTTCGGCTTCCTTACCATCCGCTTCAGGTAAGTCGTCGATGGACATCATCATCGTCGTCGCTTGTTTTCTGTTTTTTTTTTTTGGTTGTGATAGATCTGAATTTATATCACCAGATCTTGTCCTGGCATTAACGTCTCATCGCAGCAGTTGTTTCCATTTCAGCATCGATCAATAGCTGCACCTGGAAATTTGAATTTCGTTAGCAGATCCGACAAGTTCTGAATCCGAAGCTCACTGATCTTTCTGATCACTTGAGGTTGCTCTAGACTAGAGGTTGAATTGCGATGGTGATAGACTCCGTCCCGGCGCTTTTGCCGCAATATTTAAAAAGAAAAAAAAGATGTGAGGTCTGACTCTCTGTATATTGTAATGGCTGCGGTGTCCTTGAGATCTGGAATTTCAGGGGCGACAGATCTGATCAGTCTCCCTTTCTGGCAAAGTGGAATTGTAGCTAAATCTCTATCAATAGAAAGCAGGGCGTCCTTTCTACTGGACTCCAGCAGCTTTCTCATCATTTTTGTGTAAAGAAACGCGGTCCAGAGAAGCTAGGAAAATTTATATTTCACAATTTGCAGAGTTTGGAACAAGACCAGTACTGATCTACAGTTCCTACAACCAGCATTGGAAAATGAATAATCATAGTAGAAATTGATGTTTGAAACTAGAGAATCAGGAAAGCTTGGAATTCTTGACGGATCTGAAAATCTGTGCCAAAAGATTTCTGCCATGCGGGGCTGGAGGAGAGCATGTAGTACAGCGGAGCTTAGACAGAGAGAATAGCAGCCAGAAACGGGAGTGATGACAACGCCAGATTCAAAGGATTTCAACAGCTTTGTGACAATAGTACTATTTTCACAAGCAAACCAGCTTATGGAAACGTGATCATCTGCTAGTAACAGTAGTATTTGGGAAGAAAGAGAGAGGCGATTGATCACTAGCAGATAAGAATCACTGCAATTTCAGATCAGGACTGATTGCTTCGTGGTTTGCAATGACGCTGTGGTGGTAACAACCAGATGGTGGCAATGGCGGTTTTCTCAGCAATGGCCACGTCGTTCTTTGTATTCTTCGCTCCGTTTGCCGCGGGACGCAACAATGTGAAGTATGCTCTCGTAGCTGTCTATTCTCTTCTCGTAAGTACTATTCGCTGCTGCCTTAGCAACAATGTTCCAAGTTCGAGTCACATTATACCTTGGAAGTTTGCAGCTCAAGAAACCAGGTAATGCTCGATAGAGATCGTGTTGTTCTCCAAAGAGAAGAAGATTGAAGGAAACGGACTGTGTGTTTGATGCTTGCTGTGCAGGCGATTTCTGTTTTCGTTCTTTATGTAATATGTACAGCATGTGATCCTGCGGATCCAGGAGTGCACGAGGCCAAGTTGTTAAGGAAGTTGGAAGCTGCATTGCCAAAACTGAACAGCCCGGTGTCGAAGAAGAATGATCAGGGCGGCCTAATTGAACAGGAATCGGCCGGGCAAGAAGAACCCATCAGAAGCTTAAGAGCATGTCTGGCAGTAGCTGAAGTCGCCGAGGGAGAGGCGACTGGTGAGAAGAAGAATTGCTGCAACCCTAATTTCAAGGCAGCTTTGAAGGTTCTACAATATTGTAGAGCCTGGAAGTTCCACGAAGCAGATGACAGCTTGAAGCCTGAAGAGCAGGAATGGTTCTATTGCAGACTCTGTGATGCGAAGGTGAGCATTGTTTGCACTCAGACGGGCCCCAGTAATATTTACATGTATGCTTATTGGGAGAACGACAATTGCCTTGAAGTGAGGAGTGCTGCTGAGAGAGGCAATTAGGTCTACATTGTGTTGGACTTTCAACAAGTGGTGGAACATTTGATCATGTGAAACAGATCTCAGGGTTTAGCAAACATTGCAGGCCTTGTGACAAGTGTGTGCTTGGATTTGATCATCACTGTCGGGTAGGTACAACTTTCAACATTCCTCAATATTCCAGGCCTTATATTTGATCTTGATTTCAGGAAAGTCTAACAGGTACTAGTTTTCTTGAATAGTTGGTAACTAGAGATGTGCATTGTAAACGAAGTCTGATCACATATCAAGCTGGTGGAGTTGCTAACTCAGATCTTGCCATTGCAACTGCAGTGGATTAACAATTGCGTTGGCAAAAGAAACTACAAAGCATTTATGGCACTGGTTGTTATGTGCCTTCTCATGGTAAGACCTCAAAATCCTCTGAATAAACAATAATATGCTCTTATGGGATCTCCTAAATTATGGGTTTGCATCATGTCCAGCAAGAAGACCTGAACATCAGACTCCTGCAATGTTGTGAAGTTTTTCACACTCTGATGGCATGATCTGCTTGTTTGTTGAAATGTACAGCTTGTATTGCAGTGGGTGACTGGGATTGTCGTGCTAGAACGATATTTCTCCAATAAAAGGAGTTTTGACAAAGAGATTGTGGAGAAACTGGGGATCAGCTTTACTCCTGTAGCTTTTGCTGTGGTGGTGGTATGTGAAATGTCCTCTTGGGACACATTATTTCACTGTTCATGAGTATCATTATATGGATCTAGAAACAGAATGGATCAATGTTGTACTGTTCAGGGTCCAGCAGATTGGCATAAATAACCTAGAAACTGCAGAGTACTGCATGGCGTGTTCTTCCTGGTTGTAAATTGTAATATGTGTGATAGGACTGAAATGTTTTTCGCAATTGATGCTTCTTGCAACAAATTGTGACTGGTGCAATCTAAATCTACACAGTGTTTGGGCTTTCATGATGCCACTACTTAAATGCTTAATGCTTCATAAATCGCTGTCCTCTTCAGATGCTCCTAGTCCAAGTTATGAATCTAGTGCAACACATGGGATGTTTGAAATCAGGTGCTATTAAGTACACTTGCGCTGCTGTCAACAGCACCCCTCACTCAACTATTCTGCTTCCATCTCATCCTTATTCACAAGGTGCGAGCCTTATCATGGCAGCTCATTTGGAACAAGATCAATCTTACAAAGCTATAATGGTAAATTTATAATAGTTCAATGCCATCCTTCATCTATGTGAAACTGGTATCATTATATAGAGGACCAAGTAGGGGTTCCAAGGGACTTGCAATTGCATTTTAAACCTTGTACCTTTGTGTGCAGGGGCTTACAACATATGAGTATATTGTAGCAGTAAGAGAACAAGATCTGGAAGGTCCAGCAGGTGACAATTTGACAACATCATCTCCTAGCTCAACTAGAACAGGGTTCTATGGTGCTCTGGTTTTGCAGCATGACTTGCTCTGCACACCACCCCAATTGGTTGAGGAACAGAATCAGGTACATTTTGTGTCTGCATCATAATGGTGACAACAAAAGTTGCACATGGAGTACACACTTTTACATTGATCTTTTAATTTTTGCCTCTGATATATATTGATAGTCACTCTTTCCCATCTGCCTGATTCTTTGCCCTGTAGAATAAGTTGATTGAAAAGCATTTTCCACAATTTCAGGATGTCTTAGTATTGAGTGATTTGGAGATAGGAGGTAGGAGGGAGAGCAAAGGACATGTAAAACACCAACAGACACGGGTGCCAGTTGGAATCAACCCCTGGAGGCTGGCACATATAAGCACTGAGGATGCTGCAAGAGCAGCAGTCAATGCTCGACAGAACTCCCGCATAATCTGGCCTGCTGGACCACAGCCTTTGCTCAATACAGATACAGAAGGAAGTAGCCAGAGTACAAGTGGAGAAATCAAAGTCATTGGCAGTAAGCGCAGAAATCATTATCATCTCCCTCCTGAGAAGAACTGGGAATTGAACAGCACAAACCTTCCAACTGCTACAGCACATATTACTGACCAATTTATACCAAAAGTGTCTGTTGTTGGAGAGCATGGTGCAGTGGCAGTGTCCCCACTTCCAGAGGACCCTCCACTGGGAGCAAGCAATTCTGATTGCTCTGGCTCTGAGGGCAGGCGGTCTAGGGTTTCCTATCCAGGAAGTTCACATAGTGGGAGTACTGCAATATCTGCAATTTTGAGCCCTTGTGCACATGGACGACTCTCCAATGCAACTAGCTCCCATGCACAGGAAGCAAGGAACACATATTACTCTGGCTCTGAGGGCAGGCTGTCCAGGATTTCCTACCCAGGAAGCTCACACAGTGGGAGTCCAGCAATATCTGTACTTTCAGGCTCTTGTGCACATGAACGACCCTCCAATGTAAGTGTTGTCCTTGAACAGGATAAGGTGCAATTGTTGCACACTTCTTCTGCAAGTGATAACCTTCAGTCTCCAACTAGTGATGGATATGAGGCATCTTGTGGAGAGAGCAGTGATGACTATGGTTACCCAGCTTGCCTGCGGTTGAACCAGCCATGGAGCAAGCGCAGCCTCCAACCTGTCTTTCCTACACCCCTGGGAAATGCCCACAAATGGATGGGATGTCAAGAGGAAAGTGTGAGACCATGGCCAAATTTGGATTCACAAAACTCAAAGATTGATGCCAGAGCAACCATTAGAGGTAATGTTCCTATCTCTGGCTGGTTGATTTCAGTACCTATCACCAGAATTCCTGCCACACAGTGTATGCAGGCAATTTAAATCTAAGTGCATGGCACTGTGTGGATTGCATCAGTGATGACAGGACCTGGGACAGGTGTGCATAGGTTTCAGTCAAAAGAGTGAAGGAAAATTCTTGAGAAATTGGCCGAAGTCACAAAATGGCAGGTCTCCAGCAAATCATTGTGGTTCTCTGCCACCACAATACATCCAAGCTTCCCAGAATGACTCTTTCAAGCTCTACTCACTTACACATGATGACATGGTAGGTGACAAATACACATTGAGAGATGCATTGTTTACAGTGGGTCATCAATTGAAACATTCAAAGTGACCTAGGAGACATATCATTGCAATCACCCACAAGGTTGGAAACTCTCCCCTTCAACTGTAGATGTGTGATTGCCACCCCAGACAGTTAGTTGGCACTGGATTGTTGTTAGACCTGATCTAGTCTTGAATAGCACTGGTTCAAAATCAGACAAAGGATATCCTAGCTCTGGTTCTGTAGCTTTTTTACTTACCTCCTTGGGCTGCTGCTCTTTCATACTACAGATGCAGAGCACAAACCTATCCACCAACTAGAAGCTGATATCAGGAAGCCATATCTTCTCAGCACATCAGACTGAAAATAAAGTGCTGCCTACAACTGGGAAGATGGTAGCCAAATGTGGTACAGTGCCCATCACCAAAAGTGAAGCTTCTTAAATCCATACATCTTTGTAGAACAATAGGAGTATACTGCCAATCTCCTATCTCTCTTGACCTCTTTCAACTTGGTCCATAGAGGTTTTGAGGTAGCCAAGAATCATCAAATACTATACTGCAAACGATTTAGACAATTAGACATGCTGGCAGCACATACTTGGCAGCATTCTTTCATCTGCAACTTCTTCTCAAGAAACTTCACCAGATTTCCCTTTGCCTGCAAGGAGATCCCATTAACTGAAGGTGAGGGGAGTTGGATTCCCCCATGAACAATCATGCATGCAAGCTTCTTGTCAAAAGCCTTCAGGAATTACATCAAAGTGTTGCTGCAGAATGGAACTAACAGACCAGAGGCAGTTGTGTGGGCACAACCACACATAACTACACAGCAGCACCAGGTACCTTCACTTCTTTTGTATAAGCAATTCTACACACTTAAAAACTCTACCGCTGTTATATCCACCAAAGGAATCAAGCAGAAACATGAACTTTCTTATTTGAGCAAGAGAAAGGAAGGCAGTTTTGTCTATTGCTCTGTTGCTTGCAGTCATACGGGAAAGGGGTGTTCTACCACCTGTTCTTAGAGCTCTGTTCCTGCAAAAGCAGCAGACTAAAAAATGGTGGTGAATATGTCTCTCCAAATGTAACAAAATCTGATACTCAAAATCGTTTGATGTTTCATGGTTCAAAGTCCACAAAGCTCTGTGTACCAAAGACAGACTTAGAAACTAGTTTCTTACTACATCTAAAGAAACACAATTTTAAATTCATATCTTAAAAGTCCTCACTAGTATTTCAGGAAGGATGTTAAAATTGTTGCGAAGTGCCTTTGAGGTTCTTTGATATTTGTTTTGGAGCCTCTGCTAATAGTTAGTTTCTTCAGTCTGTAAAAATGTATGTCCTGTTTCTTCAAAGAGCTTCCCCAGGCAAAAGTCTACCTACAGAAAATGCATATTTTTGAGCACAAATCTTGGCAAATCTAGGAGAGTTTCAAATGCTAATAAGAACTCCAATCTGCCACACCAACCCCAATATCTTTGATTCCCACTCTGTGAGTTTCCAAATGCAAAATTAAACTCAAATCCTTCACGCCCTAATACCTTCTTTTCCATTCCCAGTCTCTGAGTTCCAAATGCAATAATAAAAAAACACTAATATCTTCCACACCACCACAATAAGTTCGATTCTTTCTTCCCAGTCTCTCTGAATTTCACATGATAAAAAAAAACAACTCAAATCCTGCACACCCAACATTGTCAATGATTCCAAGTCTCAGTTTCAAAACTGCCACAAAAAGAAAAGTCTCAGGTTCTCCAAGTCCAAACAACAAACCTTGTTGATTCTAAGTCTGAAAGAGTTTCAAAAATGCCAAAAACAACACTCCACACCCAATATCTTAGATTGATTCCCCAGTCTGTTTGAAAAACAGAGTTTCAAATTCTTTAAAAATAGACCCATAAAAAGAAAATCAACTCCTCCTCCACAAAACCCCATATGTTCGATTTCCAATTTTCCACTGTCTAGATAGAGCCAAAAAAATTGGGTTGAGATCCACCGAAGTGGGAAGCCTTAACCTCATGTGTGAAAGCCCGAAGGCTTTTCCCGTCCTTGTCAAGGGAGATGCTAACCTTCTCTCGGCTCAACGAACACAAGTACACCGCTGACGTTAGCATATATATAGAGCATTTCTTTATTCGCTCCAAAACGTATGGGAGATATGGATGAGCTTTAGTAGAGTAGAATAGAGTAGATTGCTTTGTTGGTGTCATTGCTTTTCGAGATCTGTTGGTGCGCCATGAAACCATCTAGCAGAGAACAAAGCAATCTATTCTACTCCTGTACTAGGTAGTCATTAATGAAACTCCTCTAATTTGCTGGGAGAAGACTGAGTTCACTCATCATCAAATCGAGCTGTGTTCCATCCCAGGGGTGATGGCTTGCGGGTATAGCCCATTCCGGGACCAGGCTGGGATCTCGAAAAAAGGTCCTAGGTTCAAACCTAGTGGTGTGCAGGTGAAATTCCTGCTGGCCCCCTCTTGCCAATGAGCTTGACTTGGGGGTGCCCAACGGCTTGTCAGGTCAGGTCAGGTCAGGTCAGGTCTGCTGTTGTTGTGCTTACAAACAAAATTGAAAAAATAAAATCTAGCTGTGTTTGATTTGATGATGATGGTGAATATGACTGGATGAATCCGAGGGAAAAACATTTAGTGTTAATTTTTTTGTTGTTGTCCTAAGGTGTTGGGTAACAAGTCAGGCAATCTGGTTTACAAATGTAGTAGGCTTATTAGCAAAGAGCATTTAGGGTTTTATGCAGTTCATCTGCTTTGCTGGACAGTGTAAATTGGGTTTGGACAAAACACTAGGTGTTTTTGTGCTTGTTTGATTTTCAGAGCAGAAAACAGTTGGGAAAATGGGGACAGTGTCTCCACTAGAGCAGTGTTCTCCAATTTGCATGACTTAATGGGGGCGAGGGGGGACAACCCAAGTGGTATGCAAAACTCAAAGTGTGTTCAAAACCTAAGTGTGTGCATAAGGGAAGCCATCACAACATTACTTGAGAAAGGAATGGCATCAAAGTTTATCATCCAATTCCTGCTGCAAGGATCACTGTGTAACTGGAGAATGAGGTCATCTCTTGTGTGTTTAATGATCACATCACCCTGCAAATGATCAGATCATGTGCCAAAATCTTCTTATTATATATCTATCTATGAAGGAAGGTAGTTTGTTTTGTTTTGTTTTGTAGTTATGAGATCCACCGAACCGGGATGCTTCAGATCATGTTCTTGGTGTCTTTGGAAAGCTCTCGACAAGGAGGGGTGCATGGGCTTGGTTCCATGGCGTTTGGCCTTGCAGTGCAAAAGTTCTTGAATATTGAATGACTTCTTCACTGAAAATTAAATTAAATTGTAGCTGAAAATTTCGGAGGAATTGGAATGTGCCTTTGGTGTTGTTGGAGAGATCTTTATGAGCAAGATTTAATGGAATTTAATTGGTAAGATTTGGATTCGGAATGTGGGAGATATTGGTTTTTAAATGATTTCTGTTGCTGAAAATTCAAATAAATTCCAAAAAATCAGGTTTTGGAAGGAAAAATCAGTGGAGAACGTGGTCACACTTGAAAGCTTACCATTCAATTCAAGCATGATTTCCTCCCACATTTGGCTGTTAAAAAATCAATACATACATTGCAAAACAATGTTCACATGTTGAGTTTCCCTAATTGAGGAGGAGGCTTTGTGCGATTTCCAAGGGTTCTGGATGCTGGTGAGGCCACGTCGCTCGTCCCTTTCTGAGATCTCAAGTGAGATCTTGAGACTTGAAAATTCTGTGTCTTCTACGATTCCCTTATGGGTCTGCCTGCCTGCCTGCTCCTTGAAATCCGCTGGCAGAAAGGGAGGCAGGCAGATAAAATTTGCACATGTCTGCCCATCTTTTGAGCTGCTCCATCTAATTTTCTTTGCCTGCCCTCTAGGCAATTTGTTAAAAACAAATTTCATACATGGGAAGCACCTATTCTTGTAGCTTGTCCCTAAAAAAACTCATTAGGATGAAGCATGTGAGGAGTGCCAATTTAGCGGCACCAACATGCCCCCAGGGATGTTTCTTATTTTTGGAAGGGGTGAACCAATTGGGTGGCGCCAAACATGCCCCCAAGGGATGCTTATTATCTTTTTGAAGGGGTGGGTGATTTCCCATCAAGTCCCCAAACAGTTACGATCGAATTCCTCTTGTTCCCACCAAAATCTCATCAAAATCCTTTTGTTTTCATCAAGTTCCCAAACAATTATCATCAAATTCCTCTTGTTCCCATCAATAACCCATCAATTTTATTTTATTCCCATCAAGTTTCAATCAAATTCCTTTTGTTCCCATCAAGTTTCAATCAAATTCCTTTTGTTCCCAAAAAGTTCTCATCAAGTTCCTCTTGTTCCCATCAATAACACATCAATATCCTTTTGTTTTCATCAAGTTCCCAAAGAATTCCCATAAAATTCCTCTTGTTCCCATCAAGTTCCCATTGCTATGGAAGAGAAGCAGGTGAGCATGAAAGTGAATGGTGAGACTTGTGAAAGACTCGGGCTAAGTGTTAAACAGAACACCACAATTCATGGGCAGGCCGAAAGGGGAGTTACAATGGTAGACAGATGCCTACAGGGTGCGACAAAGTAGAAAGTCAAGATTTTCTGCCCACAAGTTTTGTAGAAGATCATAGGCAGATCTACTTCTCTCATGGCAGTCTGTCCTGTTTTTTCCTTGATGTGCACAACCCATTTGCCCCACTTGGGGTTATCGTCTTATGCCCTACCTACTAATCACCCCATCTCCTAACAAGTTATCCCACTCTTACAAGTGTCTTGGAAAAATAAAATGATAGGAACAAACAAGCAATGAGAGAAGACCAACACAAAAAAGACCAAGAGTTTAACAATGATCTTCTCACCATTGCACATAATGCCAGCTTCTGTTTACATCATGGTGTTAGATTGAATTTTTTTTTTTTAATGAACCTTTTTTCCATGCACTATTGGATTGTATTTATTGGTAGGTTCAGTTTAGTCTTGAAGTGGGACAACCAGTACTTCCATCACTCACAAGACTTACTTGCAAACAACATAGTTTCCAGTGTCTCATGTAAATTTATTTGACTATTGTGTCGCAGACTTTTAATATCTTTTATAATATTCTAGCTACTTTCGATAAATTGTACCATTTGTTTTCCCTTGCTCGTTCATTCCCTTTTTCATTACATTTTTATTTGTTTATGCATTGAACCATCAGATAAAGTAGAGAGGTTGGTAATTAAGGTTGCAAATCAAGGTTCTTAATTAGTAGTATTCCCTAACACTTTTGTTGGTGGATATCCAAGGGGAAATGCCTTTGGAAACAAATTGGCCACGAGTCATAAAACTATTGCAAAAAGCTCAAAACATGAAATGTTTTACAAGGTTGGCCCATGTAAAAAACCATGCCTGAAAAACCATGTTTAAAGAACAGGGATTCACAATAACAACGGTCCTTGCAACTAAATGCAAAGGTAAATGATTCCATGGTTAATGAGTCGCTTCCTTTGTGAAATGTCTGTGGAGAATGTAATGAGGTTGTTGGGGGTTAAAGAAAGTGCTTCTTTTGAAGAGATTTTTACGACAAAAAAACAATGTGCTTAAAAATCTATGGATAATCTTATCAAGGTGAATTCTATTTTCCAAGTCCTACACATTATAATGAGAATATCAAATACATATCACTTCCTCCTTTGTATGTTGTTCATTTGTGGATCACATTCCAAGAGGTGCGACAAATGAAAGCATCCCCACTAACAACTAATGAGATTATGTGCATCAAATAAGTATGATTTCCTTGGAGATTTTCTTTCATAGGGACGTCCAAGCAGAAATTCGTGATCTTGAAAGATTTTGGGTGTGGGTTGGGTTCATTGAGACCATGTTGAAAAGTTTGGAAATTGTATGATCATTTTAACACTCTTTTATAGGCACCTTTATGTTTTCCAAGAAAGCTTATGAAAGTTTTTCTAGAAACAAAATTGTAAGAAAAATATTCTTATGTCATAAGCTTTGAAGATCTATGACAACTAGGAAGTTGTTTGAAAGTTTTGCCTTCCATATTCATTACACCATGTGTTTCTAGTTTTTACGAGACCAAAGAAGGATTTTGGGTGGTTACAAAATAAAGTGGACCAATTTTGACAAAAAAATACTCCATAAAAAGTCCATTCATTAGTGCTAAAATTGCAATTCATTATGATATCATTGTCTAAATGAGGGATTAAATGTGGTTAATGAAATAATAAAGATTATATGAATAAAAACCCAACTACATAACTTTTTAACATGCATGTTAAGGAAAAAAAAATTGAAATCCATCAAAAAATGAATATGATATGGACTTTTGAAAATAAGTTCGATTTTTTATATTTAAAATCCTTTTTTTTTCAAATTAAATTTTTTCTAACAATTTTTTTGCATATATGTCACTTTTGCTTTAATATATCATATGTTGCATCCCTATAAAATAACTTAAGAAAAATTCATAAACAAAAATGTATTTGTATCAAGCCATAGACAAAAAAACCAATCCATATTTTTCAACTTCTAAAGTCCAATACTCTATATTTGGAGAATACATGTTATAATTTTTTATGTAGATGTTTTCTTATTCAAGTTGAAAATCTTAATTCAATGGAAATTTAACATAATGATGATTTTATGGCATGTTAATGCATGACACTTTATAAAAACCTAAAGTGTGATGCAAAAAGTGGTCCACCTTAGCTTGCACCCACCTTGTTAATGCAATTATGTCAACAACCTTTGTGTGCTTTGAAAACCCATATGAGGTTCCCACTTCTACATTATGTTGGTCCACATTTCAAATAGTTGAATTAACCCCCAATTTGCTGTCAATTAAACTACCTTTCAATGGTCATGTTTCAAGATCTCTTAATGCTAACAAAATTTCATATCAATCCAAAGCTCAATAAGGCCCTACCACGAAGTGTGCAACCTTTTAAATCAAGGTCACACCCATTTCTCTCACTTCAAATGCATCAACCTTGAAGTTTAAAGCCACCACATTACCAATATTAGAAAAGTGGAATGCTACAAAAAAACCCCTTGAGTTTGCAAAATATTCCTAATTGTGGTGATAAACCTCTTGGGCAACAAGGCACAAGATCATGAAGTTTAGAGTTTGAATCTATGATTGAACATTTGTTTCATTGTAATGTGAAACCCGTTGGTTTGGTATTGAAATTGAAATTGTAAATGAAAATCTACCTTCCAAGAATGCACAATATAGACATGGTCCTACAATTTTGCAAAAATAGTCAAGTATTTCACAAATTGTGAAGATGCCCAAATCGACGATAACTAAAAATCGTCTAAGGTGAACTTATTGTCACATGTTTCATGGCCAATGACCCTAACTATGGCAATTACCATAGAGGAAACTATGCATCGTACATCCTTGCAAATTTTTGATGAAAAAAAGAAGCTCTAAATTTATTGTGCAACTTCATCCAAAATATAATGTCCAAGCAATTCTAATATTCTTGATAGAAATACTGCAACTAATGTTGCTAAATCCAAATTGGCCATGACCTTGTAGTTATTAGAACCATGCAAAGTTCCTTCATTTCGTTTCAATTTTTTTTCATTTTCTTATTTCTTATCATCACTTCATGCCAGTTTTTTAAAATATTTGTCTTCTATTATTCAAAAACTTCATCCCACATTTTCCATTTCCTTACTTTGATTATCTCAACTTTGAAATGAAATCAATAATTTATCACTAAACGTATTTTTTCATATTGTCCTTATGCCTCCTCCTCCCACCAACAAAAAGCACTAGGCCCTAGTGACTCATTTGTAACGGGTTCACACTTGGACCAATGGCACAAGCCACACTAGTATATATTGAACCAACCTAATTTCTTTTTCCTTATGGTGTGAGACCTAACCAATTTTGGTCTTGTATATAGGATTGCACCAGGTATCAAGTATCAACACCAGTACTTTGGTTTTTTGAAAAAACCACTCAACACTAAAAAAACCAATATTGACTAGTTATTGAAAAATAGTTGGTTATTAATAAAGGTATCACTAAGGTTATTAATAACCTACCTGCCATTTCTTAAATTTGTTCAATGTCAATTAGAAAACCTACATGTTTGGTACGTAACATCTATAGAATAAGCAAGACCTTTATGGGTTAGTGGGTTTTGAATTATCAAAAAAATAATGGCCTACATTTGGAATTTTCATCTTCATACGTTATCAATTTTGAAACCTTAAACCCATTTAATGTATTTTGCAACTTTGCAATCCTTTTTTTCTTGTAATTTTGATGCCATTTCCAACACTTGTTTATTTCTAGGAAAGGGCTTTTTCTCAAAGCAATCTATGTCCTATCTTCTTTAAACTCTTCTCAAAATTATTTCCAACAAACAAACTATTTCCAATAAAAAAAAACTATTTCCTAAAAACAAGTTGCTAGAAATAAAATTTTGTTGTCTTTATTGAAAAACATAAACATGAAAACCTATATGGGCAATACACTAAGTGGTTTCGAAGGTGGGCATTTGATAATTGACCTTTATGCATAACAAGTGGGTACCATCAAAAAAAAATTGAGTTAACTTATAAACGAGGATACTAGTTTGACAAGGAAATTGATAGTTATAAATTAATAGTTATAACAATTGATAGTCAATTATAATTATCAATTTATAACTATCAATTTTTGGAGTTTTTATTTTGTTGGTATAATAATAACCAACCAACACTGGTTCAAATCAATTTTCTTATTTCAAAAGGAACCTTTGATTTTGATTCTAACTTTTTTTTTATAGAACCTTTAGTTTGGTCTTGAGACCCTATGGAGGATTTTTTGAAATCCTTTGTATTATTGTCCATGGACCATTCCAAAAATAATTTCAAAAATAATTATCTCATTTTCAAGCTTGATTATTTCATTTCTTTCTTAATAATTTTTTTATTAATTTTTTTAATAACTATCTTTCACCTTTCCTAACAACTACCTCCAATTTATAATTATGTCACCTTTTTTCCTATCCACCAACATGGATATGAAAAAACAAATTAACATGTTTTATAAATGAATTTTTACAAGGTTCTAACGTATTAACATGTGTCTTTTCATGTTCATGTAGTTAAAGTCTTTTTATGCATGTGGTCAATAATAAATTCCATCAAATGTTAATTTATGTGTATAGGTTGCAAATTATTTGACAAAATCATTTGCTAAAAAATAATGGTGGGCAAGTGATATTGATATACCTTTTGAATTTAACAAACCATTTTTGTTGCTTGTAAACTAACAATGATGAGATATTGTTAACAAATTTAGGGTTTGTACAAAGTGGAGTAAATTGTTATGATTGTTATATTGTGAATGGATTGCCCATTGTGAACAATGTCACCTTTGAAAATGTAATTGCAGACAATTTCATAAATTTCATTATTTAGATATTAAATAGGTCTAAATGTTTTTTAAAAATTTACACCCAATGTAACCTAGAAATATAAGTTTGAAATTGGCAAAAAAATTGTAGAGAAATGCCAAGGCTATAGGAAATTGGTTTAAAAAAATTGCCCCACAATTAAAAGTTTTTTCAATCATTACGAAATTTTCCTTTGAATTTTTTTTTCTTGAAATTTTGGATAATATTTTCCAAAAAGAAAAGGACTTTGTTTACAAATTATTTCTTTTCTATTTTTGAGCTCAAAGCTTTGCTATATTTCAAATTTTTCTTAAATTTTTATACTTTCACCTCTAACCTATAGCCAAAATTTTCATTAAATCTTCTTGTGGATGATTGGGTAATGTTACATTAGAAAATTGAAAAAAAGGAAAACTTGCTTCCAACCCCAAAAAAGTTTTTCAATAAAATAAAATAAGACTTTAAATAGGTTTGAAGCTCAACAATTAATTCAAACTAAATAATAAAGTTTAACCTACTTATCATTTTTTTAAAAATCAATTTTCCTACATAAATATCTTGACCTTGTGTTAGATTTAAAAGCAAAATCATGATTTTGGTTTTGATTTTGAATCTAACATAAAAATAATTCCATTATCTATTTTGATGACACTTCAACAAAAAGGTGTCAACTTGAGTTTGGGCAATAAGAACTTAGACTTGAACCCCTAGTTTTAACCAACTTACAAATTGGATACCTTCACACGAACATTAGTTCTTCCTATTGGTTTGTGAATGAGTGTAAATACAAATATATATGTTTTGTAAATCTAGGTAAGTGTAAATGATTGACACTAACCTTGTCAAAATTTTAATATTTACATTACCTATTATATATATATATATATACCACTTATAGAGGGAAGTGTAAAAAACTTTCATTTACATTTACATTCTACCATGCAAATGATGTTACCAAGCTAAGTATAAATGTGCTTGGGTGAACCAACACCCATGTTGGTAGTAGTGTTATCTAGTTTTGTGTTTTTTTGGAGAACTTCCAAGGTTGGTTCCTTATTAAATGATTTTTGAAGAACCTTTGGATGTGGTTCTAAATTGTTTTAGAATATTTCAAAACCTCTTTGCTCACATGTGATATTTCTAATACCAACTAATACATATGTTTATTCCTTGTTCACATATGTAACATCTTTGTTCATAATTGAGCTTTTGAGCAGATTTGACCTCAGAAAACTTGGAATTTTTTTTTTAATTCACGTTCCAACCCTAGTTGAATTATAACTTATGATCATAAGGTCAATTTAGGTTTTGCCCATTTCATCATAGAAAAATTACATGTGAAATAAATAGATACCCAACATTGTTATGGTGGGGTTCAATTACACCATAATAGCATAATTTCAACCAACCTACAAACACCAATAAATTAATACATTTCAATTCACTCACACAAATTTTGAAACCAAAATGTAAAAAAAAACATTGGACCTAATTGATAGTTAGAAGAAAAAACCAAAACCTGAAATCTTGATTGTAATCACATTATATCCTTGTTTGAAGTTTTTTCAAACGAATCATGTTGTTCTAATCAAATTGCTTTTAGATGTTAGAAATTTAGCCATGTTTTTTAGCTTCACGGGTCCATCACACCCATCACATGCATCATCAAGCCAATTTTTTATGATGAAAATCATGAAGTAGTTCAAAATTTCAATTCCAAGTCTAGAATGTTTCAAATTAATGATGACATTCGCAAGATTAAAAATTTACACAATCTTAATTTGTGATCCCATAATATCAAGGACTTAATGAACTAAGAAAGAAACATTTAGAAATTGCAAAGCATGACTTGCCCACCAAATTAATGGGTTTTCAATCTCTATTAGTCTCATGGATAACTATCAAAACAATTGTACCTCATTCTCCAAAATGAACAAGATTGCATCATCATTTAATACAATTTGCTTTAAAAAAATCATCATCATTAATCATTGTTGGTTTTGTTGATGCCTTGATGGGGTTCAAAGGAAACAACACGTGTAGTAAAAGAAGACACAATATATTAATGTCATATTTTGTCACAATTTGCAAGGCAACTATATCGCTTACAAAGTTTTGTACAATTTTCATGTTCTTCAAACAAAGATCAATAAATCATAATAGCCATCATGTTATGTGCTTTAACTTGATTACAAATTGATACAAATGCCAAAAACAAATGCTAAAATATTGATGACTTGTGTCATCATTTTCAATTTGAATTCTTCCAATGTAAAATCAAAATGTCCACAAATTAGTAGTTGTTATAAAGTTTGAATCTTAGTCATATCAACTTTCATGGCAATGCATAAATTGAAGGCAAAAAAAATGCATTTGACAACAACTAGTAGCTCCAACTTTGGTTTAAAACACAAAGTTTCACAACATGGAGAAATGTATATGTAATAAATTTAACAACAACCCAAGTCTTGAATGTTAACATTCTAGAGGATAAATGTGCAACTTGTTGTAATCTATAACAAATGCAAAGAATGTTTTGTTATTCCAATGTTTCTTGCAAGAGGATGACATAGGAAGCAAACTACATCTTCATTAGGTTTTCAACATCTTAGCATGCAACCCTACAATAGTACAAAACTTTTTCCACTTCTTTTTTCCCTTTCTAAATTTTTTAATCCACATAATGGTTATGTAGAAGGATGATTGAACTTCTTTCAAACTAACCTCTGAAAAACTAACACCAACCTTAGGGTAGATGCAAGCTACAATGGCTCATTTTCGTGATGAAACAATTTTATTTTTTTCTTGGTACCCTTTATTCAAATGCATATAGCGATTACTATATTCTTACATCTACTAATTGGGACTTGGATCTAAATTAATAATTTCATTATGAAGAAAACAATGTGGTTATTTAGTGATAAAAAAATCATTTGTTAATAATAATGGACTTTTGAAATTGAAAAATATGGATTGGTTGTTTGACTAGAACATCACAAAATGGAAAACTTTATATTGATTCACATTCCGAATTTGTTATTGGGACTCAATATGTAATGTAATACAAGATGATAAACTCATATGAAAAATCTTTTCTTTGAAAACCTTAATTGTTTAATAGTTAGGGATTTTTTACAAGACTAATTGCTTCAACCATGGAGTTTCAATAAAAAAGAAATATTGGTAATTCATAATGTGTAATACCAAGTTATCTAAAAATACATTTTGTGTAAACTTTGATTTATGGTAGGGGCATGGCTACCAAAAAAATTTGTGATTTGAAAAAGGGGAATAATTTTTCTCTTTTTGGTACATTTTTTCTATAGGTTTATAATTTTATAATTTTTATTTCAAGTACCCCATTTAACACCCATCACAAACATACAATATCATAAAATTTCAATAAAATCCATGCAAAAATTATAAAACAATATGTCCGTGCAAAATCCATGGGCTTCAAAATGTAAAAATGACACAAAAAATATACATGTATTATTTCTATATAAATGATATGTCTTTTTTACTTATGATGTCTTGATGTGAAGTACATATGGTTTACGTTTAATTAAATCCATGCAATTATCGTTATGTAATTTTGGATAGAATTATGTGATTTTTGTGTAATAAACATTCACATTCACATATGTCATTTTAAAAAATGTCCCATTTTTTTTAATATTTAAGATATTGAATACATACAAATATCATTCATATTAATCATAGCATAAAATTTGTGAAATTTTTGTACAAACCTATGAAAACTTGATTTCGCACAAAATTTGTATGAACCTATGAAGCTTGGTAAATTTATAATGCAACATTTCATATACAAATTCATTTTGACCATAAATTGATTTTATATCATGTATATTATGCATTCATGCCTTTTATCACATAAACATGAACAACTTTTGTTATCAACACATTTTCAAAATTCATAATTTTCAAAAACACTTTTGAGCCAAATGTGTTTAAATCAGTTATAGTTTTTTTTTCATTAGTTCAAATTTTCTTTTGCCTTTCTAATCATCAATGTCCAAATCTTCTCCAATTTTCAAAAGGAATGATGCACATTTGGTATAAAAAATGGATGTTTGAAAAAAAACAAGGATTATTGATTCTCAAGGTTTGAATGCTTTGAAGAGGCAAAAATATTTTTGATTTGTGCCAAGCTTTGAACATGTAAATTTTGCAAATAATGAAAAATATTCCAAAAAAATTATGACAATCTAAACTATTATGCTTCATTTGTGATCTTTCAAACATACAAAAATGCAATTTTAAGGAGTTTTCACTACTTGGGTGGCTCCTTTAACTATGTTTTTACCCTATAGGTTGCAATTGCAATGATTGCTTTAGCAAGAATTACATAGTTCAACATTTTAAGAAATATTAAAAAATAATGTAAATCACAATAATGTAAATTACAATTGAACTAACTTACTTAAAAAATGAACACCACCATGATGATGATGATGATTACAGTTAGATTGATGGTGTAGATGAATACTATGATGATGACCACCACAACATTGTGGTTAATGTTACAACAACCTAATAAACACGAACTAATAAACATGAAATGAAAAGGAAAGTTTGAAAACTTTGACCAAAAAAAAAAAGTATAAATTACTTCATTGAAATAAAAAAGGGGAGTGATGGTGATGAACCAAAAAGAATAATGGTGAGGAGTGCAAAAAAACTTACTCATAGTGCAATGATGTGGAGATGATGATCACTAATGGTGGTGTTGCAACTTGCTAAAAACTAAAAACACACAAACGAAAATGATTATGATGGTGAAGAAGATCACTAAGGATATTGAGTACTGATGATCACCACCATGTTGGTAAAGACAAGTGTGAAGATAATGAAGATGTCCCATGACACTATCATTAATGTTGTAGCAATTTGACATACATGAAAATTAAAATCCAAGCAAACAAGTTGTTAAAGGTGGAAAGACAACATGCATTGGCGATCCATTGGAAAAAACAATGATGGTATTGTGTTGGAGAAAGTGGTAGTGGCAATGTGTTGGATAAAGAAGTAATGATGATGCATTGGAAAAAAAGGTAGTGGTGATGCCTTGGAGAAAGTGGTGATGGTTACATGTTTGTAATTGAAAACAAAACAAGAGCATAGACAAGGCACCTTAAGTCCTAAGCCCTAATCTTAATGGCATAAGTCATAACCCTAATTAAGAATACCCAAAACTTTGATGAAAGTAAATCCTTATCAAGGTAGGGTTTATAATATTTATAAAATTGATGGTCATTAGGTACTAGGTTTTCATCGAGATCCTACAATAAGGCAAGTTTAACATTAGGTTATATCAACATGTATTAAAATCAAGGTCTGGGTTAGAGTAAAATATGCATTCTCAGAATCAAAGTTAGTGCGTTGATGGGTATTACCTAGATTATTAGATACCTACCCGACATTGGTTGGTATCATAATATAAACTTCAATTTAAATTGGTTAAAAATATTAAAAACATCTCATGATTAAACAAAATTAAAGTCTTTATGTCCATATTTAACACTTTTCAAGCCATTAAGAGGCCTCATTCAAAAAGGTGAAGGAATTAGTGTGGGTGTTGGTTCATCTTGGTGAAATATAAGTGTGTATTTTATAATGTTAATACTTATATATCCTTTTGTAATCCATAGTAATTAAAAATGGGTGCATCTTAATGCAAGCGCATCGTAAAGCTCAATGTTTGTTTATTTTCTTATTTTGTAATGAACCACTTTGATTGGCCATATTATAAAAAAAATTAATACTTGTAATGCACCAAGTAAAAACTTTTACTTCCAATAGATCAATTATAATATTTTGGCAATGGGCTACTTTGATTGGCTCATCTTCAAAAAAATTCTAAACATTTGGGTAGCTCTGTTTTCAAATAAAAGTTTTTCATTTTTATATTATATTACATGATTTTACATAATTAAGTAGAATCATGTAAATGCATTTGTTTTATAACACACTTACATGAACGTAAGTGAATCTTACAAAAATTACACAAAATGTAAATCCTAAACCATATACATGCACAACATTGGTTTTTACCATGGTACCATGATGAGTGTTTTGGCCATGGGTGAACTAGCATTCAAATTGGTATCATTGTAAAACCCCAAAAAATCATCTAAAATGTTTTAAAATATTATAAACATCTTATGGTTAGACCAGTAGGTTAAGGTTTCAAAGTTCAGGACTAACATTTCTTGGGTTTATTTTGATCATTAAATGGTTTCACTCAAGAAAATGAAAGTGCTAGTGTAAGTGTTGGTTCACCCTACACCTTCAAAATGGGAGGGATCTTACACCTATAAAATAGGATTCACAATAAGGTTATAAAGAAAATAAATTAGCTTTAATTTTATTTCATGCACACAAAAGGAATTAAAAATAACCCAAAAGAGAGAGTTGGCAAGCCATGAGTCATTGAGATTTAAGAATGGATAAATGCTTTGAGATATATAATCCCTAGGAATACATATATTCATTTTTTTTAGATTTGATTTCAAGTTATGAGAGAATAAGGAGGTTAGTTTGACCTTCATTTTAAAAAATAATAAAAAGTCCCTCTTCATCGTGTTATTTTGATGTATTACCTTGAGTGAATAACACATGGGTTAGTTTATTCCTTAAACTTTGATAACTCTAAACCCTTGACCAAGAGAAGGTTAAATGAAATAAAAATATCCCTACTATCCCTTGGAGTGAAATCCAGTTTAACTAGGCATAATTTCCTTAGGCATAATATCTTTCCTCTTTCTCAAGAGGGATACCAATGGTACCTTGGCAACTTCCACACATGTTTATGAAATAATGGATAAATTTTCATTAAAAAAAAAAAAAAAAATT
>Ga0116231_10003929_pt1 | contig 30415 bp, 24 predicted proteins | sample S1TSphgellanicum_2_FD_89695 | JGI IMG/M metagenome (GOLD analysis project Ga0116231, IMG submission 89695) | Host-associated microbial communities from peat moss isolated from Minnesota, USA - S1T2_Fd - Sphagnum magellanicum MG | ecosystem: Host-associated > Plants > Peat moss > Unclassified... | reverse complement strand
TCGTCCTAGCACCAAGGGTGCTCCAACTATGCACTAACCACTTTGTGTGGGTTGTGTGCAGGCCCGTGTGAATGAGTGAAGCTTGTCAACTCTTCCTAGTCCCATCCTGGAGCTCCAACACGCCCCTCTACCCTTCAAAGTGTTATGAGCTAGGGAACGTGCTCCGACTCCTCCTTCTTTCGCTGTTTTCTACTTGGGCTCACATTTGAGTCCTTTAAGGAGTTGGGAGTGCGTCAGAGTAACTCCTCAAAATGGGCCAAATGCTGCAAGAGTCCCTTGCTATGCACTAGGACGTCATCTATGTAGCATTTCAAGAAATCTGCCCCTTCGAGAACCTGGTCCATGACTCGTTGAAAAAAGATAGGTGCATTCTCAATCCAAAAGGCATCATAAGCCATTCCCATAACTTGTTACTTCCATAGAATGCCATTTTCTTGCGATCCTTCGTAACGAGCACAATTTAATTAAAGCCTTACCTCAGATCCACAATTATGAAGATGTTTAAGTTTCCAATGCTATCAAATAGTTCTTTAGGGATGGGCATGGGGTACCTATCTTGAGGTGTAACTAGGTTCGAAGGCTTATAATCCCCGCACATCCTTTTCTCAGTCCATAATCTAGTTAAATCCTTCTTAGCTAACATTACTATAGTGGCTGTGAAATTAGAACTTGATGGTTAAATGAAACCAACCTCATGGAGCTCTTTGCATCTTTCATCTACTAGTTCCCATTCATGCTTACTCAACTTATGCCTCCTTTGATAGATGGGTGTCTCATTTGTAAGGTCTATAACAAATTACATGGTCTTACACCTACCTAAGTCTTTCATTAAGAATGCAAACACATTCTCATACTTAATTAACAAATTTGTGATTTGGTGTCTTTCCTTCTTGGTGAGTTGGTTCCCCATAATGAAAGGGTAGTTGAAAACACATGGAATGGAGTTAGAAAGTGTGTTTGAAGAACATGGTGTATTAGGTTCTCCACTATCCAACTACGTAGATTTGTAGAAGGTGTGATTGTTTCTCCAGAAGCTAATGTACCTCCAAGTGTATCAGAAACAACTTGAATCAAATTACATGGTACCTCTTCCCCCCTAACACTAAAAGTGAAATGTGGAGGCAAATGTACTTAGTCGGGGTGCCATGTAATTGCATTGCTAGAGTTACAAGCTAATTGAATTAGTGTTGGTGTTGTGTACATTTGAAAGAATACACATGTTACTAACAACCATGTAAAGGAGTTCAGGTCCATGCCTTTCCCTAGTAGAGCGTTATGCTCCAATCTAGTTAGTTTGGTGTGACTCGTAGTGCCATTTTGGAACCTTATAGCCCTTTCTCTTTCTTCTAGGCTTGGTTCATCCCAAATGGCTGAAACATGACAATGCACCAGGCTTGGTCCATCTCACCGAAAGGTGTGTGCTCCTAGGAAGGAAACAAAGGTGGGCTAAACACTTAGTGGTTTTCTTATTATGTTTGCAAGAAACCAAGGAGGTTACTCTTGCCTTGTAACTGGTTTGACGCGCTCCCAAGTCCTTGGTTAGTCCCAAGTCGGGACTAACTTGCTCAAGTTGCGGAATTAGGAAGGACTTGGGGCATGCTCCCAACTTCCAACACTAAAGGGGGTAAGAGGGGCATGCTGAAAGCTCCAGGATTAGACTAGGAAGAGGGACAAGCTACTTAGTTATTCAGTCCTACATCCAAAACCAACCAACAAGTTTGTTAGAACTCATTCTGCACACTTTTGGTGTTGGGACAAGCCACGGGCAACCTTGGATTCATTTGACTCACCACGGCCTGGACTCGGGGGAAGCCACCACCTTCCCCCATATAGTATTCTTTGTGTCTCACCGTTGCACTTGTATCCGAATGGCATTTTTTCTCGGGACTCCCAAAGTGGAGTCCCAAAACTGTCCCGGTTTGGACTCCCGAGACTATGGGCGTTCATAACTTCTCACCTCGACCTCGAATCGGGACGAGGTTTCTGAAACAAAGTTGTAGCTTTCCCAAGAAATTTCTAACGGTGTGTCGCACTTCACCTGCATGCATTAGGATCGGGTCGGTTCCCGACTTTTAGTGGTCGGAAATCAAACTGCCAGTTTGACTCCCGGCCTTTCTTTCAACCATAACTTGTGCTACAGATGTCCAAATGGCTCATGCGAGGCCATTTTGGACATTTACACTTCAAGACCTTTCCAATGGTATAAAGAACATTCCAATGCAAGGTGTTTTGACTCTTGCGATCAAACTTTGAGGTTTCGGGAGTCCTTGAGGACTCCCAAGTCCCATTTTTGGGAGTGTGAGTGGCAACCTCTCACTTCCCTCAAAGTGGGGTTGCAACATGGTTAGCAAGAGCTCTCATCATCTAATATGTGAGAAACCTACAAGTTGGGGTTTCTAATGGTGTATCTCAGAACCAACTACAAAACTAAGAGTGGTGCAAGGTTGGTCCACTAGTTGCATAGTCAGTGCGCATAGGAATCGCATTTTGTCGCATTGAATAGGAGCGGCTCTCTAAGGTAATGCTTGACTAGTGTGTAATGCTCCTGGACTTTCTCCCTTTGGTCAGGCTTTGGTCAGGTGTTGGAGCTCCGGGATGGGACTAGGAAGAGTTGACAAGCTTCACTCACTCACACGGGCCTGCACACAATCCACACAAAGTGGTTAGTGCATAGTTGGAGCACCCTTGGTGCTAGGATGAGCCACGGGCAACACGGACACACAAGACTCACCACGGCCCGGACTTGAGGGAAGCCACCACCTTCCCCCTTATAGTATACTTTGCAACTCTCCACGGAGGCTACATCCAAATGGCTATTTTTCTCGAGACTCCCGAGTGGGAGTCACGAAATCCCGCCAGCTGGGACTCCTGCGACTTTGGAGCCCCATAACTTTGTGAGTAGACCTCTGATTGAGGTGCGGTTTGAAGAAAAGTTGTAGCTCTCGTCGAGAGCTTTCCAAAGATATGTGGCACGCTCCCTGAAGCTAAGTAAATCGGGTCGATTCCCGACTTTTTGTGGTCGGGAGTCAAATTGGCAATTTGACTCCCGGCCCTTCTTTTGGCCATAACTTGTGTTTCAGATATCTGAATGAGTAATGTGAGCCCATTTTAGACATCTAAGCTCCAAGAGATTTCCAATGATATAAAGAACGCCACAAGACATTGAGGTTTGACCCCTGCAATTGCTCTCTGAAGTTTTGGGAGTCCACTGGGACTCCATCTCCCAAAATGGGAGTTACCTTGGGAGTGTGAGGGTTCACTCCCTCATACTCCTTCACACTTTCTAACATTCCCGAAAGTATGTGATATGACTCCCCGGGATCCTCTTGGCCCGCACCCTTGCAATGCCTTTGCCTTGACTCTCGGGCTTCCTTCCTCTTGGCCCGCAACCTTGCAACCCCTTTGCATTGGTCGCGAGCCCAAAGCTAGGGTTGTGACAAGTTGCGTAGTCAGTGCGCATAGGAACCGCATTCTGCCGCATTGAGTAGGAGCGACTCTCTAAGGTAATGCTTGACTAGTGTGTAATGCTCTTGGACTTTCTCCCTTTGGTCAAGCTTCGAAGGGGTGTTCTCAATTACATAACCAAGCATAGGAGAAATGGATTGAGCCCAAGTGATCAATCGTACCATGTCCATGAAGAGACCATATTTTATGTCACTCAAGCCTTCTCTAAATCCAACTGCTAAAAATCTTTGACACTCCCAACTTAAAATGATGAGGTCCATGGGGCCAAGTAATTCCATATGTTTCTTCTAAATTAGTTGTATGTTAGAGGGTAAGAAAATGAAACTAGCCTTCCATGCAATGGTTACAAATTGTTGTGGAAATTTAGCTATGAGCTCCATCATTCTCAATGCCGCCACTTGCTTTATAATAGGATTAATGTCTACGTGGAAATACTTCCAAACCACCATCCTTGGCTATAGTAGGGCTTCAAGACCTATACCAATACGACCAAAGAGTTTTAGTAATGTAATCCCTTCCTTAGGCGGTGTCCAGGTGATTAGTTGACGAAGTACTGGTTTAATCAGTTTGCCATGGCTCTCCATGTTTTCAAAACTAGATAGAGTTTTGACCAAAGGCTCATGGGTTGCTTTGAACCTCTATAAAACCTTTGGTCCATGTTGAATGTTGGTAGGAACCGCCCTCAAACTTTCAGAAGCTTGGGCGTCAGCTGTCTCCTCTTCATCTCCCTCTATCCATTCATGGCTAGCTTGTTGGATGTAGAAAATAGTGTGTACTTCCTTGAGCATACAATGGTGAGCCATAGGACTATGGTTCCCATGTAAATCAAGGGGTATGTATCCTAGGTGGTGGCCATCAGTCTCCCAATCCATTCGATAGTACGCATGTTTGAACTAGTTGTCAATTATGAAACCTGGTGGAAACATGGCCTCTTGCCTAATGAAGGCATCATAATTAATGACATTAGTGACTAAACATTTGACCTATATGCAAAGCTCCTGATCTGTACCTTTATTGAAATTAAGTGCAATCAAATCTGGGTTCTCCCTAAGTACCTCCTCTATGCTCCCACTAGCAGTGTGAATTTGCCACATAGATTTTCGTAGTTTGGAGTCGAACATGCCCATCTTCTTGGTGAATTGAACTCCAAGAATCACTGGTTGGGCACTTGTATCAAGAAGTACCACTCTGGGAGTGTGTCCTCCCACTTGGATTACTAACTTAGTATTGTTGACAATGGCAACTTTGGTGGCAATGGAAGTTCTTTTACTAGGCACCACCTTCGAAAATGAGTGAGAGATTTTGTGGAGAAAATGGTTATCCACAATGCCTTTGCTAAGTAACAAATGCAGAAGTGAGGTGTTCTTAGCTCCTTTTTGATATGTGAATGTAGAATCAAAAGTAGGAGAGCCCATTAGTTTAACCATGTTAGAACTGGTGACCAGATCATGAACGCCATTTGCAACATGTGAGCCAATCAAATGTCTCTCCAAGGTGTTAAATGCGACCCCTATAACATGTGGATCAAGGATTGGTAGAGGACCTGATGTGGTGTTCAGGGTATCCTTTAGTACTGCAATTATGTCCCTGGTGCTTAGCTTTAAATTTTGAAAACTAAACAATGGTGTATTCATAAGTTTTTGCGCCACTTCACGCATTTGAAGTTGGCACTCCATAAGCTAACTAGTGAAAAATTGTGTGTTTTCCTAATGTACATGTACTCCTGGGACACGAGAATTTGATGCCCTAACAGCTTATGGTGTAATAGTCTCCTCCCCATTCACCAACAAGGTGCGTTTTTCTTCTGTGTTGAGAGGACGAAAAGATTATGGCATGATTGTTCGAGCTCTTCTAGCCCTAGTAATAGGGCTTGAACCCGATGCGAGTCCATAAGTCTAAATTACTTGCCTAGAATTACCCTTAGTGGGGAAAGCGTGAATGGAAGGTTAAGGTGCCTTGGCTTTTGGTTGAAGGGCAGTGGAAGATGCTCGTAGATATTGTCGTGGTAATCGGAGTTGCTTCCGTTCTGGCAAAATAAACAACTTCCCAATGTCCCTCTTTCTCATAATAATCACAAAAGAAATCCTTGAAAGGAAATTAGCTTTGTGAGCAAGATTGCCACAGTGATTGCAAGAAGGTAGGATGGGTGTAGCCGAATGCACTGCTTTAGCCCTTGAAGAAGAATGTGATGATCTGGTTGGTGTTGCTAGTGGAGGCTAACGCCTTGAATGTGATGGAGGCTTCATAGTGTGCATGGGCCAGTTCTAGGTTTTCAGAAATGTTGTACACATCTAACAAAGTGTATGAGTCTCCAAATTCTACAAAAACCTGTTGCAAAATTTGCGCATGGAATGTCGGAGTACCTTCTAACAAATGAAGATACCGATGGGTAGTTTCCAAGTTTGTGACGATCTAAATATCCTCTTTAAGCTTGAGAAGTTTCTTGTAGAACATTTTGAGGGTTTCACCCTTCTACCGAGAGAAAATGGCAAGCTGCAAAAGTTTTTTAGAACTTTTCACTAGAAATTCCAACTTAAGAACTCAAAAGAATTCCCCCATTAGATTAGCAAAAGCTAATGCATCGATGGTGGGAGGATTGTTTGTGGTAGCGACAATGAGTTGTTGAGGAGAAAATTTTACTAAAATAGGTACCTAATTTGAATTATTGGGCATAGTACCATGATGTGCAATGGTAGCTTACAGTGCAACTTGTTGGTAGTGTTGATGGCTGTGATATAAGCTGGATTGGGGATCTGGGTGATGCCCAAAATCCTCAGAGAATGTTGTTCGTAGACATCTAATGCCTCATAGTGCACATAACGGGCCAGTTGTTTAAATGCGAACGCTTCAATGTAATTAGTGCCATACTTGAACTCCGATTCACAAACCATAATTGAAAAAGTTGCCTTGAACTCCTTCAAAGAAATGGTACCTTGCCTTTTGCTAAAATTTTCAATTATCTTAAAGGAACTGTTAACCTACATGGTGTATATGGGTGTATAGGTAATGACTTGCAGCGGAATATACAGTGATGGTGTGAAAGTTAGTGCGACAACAAGTGTACCCTACTATTTAACCCCTCCAAATGGACTTTGAAGTATCGTTGATGTAACTTGAACCTGAATTCTTAGTAGGAGTTGTATTAAATGACAGTGGCATTGTAGACGCTTGATGGTATCGTTATGAAGATCGTGAACTCAAAAAAATCAACTCAAATGATTGTGTGTTATTTTGTAGCTGATATTTCGGCTTCGGCTAAGTGGTAGTGCTCTCATCATCCGAGGACATCATGTTGTCCCATGCCCCAAAATTTTGTAGCAATATAGAGCATTTGATATGGTTTGAAAAATATAGTATCAAATATGAACAACGATGGACGGACGTCTATGGATAGGGTTTGTGGATGGTAATTTGTGGACGGAAGTTCAATGGATGTCGGACGAAAGTCAAATAGAAGTTCGATGAACATTGGACGAAAGTCGGACGGTGGCAATAATACGAACGATGCTACGACACCACAATGCTGCAAAACACCCATGAACATCATAACGATGGAGGACGCAATGTGACAACCATGGCGTTGTGAAGTATGCGTGAGCTCTGCGAAAATGGCAAGTGGTAACGTAACAAACATCGTGCTACAGCTTGCAACGCTATAGCTTGCGGCACTATAAATCGTGACATTCTAGATTTTTTTTTTTCCTTATTTAATGTTATACCCAACTCCAAGAGTCTTCGAGGCGGAGGCTTGTGTTTGTGTGAGAGAGAGAGAGCTCTCTAGGATATGTCACTCCCCCATTTGGTCTCATTCTTCCCAACTCCTCCGATCCCAACTTTGTTGGCTGGCAAAAATGTAACAACACAAACTCCCTCCGATAGCAACAATAGTAGCAACAACACCAACATCAAAAGAAACCCAAGAACTCAAAGCCAAGAAAAATCTGTCGCTTTCAACATTAAGTGACAAAAAGTAGTTTTTAAAAAATTAAATTGCAAAGAAGGAAAGAAAACATAGTGTATGTAAATGGTGGCTATGTAATAGTCACCGTGAACATCTAGAAATCTAGTTTGGCTATGGAGGGAACTTTCCTAACAAAGGAATTCTAGAAAAACTAACAAGAGGAGGGAAGAGCTTGGCCTTTTATATAATCACCACAAGCTGAAACCCTAAACAAGCCATAACCCTAAAACACCTAATAATGTATAGTAACTTAAGAATGTATATTGACCCTAAGAGCGTACATTAATCCTAAAAATCATGATTGACATGCCCGTAACCGATCGTCATGTATGAGGCCATGCATACGGGCATGACATTAATAGAACAAGAAGATTTAGTAATTATCATTTGGGTTTTGAAAATGTAAATTGTTAGATTATTTATCACCCTGCAATAGTTGAAATTAAAAGTTGTTGAAGTCACACAAACCAAAATTACCCCATTTCGGAACAATGTTCCAAGAGGAAACTAGTGATACTAGTTTAAAATCATCATCCAGAGATCGATATTTTACTTGTAGAAGGATTAAAGGTTTTTTGGGCAAAAACATTTATTAGGGAAACATGCCAGACCTTCTATTCCAACTTGGAAAACTTGTACATATAACACAAATATGCATCAAATCACATTTGGAATTCAAACGAAATAGGAATTTAGTTAACATTGTAGGGACAACATTGCCTACATTTTACATCTTCAAAGGTTCAAGGATGCAAGAAGACTACATTCGAGATTATAGACTAGGAACATGCATGGCAATGCAGAAAAAAACTTGGATGACAACTTACCTTTTCAAGCAGTGGTTGGCATTTTTTTATAGATCTATTCCAAGGGGGGGTTTTTTAAGAGAATTGACATCTTTGGATTCTGGATGGGCATGGTTTTCATGTTACAATATGAACATTGGAACAAATAGCAAAAGTTAGGTTAGACATGGTCACATTACTTGCTCATACTTCACATGCATTATAGTCATTGGATGTCATTTGCTTCAAACTATTCAAAACAATTTTTCGAAAAGTGAGAATCTTTGCCATGGTGAAAAATAACTATCTTGAACTAGACAAAGTTACACTAGTAGCACGGGTGGACAAGGGCTTGTAACAATCCTTGAAAAAAAAACATAAAATTAAGGTTTAGGGTTGTTAGAATCTAACCACTAAATCTTGTAACCACGGTTGGAAAAAAATGATGTATTCATTGTAATAGAAAAGGAAGAACATGAACTTTCATACCACTTAGATGCAACATATGAGTCTAGCAACAGTGAAACTAAATCTACCATAAAGTTGTTGAACATTACAAGGACTTTTTAAATAAAGCTTCCAACTACTCCTGATTGCCCCCCTTCACCCATGCCACATTATTATGTCGAAATGCCAAATAGTCCTAGCACATTAGTAAACAACCATGAAGAATATCAGTTGGTGGTGAACTTGGATAATTTTACTCTGGAATCAAAAGACCCAATTGATTCAAATAAAAGTGAATAAGTTAGACTAGTTCACCTGTTGTCACTGCTTACATTATTAACCAAGAGAAGACAAGGTAACAAACCACTAGTGGATTATTCCAATTCACATGTGGTAACATTTGACCAATATCTTGTTATTCTAAAATAGAAGGTTGTGGACAAAAAAATTGCTGATAAAATAAAGGAGCAGAAAGATTAAAAAAAGGGAAGAGAAAAGGTCTAGAAAGGCTGAAGGTACACAACTCACCTAGGCTAAGCAAGTAGTTTAAAAGAAAATAAAAATGATAGAGTTAAGTTTAATGAGGCATGGTTTACTATTTCTATTAGGGCTGTTGATGAAAGATTTCATAATAACTTCAAAGTAAGTTATTGAGTTCATCTTTTAGACTACATGGGGTTTGGCTTAGGAATCACCTTTGCACGATAAAGAAATGCTAAACAACAAATAACGGAAAAAATGTAGCTTACAAGGCATGTCCCAACAAATTTGCAACCTTCCATTCAAGTTTTGTAAATGAAGGAGGGATTATTGTGGGTTTTGATGGCTAGTCAAAGAGGAGAGATCTAACAGAAGGAAAACCCACATAGGTTAGAAAATAAGGGAGATACATGGAATGTGGTAAATATAAGGGGGTAAAGTAAAGAAAGAATGAAGTAAAGACAAGGAATAAGGTCAAGATAAGGGGGTAAGGTGAAGATAGGGAATGAAGTATAGGGAGTAACATAAAGTTAGGGAATAAGGGAGAAAAAATGAATAATGATGGCAATAAAGAAATAGTTGTTCACTCTCAAGGAAGAAAAATATGTGGCATGGGGGTAATTTGGCCATCATCATTGCCATTGAAGCATTAGCTTTTTGTAAAAAACACAAACATAGAAATGAGATGAAGTAATGGCAAACATAAACATGGTAGCTTCAAATAGGGTGGTAGACCCAAACATGGCGGATTGAAACATGGCGTGGCAAATTGAAACATGGTAGACACAAATGGCAAATGAAAGAAAAATAAATGGTAGATGGCAATGTTTACATTAATGCGATGGCCTCCAATCTACATTAGCAATGATAGCTTCTTATTTGTGTCAATAGTGATGGCCTTAGCGAAGAGGTTCTAACGATGGCATCCTGGGCACATAGTGCACACAAACACTCAATTTGCTATAGAGGCAACTTGGGCAAGGAACTTGCTTGAAGGATTGTCAACTTGTGGCGAAAGAGCATTGGGGATGGGGACTGTTAGTGAAGGAACGTTGACAAGGGAACATTTGTAGGTCTTGGTGATGGTGTCCTAAACATTCATAACATGCGTTGATAAGAGATGATGCACAAACACACACAAAGAGTTAGTGAAAGAACATTGGTGATGGTGGTGTTAACATTGTTTTCTTGGAAAGGTGCACAGAGCAGAGGCACACAAAACGTAAGTGAGGGAGGGTGAAAGCATGATCAAATATACATTTGGTGATCCTTGTCAAGAAAAATGTAAAGTAGCTATAAATCATGCCTTTACATATCAACTTAAAAAATATTATTTAATGTAATGATCAATATGAACATATTTTTTGAATTTATGTCAATGATATTGAAAAATCACATGTTTAAAATAGATTTAAGTAGATTTCTATAAATTGCAAGTATAATCTTTTTTATTTTTTGGGTTGCCCAAAGAAACAAAATAGGCTCCGAGTAGATGAAATATTGAAATATTTTATTTTTTTGGTTAATGGCCATTTAAAATTTACTTATGCACTTTCAACTTTCAAGGTAAAAAAATAATATATTAATCTTTTAATGTAAAAATATTTTAAAACATAATTCCATCAATCAATTTCAAAAATACTTTTGGGTGAAAGCACGGTCAATTAGACACAAAAAATTAGTTTCGTTCATGAAGTCATATTTTTCCACATAAATGTAAGAAAGTAGAGTCAAAACGTTTTCAATCATTATCAAACCATCATGCTATTCAATAATGGGTTTATAGTTTGTTGTATTCAAAGTTTGAGAAACTTTTGTATAATAAAATTAGGTTAGAAATATTTTTGAAACATATTGGTCAAAATGTGTTAAAATATACTTTTACATTTAAAAAACTTGACATATTATTACTTTTAAAGTAAAAATTAAAAGCACATAAGTATATTTGAAAATAGCAATATCCAATAAAGTAGAAAAATTCAATATTTTTCCTACTTTAAGCCTACTTTCCATGAAACATGTTCTTAGAAAATAGAGAAAAATCTATTTGTAGTTGTGAAAAATTTACTGAAATGGACATTAAACATGTTGATTTTTTATATCATTGGCATAAAGTCAAAGAACATGCCCATATTGATCATTGGAATAAATAATATTTTAAAGTTTATTATATGAAGGTGTATTTTATGGCTACTTTCCATTTATGCAGATAAGTATCATGGAGTGTTTAATTGATCACGTTTTCACCTTTTTGACTTACTTTTAGTACATTAAAGTTTTCCAAACTTTGAATATAACATACCATAAACTCAATATTGTGCACCATGATAGTTTGACAATGATTGAAAATGTTTTGACTATACTTTCTTGCTTTTATATGTAAAAATATGACTGCAACTACTCATAGCTACTTTTGTTGTATATTTGATGATGCTTTCATTTGACAAATGTCATCTTCTTAGATAGGTGCATAGAGTGTAGGTGATGGTGTCAATGTCATTTTCATGAAAAGGCACACAAAACGCAAGCAATGGCATCTAAAAGGGACATAGAAAAAGACTCAGATACGAAACATCCTAAGGTTCCTAGATTTGAACACACACAAACTTAGAGAAAGATTGTTGTGATGCTCCTTGGACCTAGACACACACATACTCAAAGAAAGAGAGTTGGCTTCTTAAAGGAAACACAAACATTATAGAAGGAATAGAGACAAAGAAAGAAAGAGTGATATAGAAAGAAAACTTGAAACGTACTTGAAAGAAAAAAAGGAAAGAGACAAAGGTAAGGAGTGGTTTGGATTTTGGAGATAATTGCAACAACAATGGCACAATGTTCTTCTCTTAAATCTAGGGAAAGAACTGCAGATTACCCCAAGTGGCATCATCAATCTTAAGGTATTAGGTTATTGTTAAGAAGATCTTTAATTCAAAACCTTAAACGCCCCTGTGATTGTGCGGCTACTATTGCAAATATTTAGGTTTATTATAAGTTTAAAAAATCCAAAATGATAATAAAAAGAAGTCTACACTTAATTAAATTATTAATCTCATGTTTATAGGAGGACATATGTCTTGGTATGAGGTTTCAAATGTTTGTTCATAGTTAATAAAATGTATGAAGATAAAAGTTTAATGTGTTCTATTCAACTTTTTTCAAACAACAAGACCCCCCGTCACTTTGGGGGGTTGTAACTTTCTCATGCGAGCTGATAATCAAGTGTTGTAAAGGCCTAGTAGTGCTATGGCTGAAGGGGCATCTAAACTTTTGGAAGACCTATTGTAAAAAATGCATGAATACTAAACTCTAGAAGATTTAGCTCTTAAATGTTCGCTCACCATCCTGTCTACCCTAAGTGGGGATAACTTTTCCAAGCAACAAACACCTATAAAGCATTTGAATTGTTATGACAACGTTTGGCATGGGCCATATAAATGGATGCAAAATTACTGGCAATTGTCCCAAAATCGGCCACCCAGCAAGGTGTCAAGGAAAGAAAAACACAAACTATAAAATGTGGAGGTGGATTATTGAAACATTAACTTATCATGTTTTAATTATTAAAGACATTAGGCTCAAAATGGGTTCAGAAGTGTTGCAATTTCTTGTTAGTGATTTGAAGATTTTAAGAAATACTAAGGATAGACTCCACAATTCCAAAAAGGTCATTGTAAATAACTTGAAAGCTGGATGCACACCAAGGGTTAGTAGGGATATTTTTATTCTAACTAACCCTCTCTTGATTTGGGGGTTAAAATATAAGGAGTAAACTAACCCCTGTGCTGTTCACACAAAAGAAGATAGATGGAATAATATGATGGGGTTAAGTTAACTGTACCTTGAACTGTTTACATTGAGGGGTTGTCCAAACTATGCAAAAAATTTGGGTAGGTTGAGGAAACTTAGGAATTTTTCTAAAAATTTGGGCACTCTAGAGGATTCATCAGAAATTTTCTCCAGGATGCTCAAAGTTGTTTTGGGCAGTTTGAGAATTCTTTTCTGCCTGATAATTTTGCGCAGATAATATGGGTTGAAAAAATTTCATTTCTGCTCAAAGTCTTGGGAACCTCAAAAAACCCTGATGCTCCAAAAGATTCAGGAGAAAAAAATTCCAGGATGCTCAAAATCTTTTGGGCAGTTTTCGAATTTTTAGGCTGCCTGAGAAGATTATAAAGGTTGAAAAAAATCTCATTGCCGCCCGTAAATTTTGGGCACTTTGCTCAAAAATTTTGTGAAGTTATGGTGCCCAATAATTGGTCAGGCACCTTATCAAGGTTGAAGAAAATTTTCATTTATGCACAGACATAATATTGGGTACTCTGGAAATACCCTTACTCTCAAAACATTTCAGCATTTTGGGAATTATTATGCGGCTTGATAATTTCGGGCAGATTAGAAAGGTTGAGATTATTTTTGTTTCTGCTCGCCATTCTGGGTTCACATGGAAGAGAGTATGTTGGCAAAAACAACACTAGAAGCTCTTGTGAACATTTAGAGGGGGTATTTTTAACCCGTTGAAATCAAGGGGGTCAAACTAACCTCCTACCACCTTAACTTGATCCCAAATCTAAAAAAATTGAAGATATTCATTCATGGGTTAAAAAGATTTCCAAGCACATCTATCCCCCTCTCAACCCACATGCCATGTCATTTGGCCAGTCAGTTTTTACGGCTTTTGTGCGAAAGGGGTAGCATTAGTGTTTATTTTCTTAGTTTATTGCTTTAACCACCTCCATGTGAATCCAGCTAAAGAAACAGAGGTTCAAAAAATGTTATCAAAATTGTCGCATGCTGCTGGGTCCACTCTCAACAAAACTAACAAGGGGTGTGTCACACTGTGGCCTTGCCATTTACATTAAAAAGTGTCTTAATGCAAAAGAAGAATTATGAAAACTAAAATATTTCACCATGCAAAAATATAATCTTCAAAAAATTCTTTAAAAGAAACAAAAATCCTTCAAGATACTATAACTTTAGAACTAATCTCAAGTTTCAACACAAGCAAAAATATCATCTTTAAAAAATCCTCATATAAAAATATACCTATTACTTAGGGGCGAAAATCCCTTAAGTAACTATACTCTATAATGAATCTAAACACAATATCCTTGCTGTGGTAGACAAGGCCACCAAATCCAGTGGCCAGCAGGGTTTTTTTCCAGTTTTGTGAGGTAAGTTCAAGTGACACATGTCAAAAAATCAGCAAATCTAGTCAAAAGGTGCACAGAAAAATCAGAAACTTCCAAGTTCTTTGGTGTGATCATAGTGTGAAAATGCGGAAAATAAGAAACACCACTGGTCACACATATAAAAACAAGACGATGATGTTTTGAGCTTTCAGAGACTTGCAGATAAAACCTCAAAACATGAATATTTTTTTCAATTTTCTGATCTTGCATCATTGGTTAGCATCCCAAGAAAGATTTAGGATTAAACGATGGCAAGCCTTTAGAAGTTGTGTAAATAATTAAAGAACTAGTTTTTAAATGGTACCAAATGAGAATCAGAGTCCAAATGTGACGATTTATAAAAAAAGGTAAGAATATTATTCTCTCTTTTCTTTTTTATTGCATGACTATTGTCGAAATTTGACACTTGGGGAAAAAAAAAGGCCGGTTCCCAAGAGTTTGACAACAGATTTGAAATAACAACTATAAAAAAAACTAACATTCAGCAATAAATATACATGACAAGGTACCCACCACTTAAGGGTCAAAAATTGCCTGACCGTATTAATGGACTCAGCCTCCAGGCCACATTGAAAGGGCACACTCTTTAGGTTTTATCTCTGGCAAGGACCAAGTTGCAAAATGAAGAAGTTCATTTACTAGGCTTGGAACAGGTAATAATATATACTACTACAATGTCGGATTCGGGATGCCTTGTCTCTTGTGAACTAACTGGTGATGTGCATAGTCAAGGAGGAAGAGCCGCAGCAGGTTACCAAAGTGCAAGACAATCTACAACAAAATCATGGTAGCAAAATTGTTATGCAGGAGGAGCAGGTTCCTGACAGGGCAGGAAAATTTAAACTGATCTCAAGGCGGGCTGTTACTGCAGGGGAAGGTTCTTCTAGGCTTGCAGTTTTATCAGACTTACCTCCCCTTTCTTTAGTTGATATGCTTCATGTGACTGTGGGAAGTTTCAGTACTTAGAGTGGTTCATTAGCTCGTGGACTGTTTGCTTGCTTGGACTTTCGTCCAGGCCCTTTGTTTCTCTTTCTCTCCCTTTCTTGGGTGCTTTCATTTTATGATGTTTGGCAGGGTTTCATCATTTTAGTTGAAATAGGCCCTTTTTTCCATCACATATGGAGCCCAGTTTCTCACACTCAGAAAACTTGAAGCTGCATAGGTAGTTGTTTGCAGAGATCAAGCTTACACATCAAGAATATATGGAGGTAGGCCTATAACTTCCAGCGTTGAGCACTTATCTGCTTTTTACAAATAACTCTGGTTCTAGTTTTCTGAAAATTCTCCAAATAAAGGAACCTCTAGTTTCAGGGTTTTCAAAAGAAAGCGTCATAGAACCGGCGGGTTATAAAATAGCCAACAAAAAACCAACCAGCAGTTCTGCTGGACTGGGTCTCAGGTTTGGATACGTATGGATCAATCCCCAGATTTTCTGAGAACCTTGGTTATATACGAGAACCGGTTTTTGGACTTTGACAGACCTATCATTTATTTATCTTTGAGAACTTCCAGTTACCACTTTCCATATCTGGAAATTTCTACTTGTCAATATGTAATGAGCAAGCATGGGAAAACATGGTGTGGGGTAGTTGGGCACCATAAAGATAGTGCCCCAGTATTGTTCCCAAGTAACTTAGTGCAAAACTTTGAGAACCAATTGCTCTAGTAGCTTTAATGGATTGCAATGATGATACCTCGTCACTTTAAATAGCACTGAAAAAAATGGAATGAGTGCTGCAAATCTACAATGGTTGCTATGATTCGTATTTAAGAAAAATTAGGTTGCCTTTCGCATTGGATCACCATGGATTGGAAACCCGTTATGACTGCTTTGTGGCAAGTACAAATGTCACCATGGTTCCACCTTGGTGACCTATTCTATAAGCCCTTCTATTAAACTACCTAATATTTAGGTAATTACCTAAGTATCATAGGTAAAGGGTAGGTCACACTTAGAGGTAGACCCAAATTTGGTTTTTACCCTAACATTGTTGATAGCGACTTGGTGATAAAATGACTTGTGTTAACATTAACTTAACAGATTTTATTTTATTTTATTTTATTTTTTCACTTTCTATCCACACCAATGATGTTACAAACGATGCATTGAAGGTACAAAGCTTTTGACCACTTTCAACCATTTTTGTACACATTGGAATTTAAAGATACATATCTTTTTTAAAAAAATCATGTTTGAAATCTTTTCGTGAACTTATTCATGTTTTCAGTTTTTTTGTTTCCTCTTCAATGCTTGCAATGAAAGTGTATAACTTTTCTCCATCTTCAACAATGCATGTTTTATGTTATTAATTTTTTTTCGGAGGATTGTAAATGTTTTCTAAGCACCAAAAGAAAAACTACAAGGCAAAAAACACAAGAAGAGAAGGATTGTGATATTTTGTCTCAAATTTTTTGAAATTAAAAAAAAATCTTTTAAAATTTCAAATCTCATATCTTTTTCATCCTTTAACCAAATTGAACAATTTTCATGTCATTGAAAACGAAAATTGAAAGATTACAAATGTTCTTTAAATGTCAAAAGCAAAGGAACATGAAAGAATACACAATAAGAGAAGGAAGAAAACAATGATATTTTGTTTCAAAAGCTTTTAAGTGAACACTTTAAGCCTTTTCTAGTTTCAACCCCATATTTTCTTCATTTTTAGTATATTTTGAGTGATATAAAAACCTATGGGTGTGCCAACTAGGGATTCATAAAAAATTATTATATTGCAAAAACAATGAAACAACGATTAAAAATATTAACCTCAAAACCCAAATTGTTTTTAAATGCTCACCATAGAACATACACCCCCTTACATAAAACAACTCATGTGTTCCTCATTCCTTGACCAAATCAAATGCTTCTTGTGGCATTGGAATCATTAGGTGGAAGGTTACAAATGTTTTTGGAACCTTAGAAACAAAGGAATGACGTTTGAGGACTCAAGTTCCTTTGAGTTCTTAAATGTATGGTGGTTGGTTTGTCTATTTTAGAGTTACATAATGTTGTGGTTCCCTTTCATTAGGGTGTATACCATATCATTTGTTGACAAGTTTAATTTTGTGAAGTATATAAATAGGTGAAAGAATGGACATTTCATGGTTTGCACTTTAAACATTCAAAGTGTATGAACCATATGGAATGAACCAAATACGAAGGCTTTACCAATGACATAAATCTAGGGTCCTACCTACTTACCTAAATTTATTTACACCCACATACTTATCTTTAGCCTAATTACCCACCTACCTAGCCTATATTAGGTTGCTTATTTTAACCTAGCCTACATTAGGATAATTGTTTACCTCAATTTAGTTTAGCCTAAATTAGGAAGTTGTAATAATAAAAAAAATAGAAAATATGTGAATAAAAATATAGGGTGCAATATATTGGTTGTTGGGGTAAAAGTTATAAGTTTATTTTTTTTAAAAGGTATATTTTATTCAAATAATCAATTTAATTATAATATAGGGTATGTAATAATCTGAAATAATGATTTATGATTAATATAGGGCGGTTCTAATACGTATATATTAAAAAATTAGATAATAATAGGGTGATAAAAAATAGGTTTCACAATTATCTAATACCCTTCCTAAAAATGGTCGTTTGACACATGTAAATCCCAAATTTTACATTGAGTGTCTCCCCTTGAGGCAAGATTGGGGGTATAACCATAGTTGTCATTTGGGTCCATGAAATTTCAAGAGTGTGTTGGTTCAAAAATAGGCTTGTTGCTCATAAATGCATCAATCATCTCATAGATCACTTTGTTGAACATTCTTGGTAGATTCAATGTCATTTTATCTAAAGGAAGGATGTTCTAGTGGTCCTCACTATGACCTATTCCTACCATGTAATCTTGAATTCTTTTGTAATTACCATGGATGGTGATTCTTTTCTTCTTACAAGTAGGCCCATTCCTCATATGTGTGCTTTTGCCAAACCCCATCACAAATGTCAAGATATTTTTCCATTTCATGACCATGCTCTCAAAGTAATCCTTAAAATCATTCACATTTAATGAAACTATGTGTTCATTTCTTTTGGCTTGGACTAGGGATACAACTTCTTGATACTCTTAGTTGGGTTTGCCTAGGTTTCTTGATCGACCTTACTTCATTTGAAATGTCATTAGAACCTTGTGTTTTTTTTGGCCTTTCTTTAATTTGTTGTTTTAAAAATTACATGTAGTTCAATAGAATTGTCATGACCAACTTCACGAATTTTTGTGCAATTTGTATGGATTATAATTTTTCATGATCTTCAAATGATTTTCTAGTTATTTTTCTTTGAATTATTGTTACATGCAAATTGAGTCCCAAATCTATGAATTGGAAAGGGAGATGGAATTGTGAAACATGTTTGGCATGTTCAACAATCGATCATGTTGTATGCACCTTTATCAACCATTTCCATGTTGTTTTTATTATGTGACTTTGTAACGCCCTTTATTGTGATTTTGCAACAACTTTTACTACAAAGTTTGTTGTGATTATGTAGTGTAAACCTTTGTTGTGATCCTACCACAACCTCTGGTTTACAAGTTTTGCAATGGTGCAATGTTTTTCTTGTTAACATGGTGTTCTTGTTGTCACAAGCATTATGAGGAGTTTTACTATTACAAAATGCATTCATGCTTGCCTAAGGTTGTAAGAGAAGGGTGTGTAGGCTTGTGTGAATTGCCCAAGGAAAGGTGTAATACGTTACTATTGGCTTAAGTGGGTGTTTTTTAGTTGTTTAGTTAACATTTTGGTCTTCTTCCAAAATCTACAAAAAATTTAGATTACACATTAGTTACCTTTGTTCTTATCTTTTAGTTAACTTTGAATTAATTTTGCATGCCACATAAACATCCATGTCACATTTGAGGCTGCATAACATCACAAGTGTGACCATAACTTTGAATTCACATTTCCTAATTTTGAATCATTATGATTTACCTTTAATTGTGGCCTACCTATAAGTAGGTTGAAAATGTAAATTTTATTATGTAATGTAAGTATGACACTTGGTGGTTACTAGGTAGGTAGATGCATGTGTATGGTTGGTACATAATTAAACTCTTTGGTTAGCCATGGGATAGGATTTAAAAATAAAATGAGAAAATGTTTCTTGTCCACACACCATCATCCATCCTACATGGTGGGCTAGTAGATGTTGGGTCACATATACATCAATTTCAACCAAATGGGTGAATTCATCCAAACAAAGTTGATTGATCATTCATGATAACAAACAAATTCACTAGAATGCTTTTAGAGAACAAATATTAACAAAACATATTTGGAAAAATTATATGCACAATAACATTATCTGTAAAGTGAAGGAAACATAATATCAATACCTTGCATTTGGTCATCACGGGGTAAGACCATTTAAAAAACAAATAAAATACATTGCATTTGATATGGTGAAACTCAAATTATATTTTATTTTTGAGCTAAATTTTGTGATAATTTGAGTTTTATCACATTTTTTTTTCTTGAATGCATGCCCTACATACTTATTGTTGCCATAGTTATTTTGAATCTTATGCATTAGATAATGTGATACTAAGTTTCACCCCTAATTCAATAAAATTCCATCACTTTGTGCATAACAAAGTTTGGAGTCGAAGTAGGGGGTAGAGGGTGAAAGGAGGATCATATTTCTCTAATGAAATACATTTTTTATTGCTTGGAATGCATACAATACATAATTCTTTCTAAACAAGGTGAAAAAAATACACATGAAGGAAATCATCAAATTACCAGCATGGTTTCAAAGTTTAAGATGGTATACTTCAAAATAATGTTATTCAATTTTTGCAATGGGTTGTTTTCATTTATCATTTTTTGTGAACAAGGAGAATGTTCCCAAAGGTGGTTAGTTTCACAACAATGTTTTGAAATTTTGTTTAAAAGAAGAATATAACAAAAGTCATTAGGAAATACACCACATAATAATGAAAAAATTACAATGTAGTTAGATCATCTTACCTTGAAGGCTGCATATTGTTAGAGCTCATATTTCCAAATCTTCTTTAGTCACTTCTAGAAGTGCAGGTTATGCTTCAGATAATGCAAACATAGGCATACATTTGTGAACACATAAAATAAGGCCTTGTACATTTTCAGTAAAAAGTAGAAACTTGATGTTATGGTGGAATGGGGTGGTGTTGTTCAAGACAAGTCATTGATTAATTAACTTTTCTTGACTTTTCAGGTTACCTTTGTGGTTGGGTGTTTGTTTGGTGTGTTTGATACCCTAGTTTAAGTGTAAATTTCAACAAATTAAAAATTATTAATTTGGAAAGTATGAAATACCATAGTGCCTTGGCAACTTTTGACACTAATTATATTATTTCTAGAAATGTTGAAGATTTCAAAAAAATGTTTTTTGAAGAACACAATTTTGAGAATGAAAATAAAGAATCTTTTCAAATTTTTAGGACTAATTAATTTACTTTTCAACATGGAGTCTTCAAAATTAATTAAGTATTATTCAATAAAATAGATGAGTGTTCAAGCTACCCTGTACTAAGCTATGGAAATCAAATTTTAAAAGTTTAGAAAATGCCTAAAATTTCAACAATTAAGAAAATTAAAAATGTCCTTACAAATAGAACAATTCGTAACATATGTTTCTGTAAAGAAAAAGAATTTATTCAATGTCATCATCTATTGGAAAACCATAATGTTGAAAGTGAAACTTTTTCACCTGGGAATAGTGGAGGTTGTAAACTTGAAATTCCTCTCTTAACTTAATCCCTTACCTTCATTTCTTCAACATGCCTTCAACCTCCACCTAAAATCTTATGTCCCACCTGTGAACGCCAATTTATTAATCGAGGGTTAGTTTGTCATCAACATTCTTGTTAAACATTTAATTCATTCAATCCAAACCCTTGTGATCATCCTAGCCCAATACCTTCTTTTATTCCCACTCCATTTGCATTAGCTTGGACTTGGGTTTCAACATTAAATGTCCTTGGGTCCTTTAACTTAGGCCTTTGCCATCTTCATTTGTATAACCGCATCCCCACCACTATATGATGTGACATACAAATGACATTTTGTTTTCCATTGGATAAGTTAACGTGGGACTTGTATAATGTGGCAGGTGGCATTTGTTCTTCTTGCTACCCCAATGGTGTCTCACTTTGCCTCCTGGTGGCGAAGTGACATGGCATAATGAAACGCAAATTTGATTCAAGTGTTTTTTAGCAAACGACTGGGAAAACTTACAAGAGGAGTTTTTTTTTGCGGGCTCAGCTTTGTCGACCAGTTTGAGTTTAATCCTTTTTCCCCAACATGATCCTTCAACTCTCAAATGTTTGTTACATAGTTTAACCCCTGGTCGTGTAAGGGAATATTTTCGGACAATTCACGTTTTGGCACCATTTTCTCCCGCACCCATGTCTTTTGACACCACTTCAATTATCACCACATTACACCCCGAATCAAATGGCTACTTCATGCTTTTCCTTGAAAACTACAAGCCAAACTCGGACCTCAAACTTTCTTCCAATTCCTTTAAGTTGGCGTTCTAATGCATGCTGTGTTTATTAACAAGTGGTCCTTTTGGGATGGTTTTGAACACCTTGGGGACTGTTTTCACCTTGAAGATTCAGTGAGTGGATTCCTTCAATTGTTCCAACTTTGTTTTCATATTGCATAAAACCACATTCCACCCCAAATTGCACGTGTCCTTAGAGTGGCCTGTTTTTTAGCCCTGACCAAGCTTTAGGTGGAATTCATCCCATTGCAGTGGGGAAAACATTATATCGACTAAAAAGTCGCACTTTATGTTTCCAATTTCATGAAGCTTTTGTAACACATTTTTCCCCACACAATTTGGAGTTGCAATTAAGGATGGTTGTCAAGTAGTAATCCATGACATCAAATGCACCATGGACCTTCACTTTAACTAGGTTTTTTTTTCAACTAGAGGTGGCAAATACCTTTAATTCAATGTTAAGAGGGGTCATATTTTTAAAACTTTGTGCAACAAGTGGGGACATCATAGAACTCATCCCCTTTGTTCATGCATTTTATGTATTTGAGTTTCTTTTGTTTTATAGTCATCATAATCATGAAGGCGATATCATAATCATCCCATCTGCCATGGGGATTTGTTAAAGTGATCATTGGGGGGGGGGGGGCACTATCCGCTTTAACGCATTTTAGGGCTTTAAATTCTATAAATAATCATTTCCTTTCTTGTTTATTTCCATCCATTGTAGACGACACTCACATCTTAGGTCCCTTTTCAATTGTATCATCTGCCTATGAACATTTCCAGACTGAACTTCATGTAATAAGTCTTTCCATCTAACCTCAAAAATGTGTTGCATGGTCGCCTTTTAGCTTGCCACCAAACTTGAACACCCCATCCCAGTTTACCACCCCATTCGAAGGAATTAGAGTCTTGGGGGTTTTGTTGGGCACTTTAACTTTTACATCATCTTTCATAAAAAATGCCCTGCAAAAGGATGTTCGACATGTGGACCTTCTTAGTAAAATGGATGATGTTCAGGTGGCTTTTGGAATTTTAATTTGTTGTTTTATGCAATGCCCATTGTATTTTTTACAATGCACACCTCCATCTTCCACCTTCATAGAGTCCTTTATTTCATTCAAGTCTTCCTTCCATAAAATGTTTGGATGCTTTTTGGGTCCAAGATCTTTCGATTATCTAAAAGGACTTTTAGTTCATAAAAAAACCTCCTTCCCAATAACTTTTGGTGGTGTCGGGCTCATATTGACATCCACCATCACCCCACTAGCCTATTTAGGGAGTTGGGCCCTTGTCGCTTTAGTCATAATTGCTAGGTTCATGGTTGATCAATGTTTCCTTTCCTTCTTGAAGCCTTAGCACGAGTCAACAACAACACATTTATTTTCTAACAACACCTCAAGGCGACATGTGATCTTCTACCACCTTAACCTGTGCGTGTCTTTTTCCATTTGAACAATTCATCGAACAACAAATGGTTCAACTTCAAGATTTCATCTTGGAGTATTTGCACCATCATACCCTTTCTAGCATGTTCTTCGATGGGACATCTAAAGCCCATTGTGCCCAAATTTTATATGTTTTGGCCTAGGGCTAGGCGTTTGATTTATAACTCAATTAGTCTTCCTAGCCTTTTGATTATCTCCCTTAATTTTTTGCACAACATTTCATATATGACTTGGATTACCCCATCCCTCCATTGTAGGCATCCCTTGATGTGTGTGCACACATCCCATTGACCCTATGGGTATCCACCTTTTACATTATGCTCATGGTAATGAATGCACTGGAACCCATGATGCAATTTGTGACACCTTTGCTGCCATTGCGTGAGATGTTAGTTTCCATGTGGGATGAGAATAAATACATGTGCTTTTTTCAACCACATTCAACTTTTTTTGTCAACAAGTTGACATTGTGTTTACTAGGCATTTGCACCTTAATTGACGTTGTCATTGCCGACCCAACACGAATGGATTTACTTCCCGATCTTACACAACTCAAGGATTTGTTGCCTCTAATGTAGTTCGGGCTAAGGAAAGGAGTTATTGTAATCGACACCCCATTGATTAATTCCGCCTTTTAGCAATTGAAATATTTGGTTGTTTACACAAACATGTCAATGTATTTTTACACAACTATGCCAATGCCATTTGGAGCTTGAAGGGGACAGAAGGCCCTCATTTTTCTACCTTGGTCACTTTTCTTTGTCAAAAAGTTTTGATCACATTAGGAAGGATGCAAGCGTTTTCAATCTTAAGTCGGGTGATAGCCGTAGGCTTAGTTACTTCTTGATTTCCACCCCTTCAAAACACACCTCTCATCACCATAACCGATCTATTGCAAGCCATTGATTTTTGACATGTGAATATGGCTGACCTTTCATAGGTGATTGATTATGGACATGCATAGATTTTCATAGCAACTTTGAACCAACTTGACGTCTTGTCACTTCTCTGTCCTTTGTACATTTCCTTAATCTATAGTGTGTTTCTTAATAAAGATTTATAGGTCTTTAACAATCCCCTTCCAAGGCAAAGACAATTAAAGCCCTAAAGTGCTCCATCTCATCCAAGCCAAGTCTTTAAAAAAATTCCAAGTTAGAAAAGTTGATTATGTTAGTACCTAGGTACATATACATTGGCCAAAGTGAACTAGCATCCACGTTGGTACCTTCACCTGTTTGAGTGAGGCCTTTTAGTGGGCATGTTAAACCCAAAAAATGTTAGATGTGAACTAAGAGACCCTGATTTAGTCTAGCAATGGAATATCTGTAATATTAAGACATAATTTAAATGAATTTTGAGGTTTTTGATATTTCAAATCATGGTGCTTCATGCCACGCTCTTGATATCTTTGGAAAGCTCTCAGTGAGTGAGTAGGGGTGCATTGACTTGGTTTGAGAGTGTTTGGAGCTACGGTGTGAAAGTTATCGATTATTGAACCAGTTTTTCAATGAAACCTAAACAAAATTGAAACTGAAAGCTGTATTGAAATTTGAGGGAGTTCTTGCTGTTGTTGGAAAGCCCTCAGCAAGTAAGATTTAATAGAGTTTATTTCCCAACTTTCAGAGATAAGGTTTGAAAGATATTGATTTTTGAGTGGATTTTGTTGCTGAAAATTCAAACTGGGTTTGGAAGGAAAAATCAGAGCCCTCAACGTGTTTATATATATGTGTGTGTGTGAGAGAGCACATATTTATTGGAAATGTGTTCACGCTTGGGCCAACGGCACAGGCTGCACTAGTATACATTAAAACTAAACTGAATTCCAAAAATAAACCTGAAAAGCCAAAAAAAAAAGCAGTCAGTGAACTGGTGCCGGAAATATTTGCAGGTTTTCAGGCATTTACCTGGAGGACCTGTCCTCTGGCCCTTGGGTACTGTAGTTGGAAACAGCTTGGACAGACTCTCTTTTGCACCCAGGGAGAACCTTAGAACACCAGCAACTCTTCTGACAGGGGAGAAGAAACAAAAATTTCACTGTTGAATAGCTTAACAAAATCTTAGACTATGGACTTCACAGAGAATCACAAAAATTGCAATAATGAAAAAAATGGCATGGCAACTGGGCCTCAGACTCTTGGTGTAATGGTGCTATATATGATGTTGCAGCTTATGTTTAATGCTGGCTTTCATGTGCATCATTATCCCTACTTTATACAGCATTGTACAAATAAAGTTCATTCTTGTAAGATTTTCAGTGAGCTGTAAGCTTCTCTCCTTTGCTTGCGAAGAAAGTAGTAGATTAACCTCAGGCAACTGATTCCAGTGAGTTCAGAAGGACCCAATGTTGCCAAAAAAGTAAAAACAGGAGAACTGGTTGTGAACATTCCTCATGTTGCTACTGTATCAATGTTCCTGGCATAGTGCTATTGCCACAGCAAAGGAGGCCTTGTTGGAGGGCCTGGAAATGGCTCTTCTCCTGCTCTACCGACAGCCCCATATGGACCCTCACTTCACTATGAATAGTATTCATGAGCTCCCACATAGTTCGAGCTTCACTCACTTCCCTATACCAGGTATATCACTTTTCCAAGATTTAAATGCAGCTTTGTGATCATTTGATCACAAGGATTCACAGACAGTAAACAACATGTGAGCTAACAACAAACAACCTCTTTGCTTCTCCAAGTGTCCTGTGAGCACATCAATGATACTTGCTCCCTTTTCCAAAGAATTGTCAATGGAATCCTAGCTTTGTGGTGGCACTCTTTGAACATTGTTGTTATTTCTGTAATGATTGTGCTGTAATGCAACAGCATAAAGGCATCTTTGAAGTACACTGAGACAAAGTGAATGCTTTTTGTCTACAACTGGTGCTCTCTTACATATTGTCACAGTTCAAAGCTTGCAAAGAATCCCAAGGATGTGATTCAAGTGGAGACACATATCATACTTTGTCTGCAAAAATTGCAGTTAGCACAAAATGATTCAGGTCAGTCAGTTGGATCTTTGACAAACTTGATTATAACCTCGTTCATTAGCCTCAATTTGTGACACAAGTAGGGATCTCCTGAGATGTTGAAGTACTTGCGAATTGTTCAACAACTAACAAATTTAAATAATTCTGAATTTGGACCAAGAAGGCTTGCAGAAGTTGCACATAGCTTTGGTGCCAGAAAAAGCTTGTGGTGTGATTTCTTTCCATTTCCTTGTGAAGGGTCAAAGACTCATAACCACCAAGGCATGAGGCATGGGCCTTCTCCTTGGTACTGGCCCTTCTTGAGGATGGATTTATATGTGACCTGCAGTAGTTACAGTTATGCTAAAACAAAAGTCACACATGTCAACCAAATGCACTCAATATTTCAGAATTCATTCATGCCATGTGCTCCAAGAACTCACCTGGTAAACAATATTTTGAGCCAGGAACAACCAAGCTTGCTGGGGCTTGTGGTCGATATGGCAGAAGCTGTGGCAACATTATTCCTGCCATGAATATTACTGTGGTGTCTGGTCTTAAGATGACCTGTGCAGGAAGAAGAGCCATGGCTGCCCTTGGCTCCATCTTGTCTTCTGATTCTCAACTTTCTTCTGCTGCTGCCTTAGTTTTAATCACAAGCCTGAAACGAACTTTAGTGACAAAATGCTTTGAAGTAGGGCAAAACCTGAAACCCTTGCATTTTTGGAGGATGTTGATCATGTAAGGCTCAGGCTCATTCTGTGAAGATAACAAGGTTGCTGCTTCATCTACGATCCTTGCACATTCCGTTAGTTAGTTTCCTGAACATGAATTCTGTCTTGAAGCAATCCTGTCAAAGAGGAAACGGGTACAGCTGAGATCCACCAAGGTTCTGCTACAAATCTGGCGCTTCTAACTTCCAGAAGTTGATGAGCAAGAGTTCATGATTATTCAACAGCAATCCAATAACAATCACATCCTCTTCACCTCCTTTGTATTCCCCCGTTCTTGAAACCTTATGGCTTGTTTCAGCTTTCCGGCTCTTCGAGCTTCGAGGCAATCGATGCGTCATGCCCTCCATACCTGCTCCAGTCCCTGAAGTTCTAGGAACTATTACCGCGGCCCTTCTTGGTAATGTTGTTGGCTGTCTCCGCCATGAAGCTCTTAAAATGAGGAAAAAGTTCTTGCTGCTTCTCAACGCGTGAGCCTCCATCGTTCTTTCTCGAGGCTTGTTCTGGGAGCTTAATATGCAGCCTGTAAAATCCTTAATTGCAACGCGCTCCATACTGCTCCCAGCTTGCTCAATCGAACGGCTTAAGAAATGCTTCAGGTTTCTGAGGAATCCGTTTCCAAACATTAAGCAAATGCTTAGAAAATTCTCGAGAATAATCCAAAACATTTTCGACAATAAAAAAACCGCTCCACGAGTACGTACTCTAGCAAACCGCCGCCACTAACGAAAGCTTCAAGGGAAAAAGCGCTTTGAGAAACTTATTAAAGCTTTCCGTGAACAACAGCGTCTGTTTTCTCTCCCCAAATTAGTGACCGACAATTCACACTCCCCCCAGAATCTGACGCATCTGAGGAGTCGCAATAGATATTTAATGGAATTGTAATTAAAATTAGTTTCACGTGAGAGCGATCTTTAGGCTATGCTGGTGTTTTCTTCTTTTTAAGAGAGAAAATTGTATCCCGACTTTTACTTGCACAAACACTCCATTTGTTCAAATAAGTTTTCCCAGTCTATTCGTTTGTTGGCTCTCGTTTGTTGGCTCTACTATCACCAAAAAAGAAAGGGGAGATGCTTTGTGTGTGTGTAAACCCCTTATGTTGGGTATGCAGACTCAATATGAATTGCTAAAATCTTCTTGAGATAGAAAGAAAGTTGTTACAAGTAGTATTTCTACATCCAGATCCTTATAGACACCAAACTTTGTTATCTTATTTCTATGGACCTCAAGGGATTAGATTCTCTTTTGATTTCCTTTAAAGGAGTCAACTAGTTGCTTAACGAGAGTGGCATCTCATACTCCAACAATAGAAATCCCACAAGTACTATCTCGACATCATCACATGGATCCTTTCAGAAATTGGACAGAGATTCAAAACAAAAGAGGTGAGTGTGATCTTATACACTTCATAGCATCCCCTTGTTCCCAAAATCCCCGGAGCTCCCACTATCTAATAGGTGCTCTCTTCTCAATATGAACACATTGCACACTCACATTAAGACCCTCAAGCTGTCAAAGATGATGTTGCCACATCTACCACTCCTGAAATCCTTGACACACTCATCATTTCCCTTTTGTTGGTCCCTAAAAAGAAAGTGTTAGACCTCCTAATCTTTTCCTAACGCTCTTGGCACAGTGAAAGTTCAAGCGTCAAGATTCCTGAAAGGAAGAAGTCTAGATCAACTTTTGCCCCTAACTGATTACAATCCAAATCCCCAAAATTAACTCCACACTTGCTGGTTATCATAAAATCTAGAAATTTAGCTTCATCCCTTCGCCAAAAGTCTACATTCCTTCTCCTTTAACTAGTTTTTTCATATCTTTCCTCCTCTCCACCTCCCCTCGCTCCCCTAAAAGCTCCCACCAATCCTCCACCAAAGCCATGATTCACATAGCTCATAAAGGGAATCCATTGAGTAGCCAGGATCGTGCTCCATCATTGAAACCAGTTCACCAAGATCATTCCTTAATAATTTGCAAAACAACAAACCAAGCCAAAAAAAAAAAACTAGAAAATAAATTTTTTGACACCTTTGAAACACCATGCCTCTAGTAGCTTTGCCACTAAGCCGAATTAAAGTTTTTTGCTTTCATCCACACAAAACGTTTAACATTGTTTTTAAGTCACATTACCCCATAAAGTTATGGAGAGAGACTGCGGATTGCAAGGGGAGAGAGAGAGTGTGTGTGTGTGTGTGTGTGATTTTATGGGTGTGAGCCATACCGACACAACCATGTGCGGTAATCTCAGTTTTTAAGAGTTACATCCGAGTTTTTTGAGTGGGGTAAGGTTATTAAAGGTTTTTAACGACTTCATAGGGAGTGATGAATGTGCATGGTGCGAAGGGGGGTTATTTTTTTGTCTGACATGCGTCATTGGTGAATAAGGAGTTGGATTAATTCTTTCCTTCAGCAAAGGCTAATAACCATAGTTTTAGGAACTCTGTTGCGCAATTAGGGGTGAGGAATCTCTAGAGGATTGGGGGTAGAAGTAGAGACAAAAATTTACGGTGTTCAACGTAGCATTAGTCTTGTTATGGTATTTAGGAAATAGCAAGGATGTTAAAAATTCTTAAAGCAGTTGAAGGGATGTTGATGAAAGATTTAATAGAGGTAGAATAATCTTCAAGCCGTTGAACATAAGGTTAATTCAAGGAAACTCAACAATTAAATAGATAGTATGATAGTGTGCTAATGGTAATAGGAGTCTGATGATAATTGAAACATTTATTTATAATAGGGATAAGCTCAACAAGGAGCTACAAGTACATGTAGAATCCTGAATTATGCCTTAGGGATAGTTCACAACTGCAGGAAATCTAAGATGCGTCGGATGTTGCGAACCAGGTAATCCGCTTTGCTATTGGGAAGTAGTCGACGAATCGGACCGCGCAACCAACGATAGTGACCAACACCGGGAACTGAAGACCATGCGAAGATAGAAGTATCTTCAGTTTCGTAACAACCTTCACAAACAGTCTCGGGTTTGTCACCAGAAACGGGGTCAACCTGCAGCAAGATCATCAGGGTGCGAGAGTTCGGAGAAATACAATAGTACCAGGCTCAAGGAGGTTCAACTTCAAGACGAGCACACACTTCTCGAGGTTCGGGTTCTTCATCGCGAGGATGTTGTGTTAGGGTAAGATCTAGAAGCGACTCCGGAGGTGGTTCTTCATTCGCTTGTGTGGCTTGCGGCCCGTAAGATGTGATCGTGCGCGACGCCATGATTTCAAGCAAAGGAAAAAAAGGTTAGATCTTCAATCGAAATCAAATTGACAATGGAGGTGTGAAGGACTTGTTATGTTGAGGTGCGTAATCGTAATTTATAGTTCGAAGAAGAAGAAAGAGAGGTGGAAGTAACGGCTTAGGACCATGGTAAAGTAAAATCGTGAGGTCAAAGGGAAAAATTGAGGATGTAAGTAAAGTTGTTGGGGGAAAATGGAAGAGGT
>Ga0116231_10003927_pt1 | contig 30416 bp, 23 predicted proteins | sample S1TSphgellanicum_2_FD_89695 | JGI IMG/M metagenome (GOLD analysis project Ga0116231, IMG submission 89695) | Host-associated microbial communities from peat moss isolated from Minnesota, USA - S1T2_Fd - Sphagnum magellanicum MG | ecosystem: Host-associated > Plants > Peat moss > Unclassified... | reverse complement strand
TTTTTTTTTTTTTTTTTTTTTTTTTTTTTTTTTTTTTTTTTTTTTTTTTTTTTTTTAATATAATTTTTTTTTTTTTTTTTTTTTTTGTTTTTTCTTCAATTGTATTCATTGTTGTTAGTTTGCACAACTTGAATATGAAACAACATTAACTGTTGCTAAAAGGAACTACAATGTTTTATCCTTAATATTTGTGCTAGATTTTCTTTGTTATAGTCACATTTATTAAGAAAGCTTTGCAAATATTTTGTGTTACTAAAATGTGCAACAACAATTCAAAAAATGATGTTTCTTACCAAAATGAATGGTTACCGAAAAAATGTGTGACCAAAAACAAGAATGTGATTAAAAGGGATGTGATTATAAAAAAGGTTTATTGTAATAGAGTTGTGGTTTCATTAGGTAGTTAAGGATCTCACAATTTATGTTTCTTGACTTTTGGCTTTGATTTATTGTGAAAATATATGGGAGCACATCCCAATAATCACACCTACAAATCCTTCTTCACATGTCTATCAACAAAATATATACATACCTGAACACAATTTCAAGCTCAAAAATAAGTGTAGACATCATTGTAATTTGTTTATCTATGATCATGGAATCAATTGATGATGTTCAAAGAGCTTTAGGAACGAATTTTTGTTCTTATTGTGTGTTTAAGATTTAGGCATAATTTGATAATCTACTTGAAGATAGTCTACTTCCTTGTAGGTAGGCAATCATCTTCCTCAAATTGTTGTACTAGAAGTCATGAGGTTTTATGTTTCTTAGAGATTTGTTAAGTAAAAAAAGGAAGTTACTTTAATAAATTCTATGTTCTTCAAGTTGCTACTGATTTATGATTGTGAAATTGATTTTCACTAAAATAAATATCTAGTTGTCAATTTCACGTCACAAAACACGCACAACAAACAACAAGTTCTACAACAAGTGGCTTGTCATTACATAATAATGGCTTTGCCCTTTAAATGACATTCATAAGGATGATAAACATTCAACATACTTACTTGGAAACATATGGTGGTTAACATGGTGAAGTCCAAATGGATCCTTCGATTTTGCTAGAAATATTCGTATACACTAGAAGAAATGGGCCAACATGTGACTAGTCTATTGTGTTTACATGCAACTAAATGTATTTTGTGCAACTATGATTTGTTGTTTATGTAGCTATTCATTATCCTAGAAAATTTGTCATGCACTCCTATGTTGGTGTTTATAACTATCATTGTCACAACATTGAATTCAAGCCCAACATTTTCACATACGAAAATGTCAAAACTAACAATGTGCACAAAATACATATGAACTTGTATACAACAATAGAGTGTGAAGGAATCTCAAATCACCAAGAGTGATCATCAAGAGTGATTTGACACCACACAAGCTAACATTATATCCCATTCACAGAATATTTCAAACCATGTTCACACTTGAATTGGTTCAAAATAAAAACTCAAACAATTAAGTTAACCATGTTTGTCCGAAACTAACTTGGACTTAACCGGGTAGTTAAACTAACACACCATTACAACTATGGCCCACTTCATCCTTCCACATAGATAAAATTCACATTTTTTTCATTCAAAAAGAGGCCTCTATGCCCAATTAGGTGCAAAAATAGTTACATGAGTGGTAAGGGCTATGACTAGGGCTTAGATCATTGATGTATACTAATGGGTACTAGGGTTATATTAAGGCTACAATAATAGGGTGTATTAAAGTGGCAATTGCTTAATATATTTTGAATATATGTTATGGGGTTTAATAATTGTGGTATTAGGGTGGTATTAAGGTTATGATATTGGTTTTACTAATATACCCTAGGACAATGTTTATTGTTTCTAATCCTTGAGTGTTTTTGGGGCTGGATATTTAGGTCCAGCCTTCATCCCATTGTAGCTCAATGCAAGGGTTTGTGTTGATGTAGGAACATCAACACATTGAGTCTATATCAAGGTAAAACTCAATTGTAGCATCCAACACATCAAATGCAATAACATCAAGCAATGATTCTAGCAAATTGGTATTGTGGTTGTAACACAATGGAAAATGTAAAAATTGGTCGAGTTTATATTATTTTCCAACAAGTGCATAGTCCTATTTTAATGACTAAATAGTCACAAATTGAGCAATTTCAAGCATGATTTTTAAGACATGAATACCTTCAACAACTCTATTGTAAAAGATGGACTAAATTCATAAAACTAGTACCCAGATTATATAAATTTTGTTCAATGGACTTCCTCCATGGTGATGTTTTTTGAACGTGCTTCCTTTGTGCCAAGTACTTAATTCTGCAAAATCAGACAACTTACACATGCACAACAAGATAATCATATCTGTTAATGGATTCAGGGAAGAGGGAGTTCAAGACATGTCTTCAAATAACCGACCATTTGCAATCTACAATTGGAGAAGAAGAGTGCCCAAATGAACGAATCATTCTAACATGTATGTCGCAAGGAATATTCAGGACCTTGCACTATCCCATTTGATGACACATGCACATTGGAACTTGAATGCCTGCCCAACCCAAGCAAAACCCATTCTTGCTTGAACCTCTGCAGCCTCCAACCGGCCATAGATAGCCACTCACATGGTCCAGCTATGAAGATTCATTAGACATGTGCATATTTTTTCATGCGCCTCTAGTGAAGTCAAGAAATGCATCCTGGACAACACCCCCTTCCAAGGCCTGATAGGAACCATGTAGTGTAACGTAAGTTTTTCTCTTGGATTCAAGCCCATAACTCATTTCCCCTTTGCTTTTTGTTGTAAAAGTTGGCTTACATTGGCCCTCACAGATAATCTAATCATCCACAACCACTGGAGTCCATTCTCCCTGCCATACACATGCCTTCTCCAGTCACTCACAGGTTTTGAAATCAAACAGTGTTTGAGAGAAAGACAGGCACACACATGAACATATTAGCCATTGTGGCAATGGGTTTTTGAAGTGATGTATCAAAGATAGAAAAAAGTTCCATACCACATTCTGAGATAAGGATGTTGTTTTGTGAGCATTAGAAAATCGCAAAAAGTTTTTCACCGGGTGGATTCTCATTGATCAAATCACACCCTTTCATGTCATCCTTTGCATCCTCTAGCTCTCTTTGATTGCTCAACACCAGCCTGTGGCATTATAGATAACTAACTTGCTTAGTTAATCGAATAGATTGATGTTTTTCATTTATTGAAGAATCTCATAGAACACCAAAGAGACTATGATACTTGGTAGTAGATGATTTGAACATCCTAGATGTTCAAACAAGCTCCTTTGTTGAGACTCCCACATCTAATTGCATCGATATGAACACAATTTTTTTGCTTAAACTACTGCCTAAAGAGATGAATGCAATGCCTTTTGAGGCACATCACAGCAATGTAGGGGTCTAAAAGACGTTCACACTGTTCATTTACATCAATGCTCTCAATCTCTTTATCAAGAACTACTCCACACCTGAAATCAATGGCATCCAATCTATGCAGAAGTGCATCATTCCTCTTGGACCCTAAACATGGAAGAGGAGCATTTTTTGAGTATGCAATTATGATGTTTCATTGCTATTCTCTAACAATTCCACTCTTGTTACATATAGAGATGAAGTATTTTGTAGACCACCTCCTTCTAAGAGATTCATTATCTCCTTCTTTGAAGTTGTTTAATGAAGGGTCACAATATCTTGTTGCTATTTCTTGGCTTGTTGTGTCCAGAGAATGATGAGCACATATGAGCATTTGGTGAACATTGCAAGACTAGAAGTATAAACATTGAAGCTTGAGATGTAGATGAAACCCAATGAAATACAATTTACTGATGTGGTTCAAGCAATGCCACATAAATTATAAACTGCAATTTATGAGTTTCACATGTCCAAAATGTTGATAATGTCGTGACAGTTCTTTCAATGGTTTTATCTTCAGGAGAGGAATGTTTGTAGCCATATTTGATTCCTAATCTTGGAACTTTCATGTAGTGATGAGAATATGGAAGAATGTTATGAGGATGCGAGGGTTGCATGCAATCGCACATCATTGGACTAGCTTGAGAGAGGATACAATCAACTATTATTTTTTTGGATGTTGGGTCACTCATCAATAATTGTACTTTGTTGTGGTGATTTTCCTTCCTCCATTATATGTATGTCCATAGGTCTTTTGAATAATGTCATGTTAGTGTTTATTCTCTTTGATGGATGATTGCATTTCATTTCAATAGTTTCATTGGAAATCTCCTTGTACGACTAAGAAAGATATAGGGATTCAATTTGTTAATAACTAAGTATGTGTATATAATTCCAAACACTTGCATGAAGAGCCTAGATTTGCAGATTTTGTTCATAAAAGATTATTGAAATTTAGGGAAATGAAGCTTTGGCACATTTATGCCCAAGCTACTCTACTGCTATGCTCATGAGACTAAGGAAGGAAGGTTTAAGGTTTAGGGTTTAAACTATTGACACATGAAAAAATTGAACTTTCTCACATGCCCAATTTTCAAACCCTCCATAAGGATTAATTATATCTGGTGAACATTTTTCTTCAAAATGACATTTGTAAAAATTCAACTCCTTCGTTTGATAACATATTACACCATCCAAAGTGGACAATGCAAATTAAATCATTTACTTTTTAGTTTATTTTCTTCAAAATTCTAAAATATGCCACATGGCAAGCCTCGATTTGCCTTTTTTTTTTTTTTTGACAAATTTCAGCCATCATGGACAATGTGGATTAATTTATTATTATTAAAATGATTTTAAAACTACAACTTATTTGCCATGTGGAAAAAATGAATTTGTCACTTTAACACATCTTAGACCACCAAAGTGGATGATGAGGATTATTTCGGTGTTTTAAAATTTTGTTTTTGGTCAAAACAACTATAATTGCCGCATGGCGCAACTAGAGGCACCAATTGACAAAATCTTGAACAATCTCAATTGGATGACACGGATTAAAACTCATTTTATTTTAAATGGATTTCTCCTAAATCATAATGTTTTGCCACATGGCAAGATTCCATTTGCTGACCTAAATAGATCTTAGACCATCAAAAACGAACGATGGAGATTATACATCCCTTAAATTCTAAACTATATTTATGCAAAATCCATACTCATATGACATGTGGCCATGTTCAATTGGATAAAGTTACAAATCCAAAGATGATGAGGAGGATTAAAAGTAGTATTTTAAAATTCAAAAACATGGAATTTACTAAGCATTGCTAGTGTGGTAACTTTCACATGGTTACCAATCTAGTTGCACATAAGGTTTATAGTCGCAAGCAACATACACTTCATCAACTGATGAGAACATATTCGTAGACTTCATCCACAAACTATGTTGACCTCACAATGAAATCATCATTTGCGATTATTTGTTTTATGTGATTCGACTAGACTTTGGTTGTATGTTACATTTGCGATGTCTTCATAATTGCAAATTGTAATCGAAAATTGACATTTTTCTTCTAGTGATATATAGTGGACTACACAACTTTGGAATGTAAGGATGTCAAACTTTGGCGCCTTTATGAGTGCCTCACAAATGTGTCTATCGGTGTTGGACAGTTTTTGATTTTTATGAAGAACCTTCAATTCTGGTTCTAGAAATTAAATTAGAGTGATTTCAATTCCAGTTCCAAAAAAACGGACCTTTGACTCTTACCTGATCTTATTTTTTTCCTCTCTTGGTAGTAGGGCTCAGATGAGAAATCTTAGAAAAATGAAGTGAAATTTCACTACCCAAAAGCTCTTTGTATATGAACATTATTACATCAATTGTGTACATTTATTGAAATTTTGAAGAATTCATAGGAAAGAAAGATTTGTCCTTGATTTCACTCCTTCAAGGTATTGGTAAATGTCTAAAGGAAATTAGTGCTCTTATCATGTGGACCATGGCATCTTTGGTAGCCAAACAGAGAATCCGTGTTTTCTTCTTAATGTGTTCAATGATTTTGGTGGTCCCCCAGCAGCTGATGTTTGTCGCTTCTTTGTCTTCTTTGAACTGGCATGATCTGATGGCGATGTAGAATTTGGGTTGTGATATGGGAGTGACGTCACAGGTTGTGTAGTTATCCTCAATGGGCTTATTGGAGTTTGAATGGATGGTTTTGCATCGTGTCTACTAGTTATGGGTGGATTTGCATTTGAAGGGCTTGTTGGAGTTCGAATGGATGGCTTTGCAGTATGTCTACTAGTTACTGGTGGATCAGCACCTGAAACTGTATGTTGCCTTCTTGGAGTCCTGTTTGTCCTACTAACTCTAGTAGTACCTTTGAGAGGAGAACGTGGAGGAGTAGTGATTGGCATCTCCCACAAAAATGTCATTTCCAGCACCTTGTCTAAACCTTGAACCACAGCACTCATCTTCGGCCTTGCTTTCGTGTGCTGCACCAAGCATTGGGCTGCAATGGATGCAAGCTTGAACGCTGCTTTCTCAGGATATTTCCCATCTAACTGGGGATCCATGATATGGTGAATACTCCTTACTTCATGGATGAAAGGCTTCACCCAATCTATTAGCTTTCGTTCAGACCTGGGACGGTTTCTATCCTGCGCCTTTCTTCCTGTGAGAATCTCAAACATGACAACCCCAAAAGACCAAACATCACTTTTTGATGTCAGATGGCCAGTTTGTATGTATTCCGGAGCAGCATACCCAATTGTCCCCTTCACCTGCATCACATCACCACTCTCCAACTTGCATTATTATCATCATCATTATCAACATTTTCAGTTTTTCTTGGAAAGCTGGACTTATAGTCACGTGTAGGAAGCACATAGTCAAGAGGCAGTAGTACTGAGTGTGAATTAAAAGGGGAAGTCCTTAATGCCAGCCAGTGCTGTAAAGTCCCAGGCTGGAAGCTTGAGCTGATCATGAGTACCAGAAAAGACAAAAACATGGTGGAAACTTAGGGGGGAAAAAAACCCACTCACCGCAGTGGTGACATGAGAAGCATCCATGTCGGGGCCTTGTCTAGCCAAGCCAAAGTCTGTTAGTTTTGGATGGAACTCATCATCAAGTAAGACATTTGATGTCTTGAAATCGCGGAAAATGACCTGAAAAACACAATTTAGCAAGGAAGCAAGCACACAATTATTTTAGTCTGCATCTAGGAGGAGAAATTTTGGTTGCAATCTGGACAGTCAATAGCAAGCCTAGATCTCTGCAATAAATTGCAGATTTATCTCTTGAAACCCTAAGTCTCTAAAATTTTGCAGCAGAATTAATATATAAATTAGCTAGAGATTTAGTAGAACTAATTTTTGTACTTACCTGAATGTCCATCTCTTCATGCAAGTAAGCAAGTCCTCGAGCCGCACCAAGAGCAATCTTCACTCGGGTTTGCCAAGGGAGAATTGGAGGTGCTCCGCGAAAGAGATGATTATCAAGACCTCTGTTGGGCATGTACTCATACACCAGAAGTCTGTGACTCATGGTTGGTCCATCTTCAGCACAGTAACCTATGAGCTTCACCAGGAAAGGATTGTCCACTAACCCTAGAAAGTGCACCTCTGCAAGCCACTCCTTGTGTCCCTGCAGCAGCAGAATCAATCAATCAATCCATCATTCCCACAACTCTCAAGTCTATCCTCCTGGACTCAGAACAAATCTAGTAATACCCAAGTGGAAAAACAAGCTACAAAAAACAACAAGACATGCACAAGATCAGATTTTTTTGTTTTTGTTGTTTTTGAGCACCTGTTGACTGTCTTTGTTGAGCATCTTGACGGCGACTTCAAGCTTTTGATGATCTGAGCCATCAGCAGCAGCGGCGGCAGCAGAAGAAGAAGACTTGGGTGGTAACTTCTGCGTCATGATCACTCCCTTGTACACAAGCCCAAAGCCCCCTTCGCCCAGGACATTTCGTGGGTGGAAATTAGAGGTCGCAGATTTTAGCTCCGCATACTTGAATTCGCGAAGCTCCTTACATGATGCAGATCTGGTCGACTCCAGCGAAGAAGCCGAATTTTGTTCTCTAGAAGCTGAAGACCTAGTGTCGTCGACGTTGTTGTTGCTGTTGTTACTACTACTAGTACTGGTAATTCCAGGATATGACTCCGCACCCGGAAGAACTCTTGACGATCCCCGCGGGGATGATGCAGATGCGGTGGTGGATTCAGAAATGTCTCCGCTTCGCCGCGCGCTTACTGCCACCGCCGGCGATAGTCGTCGTCGGTGCGGATGATGATCATGGTGTCGAGACTTGGTTTCTTGCCCAGTGCACAAGATCTCTGCATCATGCGGTTTTTTGATCCCCGCCCAATCTTGTTTCCAGCCGAAACAAGACATCGATGATCCGCTCTAGCTGCACGGCGGCTACCGATCAATCCACTCTCCTCCTGCAGCTGCAAATCTTCCTATTTGCAACAGCTTCACGATGTTCAGCGATCAACCAGAAAAACCTCCGGCTCCGCGCCTGAATCACAACAGCTTCTTCTTGTAGCAAGCTAGCTGCTAAACGTTTTTTCTTCGATTTTACACCCAACCCAAGTCTCGGAAAACCAGCAGCTCCTGGTCTAGATTCACCTTCACATCGCCAGATTCATATATTTGGTTTTCGTTTTCTGAAATCCAGCCAGAAATAGACAAGGATGATTAAAGATTTGAACTTTTTTATTTCTGTTTACTGTAGCAATCAGATTTGGCCAAATCTTCCTATGGATGATGATCACCACTTTGGCTACTTGTACACAAAAATTGCTCGACCGAAAAAGAAAACCCCGCCACTCAAGAAGAAGTCTTAACTAATTAAATTTGTTTAAGAAACTAGAGGCATAATAATATGTTTGAATCATGCGTTGAAAAGCGAAGTGATCAATGGGCAGAAAAAGGAAGCAACCGACAATCCAATCCGCGTGGTCATGATGCTCTTTCTCCTTCTGCTTCTTCTTCGTCTTCTTTTTTCTTCTGTCGTTGTTGTTGCTTCCTTCTTCGCTCGCCTTCTTTTCTTCCTTCCTTCCTTCGCTTGTCTCTTTCGTTCGAGAGCGTCGTGGTTCACGTCGCCACTCCTGCCACCACCTCTCGCGTCGCGCTCTGCTGGCCGTGCGATGGAGATCCGGCGGTAAAATCGGTCTCCTGCCCGGACCGACTGCCCTGCCGCTGTTCACCCTTTTTCCTGCAAGTCAATGCGTTTTGTTTTTACGCGTAGAAGAGAAAACATTTTGGTAAACTAAAATTGGGAAAAAAAAAATTAAATTAAATCTGCCCATGGACTGCAGAGTCAACTGCAATTACAAAGGAAAAAATTAGGTCAGTTTTTTTTAAAGCAACAGAATATTTTTAATTTTTAATTTTTAAAATTTTAATTATTTATTTTTTCAAATGACAACTGGTGGGTAGCTTCCAAGCTGTGAAAGTTCCCTTGACAGCCTGGAGGAGAAACTTCCGCCTTTCAGAAGGTACTCCTCCAGGCTGTCCATGAAACAAACAGGTTTTCTTAGGGCGGGTGAGGGACCCAAAAATACGAAGGAAACAAAAGTTGCAGTGCTTTATGTACCAGAGAGCCGCCACTAAGGGCCACTTACTTTATGTACTAGAGAGCCGGTACTAAGGGCCACTTACTTTATGTACTAGAGAGCCGGCACTAAGGGCCACTTACGGCTCCCAGCGATCCAAACGACGGGCCCGGCAGCATGAGCCGTCTGGTGAACTACGTGGGCGTCATAACCAGCACCCAGTGCCGGCTCCCTAGTGTAAATGAATGAGGCTGCCAGAGTTGGCAGGTCATAGAGTAGGTAGGTAGGTAGGTCATAAAATAGAGTATAGGAGAGTAGGAAAAGATGGAATCTGCCCTTCACACAGTTTATGGAAAATAGCCAGGCCTCAAAAAAGGCCAAATGAGCAGACTCAGTCCTTTACATGTAGGGTAAAAACTTTGAACACATGACAAGTCCAGTTGCCTGCCATTGGGGAAAGTCCTCTATAAATATAAACAAGGATGGAAATCCATTCACAAGTACAAGGCATGTTGAAGCAAATGTAAACACACAAAAGGAAAACCAAGACCATCAAAACAATAGTAATGAAGTGGAAGACGTAATGCTAAAAGGCCATCCTTTGCCACAAATCAGCTAGTGATGGAGGTGCACTAGTTAGTATGTGTGGAAGAGATGAAGAATTGTGACTAAATGTGGCAGCATGTTGAAGAATTGTGATAGCTTGCACATGCTATAAAGCTATCAACACTTGTTGCTTGTAATGAGATATAAGCATTGAAGGTACGAAGGAGGTCTATTGATTGTGAGCTATATTGACATGTACACAAGAAGTTAAAAAGGAATCAAAACGAGGATGGAGACAACTGCATGTCTCTATGGCAAGGGGAATGAAATCATTTCTTGGCACTCACTTTGTGTAGGATCGTGCCTTGTTTTGAATGGCAACTATTGTTGCATGCGTTGTTATCGTTGAAACACACTGCACGAAATATGTACAAGTTGAATTAGCAATGACAACGTTCACCAAGGTTTGAAAATTGTCTCTAGTGATGACAATATCCACTTGTCTTCATGTGTGGTAGGGGAAAAGGTGAGAAACTTTTCTTTGTACATGAGCTCCATTCTCCGATGCAATAGTTACAACAGTATCTCAAAGCGTATCATGGGTTGCAATATGCTCACTCCCGCACTAACAACATAGCAAATGGATACCCAAATCATCGATGGTATGACCACACTAGCATTGTGAAAGATGCCCAACTATAAGCTTGACCCTAATAGCTTCTTTAACATAACTATGGTATGAACATTAAATTCGGTATAATGCTATAAGATACATGGTGATGGAAATACAATATGATGTAAGTAGCTCGGCCATTAAGCATAACAAAGCAAAAACATCGCAAAAGTTACTTGAAGATTTGTGAACATAGGAGGTTAACGATCATGTTGAAGTCCTCCTGGTGCACCTTTGATACAAACAACTCCACAAATGGTAAAAAGCCCATTAGAACACCTAGAATATGAAAACTCATGTGCAAGAAAACATGGAAGAAATGATATAAATTGGTTTAACCCCTATGGAAACCAGTTTACACATTTTGTCAACTACACTAAAAGTCTTAATGCTTCAAACTCTTCTTGTAATCACAAAAAAATAGGTAACACATCCGAAGCAAGACCAATTATGTGCATATCATCTACCAACGAAGGAAAAACACAAGTAGGGTGGGTTGCTACAATAGGACAGAGAGCACAAAAATGAGCTAGTGCAAATAACATTCCTTCCAAAGGATCCCCCTATCGAGTACAAGACTTAAATGAAATGATAGTGAGGTCCCCATGCTTAAAAGCCTCCAAGAAATATAATGGAGATAGGCATGTGTAAAATCAACGAACAGATGAAAAAATTAATCCAAGGCACTAATACAAGACCGCAACTCTTAAAAATGGATGTTCAAAATACTAAATTAAACATGTTTTGAAGTACATCCACCTATAATACCACCCACTCCATGTGTAAATCCAACATAGCTCTAACTCCATGAACCATTATCTCACACCCACCCTGCATTACCACCCCAAATTGGTGTGGTTAAAATGTTTTGCAAATGTATCCTTGAACTAAATAGCTAGTGTGTAGGTGGCTAACTAATAAATCACCTCTCCAATTGCAATGGGTCAAATGTTTCTAACTTGTTTCTCCAAAACCAATAGTCACGATGCAATGAGCAAGCATGCTCCTAATGGACGAACATGACCACAAGTGATGTGCCAGCATATCTCAAATAAAATATCAAAGATGTTAGCAAAATCATTAGGGACAAAACAATCTCACAAAAGTTCATACATCATACTCAAAAAGGACCATTGGATGAAAGATATGGAGAATGAATCAAAGTAGAAATAAATGCCTTTCTATCCAAAACAAAATCTGTCTCTGGATGAAAATCGTTGATAAAAAGGGGGAGGTCAACCTCAACTAATGGATGAAAATGGCAAAGGGTCGCAATGGTTTTAGATGATGGGGCCGTAAGAATGTTGGGAGCCAATGCATGCACTGTTCGAACATACTCCCCTACACGAGCAAATGCCCATGTGGGATGCAACCGTGTTGATGGAGGTGGAGTAGGATATGATGTCATCTCTAAAGATCTTTGGGAAACCAACACATGTGCTCTAATTATGTGTTAATCTTGTAATGTCAACTAGTCCTTGCCATGTACCAATGTAAATGGGTGCAAGTCTCTTGGTGGCATTTTTCACCACCCAATGGCGAAAATGACAAACACCATGAGTTGAAGAGCAAAAATGCATGCCAAGTAGTTGTGTTGAATGAATCGACATCCAATTGAATGAAAAGGATGTGCAAAGCATGTTGAACCTTGACACAAAGAAAAATTGGGATATGATAATATGAGTGAGGGCATGGTAAACCAAAATGGAAGCATTTATGATATCTAATGATGCAATCCATGTCCAAGCTAAAGGAGGAGAAAACGATAATGCTGAAAGCATCAACATCCTAGAAATTGATGATTGTTTATTTATGGTGCATAATGTCTAATGACATGCTAAACATGTTCCTGATATGTATAAGTGACCACAACTAGGACAAGGAACACATAAATGTTGCTTATGGGATGGATGGGCACTTGGTGTATATATAGATGATTGAGGAATAGCTTGTGGTTGTTGAAGTAGACAAGGCGTGAAATGTGAAGACGAACTAAGTGCAATTGAAGAGACTGGATGAAGCAAATTAGATTCGGTGGGAATCATCGAATGAAGGGGTGGAAATGTCTCATGACAGTCCATACAAATCATCACAATATCGATATCCAACTATGATACCTGTTGACACTTTAATGATGGTGAAACTACAAGACCTACCATGCTTATACACATTAATGAACGTAACCCTAAACCTTCAAGCTTGCCATTAGCTTGGAACCCAATAGATAGTAGGCCCCCACCTCCAAGCTAATGAGGGGGCTAACCATTAGGTTGCTTCAGGCACAAGCATGATCACATTTCTTTGTTTGTTCCCAAAAACTAAAAAAATAATGTAGTAATTTGTGATAATATTTTAGGGTTCTAATGGGTGGAGGTCCAGAGACTATTTCTAGAAATAAAGCGCTTCAAGACATAGGGAACTTCTAGAGACAAGGAAACATAAACTACCATTTCAAATTGTGAACTTTTATATATTTTCCTTTAAAAACATTGGTGTGTATTTTTTCCTGATTCATAGGTGTAAATTGTTTACAATTTTTAAAAAATTGTTTAAGCATAATACTCTAGATTTACATAGTTTCAAGCTTTTTAAATAATCTTTCATAATTTATGTAGATGTATCTTTTTGCAATGGATCCCACATTTTGGGGATAATATTTTTCTCATTCAAATGTTCTTCTCTACTATTTTGATGAATTCTATTATGACTTATGAGTCCACCTTGTGGGGTATTTTAGCCATAAGAAAAAAACATTATTTTTTGGTTGCGGTGGAAAGAACCTAAACAATCCATACATTGGATTCAAGTGGAAGCAAACATATGGCATACTACCTAAGAAATGAAAGATAGAAAGTACCTACAATGTTATAGAATGAGTTATGTAACTTTCCAAGCCTTGATGTTAGAGCTAACTCATTTTTTGCAATCATGTGCGGCCACAACTAAAGATTAGAAAAATAGTTGCAATTGTTTTTCATAGATTTGCTTATGGACATAGTGCCTTTCATATGGCTAACTATTTTAACATGGGTGCATCAATAATTCAAAATTATGTGGAAATAGTATGTGATGTCCTCATTGATAGAAACAAATTATGTACTAAATACATTAGCATTCCATCAAAAAGTTAACTGAGATTGATGATTCAAGAATTCTTGACAAGTTTACCAAACATATGTGGATCAATAAATGGAACTCACATACCACTGGCAAATTGTCCAAGCAAGAAGGTGACACTTACACAAAGTGATTTTTACAATTAAAAAAATTCCATAACTAGTATTGTTTTATAAGGGGTGTCTAGTGTAAACAAGTGGTTTTGGAGGTGGCCAATTTAAGGTTTCTAGCTTGTGTAAGTGATTAAAAGACCAAGAAATTTTGCAAGAATGTATTTTACAATTAGAGGTGTGAAATGTACACCTTAAATCATTGGTGATTCAACTTATCCAATTTGGACATATCTATAAAAAAAAGAAAAGTAAAAATTGTGTAGATGCGAACAAAAGAAAATATGATTGTAACACGAACAAATGCAGAGTTGTGATAGAAAATGCTTTTGGTTTATTAAAAAACCAATGGTGGATTTGGAGGCATTTCAATTCCAAAGTTGATAGAACAAAAAGGGTAACGATAACATGTTGTATACTCCACAATTCTTGTGAAATGTGCAATGAACCTAAACCAAGGCTTGCAAATTTGGAAAATACAAAGGAAGTTGAATTTACTAGCCATATGTTGCTTACTCTTTAAAGATGGAACGACAATTAAAGTAAAAGGAGAAATATTAAGATTGGCCTTATTTGAACAATGGGTGTTCGATCACCTTGTAGTAGTTCAATAAATAGGATTTTCATTTCAATGTATTTTTTGTAAATTAACATCAATGTGGCACTTTTGTTCTTTTGAAAATTCCATTGCAAAACACAATTTTTTTTGTGTACAAGAACATCAATGTGACATTCATGCTAACACTCACATTGTAAATAACACCAAATTTTTATTAAGATGCTTGTGGCACCCTAAATGCAAATTACACCAAGACAAAATCCAAGACCATGGCTTACTAGAAACAAAAGTGCATTTGGTGAATTGAAGTGAACTACTTGCTACTATCAAATATTAGGACCAATTTTTTAGTCCTCATTGGAAACATAAAAATGACAATGAACTAAAATCATAACAGGAAACTCTAATTGTTGCTAGGGCCACTTTTTGTGGTCTTCAAAACATCAACAAATGTTGTTATGATATATAATTGATTTTGTAACATATGTGAAGTCATCCTCTTGATCATCTTTGTTGAGTTTTTCAATTTTTTTCATAATAGTTGAAAAATCCTTGATAGACTTAGCAATAATAGTAGATTCAACATCCATTTTCATCTTCTTTTTTTCCAATTTCTTATTTGGTTAACCTTGGACATTGGGCAACATGCATGCCCTAGTCCTTGGTGTATCAAAATTGGGAGTTGGAGGTGTAACTCCATTTCGAAATGTAGAAGTTTGCATCACAAGGGACATAGGAATATTTTTCCTTTAAGAACACATTTATCTTCATTAGATAGATACTCACAAATTCAATTTCTTTGTGAATTGTGTGCACTTTCTAATCAACATCTTCAAGCACTCCATTTATCTTAATAATACTAGCAAACAAGTAGTATAATTTTTCATACCAAGGCCAATCTAAAGGTGGAGCACATGTAATGTTGGTCTTCTTCTTTTGAAAGTTATATTTGTCTTTCATTTTGTTGAATGTGTCTTCACACTAACCCCAAGTGCATTACACATCAATTGGAAAGTGGGCATTCACGACTATAGTAAGTGCCTCCCAATTATCTTTCTCAATCACCTTCCTACCAAATTCCCAATACCTCTCCTCAAATTTGGTAAGAAAAAATGCAAATGTTGCATTGTTCCAAAATCTCCCTGTGGAATATCTATATTTAGTTGCAATTCATCCCTCTTGTGCATACTAAATGGTCCATTGTTTGTGTAAAAAAACATTTGTAGAAAGCTTGGGTGTTCATGGGTAAAGATATGTTCTATGACTCCTTCCATGGGTAGATAGAACTCACTACATTTCAACCCTAAACTTTGCATAACACTCTTTAATACAAGTATTGTGGAAAAAGTAAGGGAATAAGAAGGGTGAGAACATTCATAATTTTTTTCATCTTGTTGTAAACCATGGTGATGACAAGTGTTTTTAACCTCTGATCATAAATGTCATAGGCTAAGTGTAGGCTAAATAATGTTGAAGTTAACATGCTAACCAAGAATTCGCTTCAAAATGAAGAGCTTGAGAACTTGTAAACAATATCTTTGATGTAGCCTATTAGCTAGTTAATGAAGGCCCATAAGCCTAGGCTTGTGCTCATGTGCCTAGTGCAAATGATGTCCTTGGAATAGGGCATTCTTGAAATGATTGTTCCTAGTTACCTTCACAATGGGGTGTTTTTTGAAATGAATAAATGCCCCTCGGTTTTGTTAGGCACTTATTTTGAAAATGGCATGTTTTGAAGGTATTTTGCATATAACAATAAACAACAATTTTTTTCATGTTTTCACATGATACTTGGTTGGGTATTACATGATTTTTTTGAAAAAAAAAAGGCGGGTTGTTTTAAAAAAGGAAATGCCTATTGGTGTGGGCTTTCTGGTTTTGGATTCATGGAGGATAACTTAATTTCCCTTAATAACATCACGCCTTCCATATATGTTGAAAAAATTTTGCTTGGTGTTCTTCACAAGTCATTAAAGTTATCAAGTAAAGTCCCCAAATTGGGGCTATAATGGATCAATTTCATCAAAACTGGGGATTAGATGAGAAGTCAAGATGAAACAATACATAGTAATCAATCCTATGAATCTTTTGAACTAATATGCAGTTTCATGACACAACCACCAATTTCATGAACTTTATCGCTACATTCGAATTGGGGATCAAACAAATATTACAAAAAAAAACATGGTGACTTTGTGGAAAAATATGCAAATCTATCAAACACAAAGTCACTTTTTCTTTGGGGTAAAAAATCTTAATAAATAGGGGAAAAAAGCCAAAGTCATTGGCCAATGCCCAATTCCTATCTATTGTAGGTTGAATTAACCTTACTTGCATTGGAAGGAGGCTCCATATGCACCTTGGCACAATGTTCTGGGTTTGAAATAATGTTATGAAAGCATTCCATTTGCAGAATTAAATCCAAAGGTTCATGTTTTTGAGACTATGACTCAAATTCACACCTTCATGTTCTTATTGGGACTAACAAATATAAAAATTAAATCTTGGAACTAGTTTTTTGCTAAATCCAAAATCAAAATTGAAACATTGAAAAAATACGTTAAACACAAGTTCAAGTTTTGTAAGCAAGCAAATTAAGTTTTTTGAAAACTTGACAAGTAATTTGAATTTTTTATTTTGATTTCAATTTTAATTATTTTTTTAGCTCTATATTTATATAAATCCATGATTTAATTTGCTATAAAACCTTTGTATCTATACTTTTTTTTTGCATTGGGATGTGTAATATGTACATGAAACTTGAATATATGAGTTTTAAAATTGTGCTCAAAAGATTTTAACAAAATATGCTAGAAGTATAACTAAATATTTATAAAATTGGAAGAATTAAACTCAAACCTACACCATTTATGTGTGGAACTAGAACCAAAGTAACTTTTTAAAAATTTAGAACCACATCTTATATTGGGTTTCTCCCAAAATAACAATTAATTCTGAAAATCGGAGATGATTTTAGTTCAGTCTAGAACAATGGTTAACTACTAAGTAACCCTATTTTTAGTCATTTTTTGATTAAAAACATGTACCTTTATTAATTCCAATCCCACATACAAATAAAACCAAGAAGCATGCTCCAAATCTAGTTCTAAAAAAACAAAATTCAGTTATGGATTTGAAAGTCAAGCCTAGTTTCAATATGGTTCTTACTAAGTGGAATTGGGACTAAAATTGGCTAATGTTATATTAGTAACTAATGGTAACCCTGTGCATAATGCACTGATGTGTTATTTCAAGTTAATTCCCAAAGCGTTCCAGAGAGGGAGGGAAGGTCGGTCAGGCAGTGCTTTTGGCACCTGGATTTTGGAGTCCGTTGTGTAGTAGTAATCCGTCGACTAAGATGTCAATCGATGTTCCGGATCTCGACACGTGGTTAGTTAGTCACCCTGGGTACCCGTATCTTTCCCTCTACCTAATAATGACTATATAGGAAAAGCTGCAATTTGGGACCTAGAAATTTACCAAAAGGAAAAAAGGTCGCAGTTTTAATTGGGACCTGGAAATTTACCAAAAGGTTGAGTCGTAGTCAGTTTTAATTGGGACTTGGGAAATTTACCAAAAGGATAAACTGCAATCAATTTTAATTGGCACCTGTAAATGTACCAGAAGGAAAAGCCGCAATCAGTTTTAATTGGCACCTGGAAATTTTACCAAAAGGGTGCACTTTTGGGCGATTTCACAACAGTTACTCGAGTCACTGTCACAGACTGACTAACTGACAGACTTGCTGAATTAATATATAAAATGTCTCTTTTTACATATCAATCAAATACTGATATTGAATATTTTTATATTAGATTGGTATTGGTATTGGATCAATTTTAACAATATAATATCAACTTGTTCCTAGTATTGGACTAATGTTTGGCTCATGGCTGATTTTTACTTGATATGAACTAAGGTATAAACTTGGTATTGAAACTAGTATAAAACTAAAATGAAGCTAATATTATTTCCTTGCCAATGTTGGGTGATTTTTAAATTTTTTCATTAACTCGAGGACTATAGGTTTTGAAGGATCCTTTTAAGAACTATTGGTGTTAGATCAAGAGTTCAATGGTCAACTCCATTAAGCATTTGGAGTTAGGTCTAAGTTTGGGGGTTGAATAAACAGACTTGGATTTCAATCACATACAATTTATGCATTATAAATCATGTTAGGTTTTGATTCAAATTTCTAGAACTATCATGCCACTAATTCATGGAAAAAAAAACAAAAAACATACAAATGAACAAGGTGAGGTAAAGTTAAACATTATATAATATGCACATTTTGCAAACAAATCATAATTAGAAATGCACAACATGGACAAGAACATTTGCCATATTTTCAGAATATATTTTTATAACTTTACATTTTTGTATAGTGGTGGCTGAAGAAACATGGGAAGAACACATTTAATGACTTTGTCCTTAAATTCTTCAATTATTAATTGAATCATTACAATAATCAAGATTCTTTAAAATGGTTAGGGCAAAACACCCATTACCAAACACCCATTTGGTTCAACTATGTTTGTATAAGCAATGTGGGTTAGGCCCTTCTAGCAATCATAATCACTTCTATCATTAAATGCTCATTGATATAAATCAACCCCACTTTTATTGGAATAGTTGTGTTTAGATATGGGGGTGGGCTATGTTCACCTTGGGGAAAAACCTATTCTTTAAATTAAAAACATGGCCCTATCAATATGGAATAGTTGTGTTTGGAAATGGGGGTCATCAAACCCACCATTAGAAAAAAAAATGTATGTCTATTAGAAATTAGCTCCACCAATAATAATGGAATTGGTGTGTTTGAAAATGGGGGTGGGATATACCCACCTTGGGAAAATATCTATCTTTTTCATAAAATATGGCCTCGCCAATATTTGAATATCATAGTACCTTTTTAGGTTCGGCACAACTTATATTATTTTCACTTTCATCAATTTTTTAGAAAAAAACAACATTAAATGTCAAAAATGTTGAAAACTCAATCAAAGAGGCCAAATTTGAACCCACGACCGTTCAACAAAATATTGATGCCTTTCATCAATCTAACCAAAAACATAGCAAGAAACTGCTAAAAATGTTAACAACATTATTGTATTTAATCTTTATATGTCGAAATTTTCAAAATCAAAAATTGAAGCATCACATTAAAAATTTCAAATTATATTAATTATTTGGCACATAAAGGTACTATGATAGTTGTGTTTGGAAATGGGGTCGATTATACCCATGTTTTAAAATGTTTCGTTATTGGAGTGATTTGGGCAAACTTGCAAATTTAGACTCGTTGTGAGACCAAATTTATTTAGTGGTAGGATGATTTTTGAAACTTGTCAAAATTAATAGTTAAAATCAAAAGACAAATATGGACTTGGGATACCTAACTTACAAGGCAAGTTGAAATTTACCTTTGTTTCTTACTCTCCCTCCCCCCCCTTCCCCCCAAAACAGAAACATTACAACTTCAATTATAAAATAATTCATTCCATTCACATTTTGCAAGCTTTGGTCTATTTTCAATTATACTTAAGCTTTTAAAGTATGTTGAAGAGAACCTCCAAAGTTTCGTGTAGCTTTTATTACCTAGTGTGAAGTGATTAAAAAAAAAGAAAAAAAGATAGCACCAAGGTGAATAGAAAAGATGAAATTAGACCTAATGCAAAATTACACAAAACAAAAGTAGAAGAGAACATAAAAGACCAATCTTGCGCAATATTGAAATGAACAAAATTAAAAGAGACCAATCATATGAAATAAGAAGACCAAGTTGATCATTGCATTTGTATCATAGGTGTAATTTACAATGAAAAATACTATCATTAGGTAGTTAAACACACATCTATTCCACAAGCAATTACAAGTGGTAGAAGAGTGGCATTTTGCAAGTTTCATCAAGTGAACGGCAATTTGATATTCATGTCAACAACCTGCACCTCAACCACAAACAATAATTTAACGTGGGAAGACTTTGAAATTTTTTGGAAACTCATCTCTAAGAATTTGTTCAAAGGCACATGCTATTAAAAATATCCTAACTTGATTGGATCTTTTCAATCTTGGTTTGATTTCAAGAAAAACAAGGGCATACATTTGGTGGGGCCTAGATGTGAACCCCCAATCTAGTGGAGGTTAGAACCAAAAGGGTCAAATCAACCATGAATGTTAGCATGCCTCATAAGAAGAAGAGTTGTTTGTTGGATCAACTAACTAACAAGGAGAATGTACCACCTCCACAAAATAGAAGTTATAAGTCAACAAGGACAAACAAGAACGCAATTATAATTATTTTAAAACGATAATAAAAGCATTAAAAGAGGCTATGGATGCGGTGGAAAGAGGTGTTAGATCGTTGAAAAAAGCCATTCAATTTTTGAATATTCCTTTCACATCGTTAGTAAATCACTTCAACAATAGGACCAAATCCAAGAAACATGGCTCACCAAGTTTGTTGATAGATGAAGAAATAATAATAATTATTGATTGATATGCAAGAATGTGAGCTATCAATCACATTACAACAATTCAAATTAAAGGTAGCAAAACTTACTTAAACCCAAGCTACGCCATTCAAGATGGAATATTGGGGAATTCATGGTGGTATTGGTTCAAAGTGTAAATATCTAGGATTGACTATCAAACTTGCAAAGGGATTAACTATGTAGAGGACAAGGTTTAACAAACAAAACATGCAAGTCATTTTTATCAAAGTCTAACAATTTCACATAGTCAACACAATTATTTAGCAAATCACATTTGGAATTGTGATGAGACAAACATCCATGTTAGAGGGGAGTCAAAAGCTCAAGTGTTAACCAAAAGAGGTTCACAACATGTGTGCACCACCGTTCCCAAGTTTAGGGAAGGGTTGATGGTCAATTGTGCCATCAATGTTGTAGAAAATTTTCTATTGGGATTCTACATTTTTAGAGGTGACAATTTTTAAATGATTACATTAGAGATTGCAAACCTTGAACATGCATGGCAATGCAAAAAAAAACATGTATGACTTGTTTTTTGTTTAAAAGAATTTTTTCATTCATTATTTAACGAATCCATAATGCCATATTTTCATCAATTGCCATCTACTAACTTTAGATAAACATGGTTCACATGTAACTCTAAAAGCAATAAAGTTGGCACAATAATGTGGCCTAGACATTATGTGGCCTATGACATTTGCACATACATCACACACATTACAACCTTTAAATCTGAATTGCTTCAAGCCATCGAAAACAACATTAGCTAGATGGGTGGACAAAGCATTACATCACTTATTGTAGCCCATAGGTATAGGGCCCTTACAACCAACACACCAAAAATGGGTAGCCTTGCTATTCATAAAAACATGTTGAAACTAAAAGGAAATAGGAAAAACCATCATAATTATTGCAGACTACAATTTGATTAATCTCACTCCTCAAATGAGGATACCATAAGAGATCATGAACCACTAATAGTTTCAAGTTTTGGGAAAAAAGAAATTCATTTTGTCCATGTGGAAACCAACCTAGACTATATGGCTTCCACATATCCCTATATCCATATCCCCATGATGCTCCTTGCACCTTCCTGTCCTGTCCCATTGAGTTGCACCTAGGTACATCCGCACTCCCCCACAAAAAGAAAATTTTGGCTCATTTCTTTACATTGGGTAAAGCCCTTCAAGGAGGGCTGAACAGAAATAAGGTACCTTCCAAATACACAAGGAAATTTCCTTTAAGTGCTTCACATTGTAGCTTTGGGCTTAAGAGACCTCGGCATAGGGGATGATGCATAAGAATAAGCAAAAAGAAGATGGGAAGCTTTGATGAAGGATGTGGTGAAGGAAAACCTCACCTAGGCACATAGTCGAATGCATGGAGCACCAAAGTTGTGCACCTGGATTCCACAAGATGTGATGAGGGAAAGAATTCCCCCACAAGATTTGAGAAATCTTGAAACAGAGATGCTGGACAATCTACTCAAATGGCAGAGATAGAGCAGTGTTGCAGTTGAAATACATAAACCATGGAGGGCCAATAGGAGTGCTCTGTATCTAATACATCAAAAACCCAATATGCCAGTTTTGGGCTACAATAAAGACATCACCGTTATCATTGATTCTCCAACACTCAAGACACAATCATCTAACTAATTCCACTATCTGAACTTGTGACTCTCGGATCTGCTCTCTTCATATGTCCTAGGAGAAGTTTGTCATTGGTTTCTCTCATTACTCATCCTGGAAGTGTGTGCTAGGCATTAACTGCTAATGAGTCCGGTTGTTCGAATAAAAGATGACAGATACACGTGGTCCATGTATTGGAAGGGCTTACAATGATATACCAAGACTATGTAGAGCAAAGTTCTGCAATGGTTCTATATGCAGCATTCCATGACCAAATAATACCACAGTGAACCCACCAGATTGCATGCAAGAACGATACTGGTAATAAATACTCCAATTCAGCACTATGTGCATATTTGCAAGCTGCCATACCTTTACACTCAAGAGTGTTGTGTTTTATTAGCCAGCCAGCACTCCAGCAAGTACATCCTTCTTACCCTGGGCATAAATGGTATACACCAACCGCACAGCATCCACCCATGCATCCACTGCATCCCATGTTTCTGCTATCTGTGCCCATCCATGCATAACAACCTCAGCATCTACACATGCTTCATCAATAATGACCACACCCAAAGTTAGAAATACTTCATGCCCCTCTCTTCTTCCACCACTTGCACATATGTGATGGAACAGGATCTGATTGGCAGAAGAAACAACCAGTACAGGAATGAATAGGGAGAGAGAAAGGGAGAGTGAGAAACAGACCAGGTTCTGTGGACCAGAAACAGTGTCAATGCAAAAGCCACCTCCAGGAGGAAGGCTCAGATCTGCAGAAGGTGCCATGTGCACAATGTCCTCCACCGCTATTCTAAGCAAGGAGGGCCTTGCTGGCAAACTGGAGGTGCTACTTTCTGCAGATACACCACGCCTTGAATAGCTATGTGCCAAAGACTTCCGGTCCACTTTCTCTATCTGTGAAACCACAGAGTGTATTATCTTCAGAAATCACAGTTACAACACTCCAAATGTACATCTTTATAAGTAACTCAGAACTTCTTCACATTTATGATTTGATACAATCTCAATACAATTCAGAAATGACCAGTTAATATGGTTCTACAGACTTCACATCTGACAACATAACAGTGACATATCAGCAAGCATGAAAAAGAGGAAACCCAACCCTAAGGAACAAGGGAAAAACAATCAGAACAAAACCTGATAGTGAGCACTTTGACAACAGTCAAAGTATATGCATGTTCAGAGACCTCTGTTTTGATATTCTAAAGTTACACTACAGTTGGTGTTTGCCATTTATCCCTGTTCAGATCAGATCTTCTGTCTTCTGAAATTGGGATGATGTTGAATCGAACCACACAACAAACATTCAAATAGTGTATTTGATGCTACTGTCAACCCATACCTCATAAAGTGCTTCATGGTCAAGCACAAACCATAATAGCATCCAATCACAATGAGGAGCAAGTGGTTTTCCAGGAGGGGCAATCTTCAACCAGCCTGCTTTTATGTATGGCAAAGGCAACTGTACACATAGATGCAAAAGCAAAAATGAGTACTGTCAATGTCCATATACAATAATCTGAGAGTCAAAAATCCAAAGTGCCAGTCAGGAAAGAATGTTGAGTGGAAAGTAAAAACCATACCATGGAGCGCACAAGACGTAAGGCACCCCGGTACACCTGCATCCCACACAAGCAAACAATCTCCTCTCAGAATACTCCAGAGTTCTTTGTGCTATGCATAATCATTTACCTTGTAGACATGTTTTCTGTCCAACATGTTGGTGAACAGGAAAAAGAGCAGACCCAACCATAGAAACAGATGAAGAACAACACAAACACACACACACAAAAAAAAAACTGAGGAGCAGCTTGAAAAACAGCTACAGTCACATGCATTTTAAGTAACCTTCAACAGCAACATATGGTAACAAACAGCTACCAAAACATCCCCACTGGTTTTATCAGTTCCTGGTAACAGGTGGAGGAGGTCAATATAATGCATAGACAAACATATCTATTTTCTGTCACACAACCAGCAGCAATGGGAATAGAAAAGCAGAAATAACTGCATAAGCTAGTGCATCAAGATTAGAAACCCAATTCATTGGTCCGTCTTGTCTACCCAAACCAAAACATGGCAGCAGCCAATCTAAATTACACTCACAAGTGATCATCCAAAAAACAGTGCTTGTGAGAGCAAGGAGACAGGAAGGGAACTCATACAGGGTAGTCAGGCTTGAGGGCATGTGCAGCTGCTATGTAGACAGCAGACAAGCTATACAGATCTGCAGGTGTCAACTCCTTTGGATTCATTTTTCGCCCACTTCTTGAAGAGTCCTCTGCCAATCCGTACTGCCACATGATAAATATCAGAAATCTAACAACCACACATTCAGATAAGCCCATCCCTTCCAGTATTATCCTCAGTTCAGTGCCATATCAACTGATCCTGTCAATGAAATACACTCAGGGCAGGTACAGCAAGCATTAAAATGTTGAGTAAGATAGACCCTCCATTCACTCACCAAAACAGTGCCCAAGTTGTAGACAGCCCGATGAAAATCAAATTGTAGTTGTATTGCTGCCCTGAACTGTGCTTTCCTTACAGCAAAACCCCATCCACCCAAACAGAAAACTGAGCTTTCTTCTGACAGACATAATCCCTGATAACTCACTCTATCATTCTCTCTCAACTCTCAGCCATCATGCCAGAAGCCATCAACTGCGAGGATTCTAAATGGGCCTTGATTGGCACCACTTCATCATGATCAAAGCCACAAGGCAGAAAATAGAAGTTCTTAAGCAAAATCCATAAAAAAGACAACTATAAAAGGAAACTGAGAGGGTGCAGCAAGAGCATAGTGAGACCAACTACCAAAGGGCATGAGAAACACTTCTTGGATGTCAAAAGATGAATCATGGCTCTTATGGACCTACCTTTCTTACTGCTTTCTTGACAATTGCACGCTTCTCTTTGAGTGGAACAATTGCACCAAGCTCCTAAAATACAAGGAGAGCAGGTGAGCCAATTTATAACATCACAAAGATGTTGCTTATTTTTACTACTGTGTTTTACACACAATTCCAGCCACTTCTCTAAAATGTCGAAGTTGTCAATGATCAAGCTGTCATATGTGAGTTCATATCTCATACTGCACCTCCCAACAAAGAATTTTGAGAGAAGTGAAAAGATCTACCTGAAGAGCAAGGCCCCAATTGTTCAAAGCCTGGCCAACCAGAAAACAAGCACAATAAGAAGCATATCCCAAAAATGTCCTGTAAGCACACCATTGGTGACTACTTGGATGCTGGACATCTGCTACAGACAGTGGAAAAGTTATCTCCAAAAAACTTATCCCAAAGGCAGTTTACCTCTCAGTTTAGACCTTGAGAAGGATACATACTACAACTGAAGATGACCCAATAAAAAATTGCCAGATTTTGAAGCAGAATTGATTTCTGTCCCTGGAAACTGTGCACAGGGTCACAGTGCCTATATATTGGTTTCTAAAAACTTGAACTGCAATTCAGGGCAAATGATTTGTTCTCAGTGCTCTACAATCCTACAAAAGAACAGGAGAATGCAATCCAGGACCCAAAAACTAAAAAAATTGCGATTGTCGAGGTGTTCCTTGTTCCTTGCTGCTACTCCCTTAACATATAGAAAACATGAGCTCCGCAGAACAGCACTCTTTACATGAAAAAAATAAAGAGTTTTACATATAGGAAAAATACTCCACAGGGACCGGCATAGGTAAGCTTGTTTTCTTCTCTTCCCAGGGAGACAACACATGTAATATATATTACACAAAATTAACACTCCAATAGAAACTCCTAGAGCAGAAGTTGTAATAAAAACCTGAGGACTGTTCCAGTTGAGTTGTACAGAACGATCATATCTGTCACATGCCTGCACCCATAAAATCTTTAGGTCAAGGACCAGACCGAAAAAGGCAACAACATGGACACGCAGCTTCACATTGCGAATGCTCACCAGCCCTGTCTTAGGGTCTAAGAACCTAGTCTGGTGGAAATGCAAGGATAAAGCTGCAAGGAGTAAAACCCAACAACTTCAGAAGTCGAGGGGCGATTATAGATGGAGGTTTTGCCAATATAATCCTAGTCCATCACCTAATAGGGCTGGCAGACTACCTTAAAAGGCTTATCTACTCTAATGCTCTGATGGACTGAATATGCTGGGGGACTATAGAGTGCACCTGCTTCCAAAGCTCTTCAGCCTCTTTTGTTCGGCCCCTGACCTTGGCTCGATCAGATATTGCTATTGCCCAGTTATAATAAGCCTGCACAAAAGGCACAAGTCTGTTTTTTTTAATGGCTACACCACTGTTACTGGAAGTCTCTGAATCCATTCTTGACTACACAACCAACAGTTTTGTTCTGAGATTACTAGCTAGTAGAACCTGACATAACATAGGGACTTACCTACAGAATTTCTTCATAACCATGAGTCCAAGGACAAGCAATGATGAAAAGAGGAAGCTTACAAGTAGATCAGGTTCTATTGTTTACCTCATGTAAAGTTGGGCAGAGTTGGGTTGCAGCTTCATACTTCTTGCAAGCTTCATCAAGTAGAGCATCCTTGCTCATGGAATCCATCTCTGATCCTGCATTGTCTGCACTTTCCTGCAAGAACAGACAATGAAAATCCAATATAGTTCAGAATCTCATCTTAAATTCAAAGGCTGCAAACAGGTAACACACCCTCATGTCTAAGTGAAAACCTAAAATCATATTCAGAAGGAAAATGAATTGCAGAAATGCAAAACAACTGAGAGTTGAGAAACACTTTACCTGAAGAACCAAGGCCCAGTTATAGAGGGCATCATGATCCTCTGGATTTTTTGATACATTTGCTGCATATCTGCAGAGAGTCAACATACTCAAACCAAATGGCATGGGTTGCAATACATGAACCTGCTGCATGTTGACATCTGGGGTACCTCCCTACCAAAGCTCTCCTTCCAATCTACAAACACAATACCTCTACAGCTGTGAAATCAACCTGTCTAACAGCATTGTGTGGAGAGTTGATACCTCTTAGCTGCAAATGCAAGTATGCGCTGTCGAGAGCGTCCTTCCTCATCACCAACAGTAAGGTTGTAAAGAAGTTCCCCAACTATATTTGAGCCACTGGTAGATGAGCGCTGATTGGCAGGCTCTTGTCTGTCCCATGAAATTCCCAAAGTATAGCTTCAGCAATCACACTAATCTGTGCTTCAATATTGAACTCTGTGAAATGATATAACTTCACACAACCACAGACTTGGAGGTTAGAATTGCACAGTGCTTACAAACATTGGCACCTACACACTCCTCCCAAATGCTTGTCTATTCTGCATGGTTACAAGACAAACTCCTATTGCACATTCATCCAATCTCTCCAAGCTGCACTCAAAACCCTAGCTGCACTTTCATTAGTATTCACAGGCTCATCATCCTTTGATGTGCAGCTTTGTTCTTGTTCCTGTTTAATCTTTGATGGTGCAATGCTCTGGAACACTTAGTGGACCTGCAGATACTTACCCATCAGGAATGGGAATGAGAGGTCTTGAAATGCTATGGAATGAAGCATAAATATCTCCATTGAGTTGCTTCTTCTTCTCTGAAGGACTCCCTACCACCTCAGACAGCTTGTGTGCATTTTGATCTACACTAGCTTGGCCGCTCATCTCTCCACCCACCCCCTTTACACCTGCCATTGACTCTTGTTCTTGGTGCTCGTTTGCAAACACCACTTCCAATGTTTCAAGTTTCCCAGTTCTGTCAACCTTGTTGTTTGCTTCAGACCCTTGTGGTTCAATCTCGGTCACACCTTCAGTTTCTGTCAAGGTCTCAATCTCCCCCACCAAATTTACACTACTCCCTACATTTTGCTGCTCCAATACTCTGTCAATCTCCTCTTCTCCCTTCCTGTTCTCTCCAAATCCTTGTACATAAGCTACATCTGCGGATACTTTCTCCTCCTTCAAAGCATCTGTCTCTTGCCTTCCCTCTCCCCCATTCTCAAGGATCGCATCCTCTTTCTCTTGCACAGTATCAGATTCTCCCCCCTCTTTCAAAACACCAGTCTTCTCCCCATCTGAAACTCCATTCCCAAGGATTACATCTTTCCGAGAAAAAGGTTCGGAATCTTCCGCGTCTTCCAAAGCATCTGTCTCTAACCCATCTCCCCAATTTCTTCTTTGGACGATAACATCTTCTTTCTGATCATAGAGCTGGGTTTTGCTTTCCAAAGCATCATTCCCAGCCTCTTCAACTCCGTTATCATCAGTTCCTTCTTCTTCTTCTTCTTCTGCTTCTTTCCCTCTACTTATCACAGAGTTACTCTCACCATCTATTAAACCTCCATTTGCTGCTGTCTCTTGCTTCCCATTCCCTGGTAACTCCCCATGTGTTCCATCCTCTAAAAAGGGTGCAAATGGCTGTTCTGAATCCAAAGGCTCCAAAGGCTCCAATTTCTTGCCAGGAGTTTGTTTCTGTGCATCACCATCATCATCTAATGCCGAGACTAGCACTTGTTCGGGTATTGAAGGTTTAGCAAGCAACAACAGATCTTCTGCCATGGGAAAAGGCGTGATCTTTTCCACATCCTCTAAAGAATTCTCCATCAGAAAACCCCAATACTTTTGTTAGAGCTCTTATGTATGGGGTTTACCGATCAGGGTTTTCCCTTATTAGTACTACTACTGCAAGCAGCACCGATTGCAACAACACATCATAATAATGTGGAGCTTGGTAAGAGCTGAAGCTGGATCACGAATCCTCAATTGGAACATGATGCTTTCAATTCTTCTCGCTCACAAGATCACCTGGCATATATATATAAATCTATACTCCTGGCAGTTGCCCTAAACCCTCCACAACCTGGTCCTGAAGCGGATCTACTCTGTTACCTTTTTGTTTCACAAGAGAACGACAGGAAAAAATAAAATTGGACTCCCCAGGATCCCTCTCCCTCTCTCTCCCTCTCTCAATTTGTGGCAATACCATACAACAGAACCCTAACAGGAGAGGGTTGAGTCCAGGATCTCTCAGGATCTCTCTCTCTCTCCGTCTCTCTCAATTTGTGGCAATACCTTCCAACACAATCCTAAGAGGCAAGGAAGGGTTGAGTCTAGGAACTCTCTCTCTCTCTCTCTCCCTCTCTCACTCAGATCTGAAGCCACCCACCCTCCAGTCCACGCTCCTCCTCGTTGCTCTTCCTCCCTGTTCTTTGTCTGTCTGTATGTCTGTCTCTATTGTTCTCTCCCTCAATCCGCTGCTGCTTGCTTTGCTTGCTGATGATTGCTTTGCTGTGCTGTGCTGTGCTTTGCTTTGCTTTGATGGATGATTACTTATGCATTTGTTCACAAGCGTTTCCTTTCCACTCCCTAATCACACAGCCCTAATCTCACTTTCGATGATGATCATGCATCCCATAATCCCATTTTAGACGATGACTATTGATTAGGTACCTAGTTACTTATCATGTCGAATATTTATTTACTAGTGTGAACCCCATGCATAATGCACAGGTGTGTTATTTCAACAATGTTTGGTTGATGTTTTTGGTTTTTTAAAAAACCTTTTCTTTTCAAACAACCATTGGTCCCACGCCCCGGCGGTTCTTTATATTTTTTCAATTGCTGCTAAACACCGGTTTCCATTGGTTCACACTGGGCCAGAGTGATTCAGCACCCACTGGCGCACCATCCATCCACTGGATGCCTGAACACCGGTTTCCATCGGATCACACTGGGCCAGAGTGATTCAGCACCCACCGGCGCACCATCCATCCACTGGATGCCTGAACTTGTTGTGGATGAACCTGAACCTCTCCCGTGCCC
>Ga0116231_10003926_pt1 | contig 30417 bp, 31 predicted proteins | sample S1TSphgellanicum_2_FD_89695 | JGI IMG/M metagenome (GOLD analysis project Ga0116231, IMG submission 89695) | Host-associated microbial communities from peat moss isolated from Minnesota, USA - S1T2_Fd - Sphagnum magellanicum MG | ecosystem: Host-associated > Plants > Peat moss > Unclassified... | reverse complement strand
TCGACGATCGCCCGGCCGCTGTCGGGCGCGAGCACGCCGTACAACATGCGCAGTGAGGTCGACTTGCCGGCACCGTTCGCGCCCAACAGGCCCGTGATTTCTCCGTCGCGGGCGATGAACGACACGTTGCGCGCGGCGTGTACGGGCCCGAAGCGCTTGTCGAGACCTTGCGCCTCGATCACGGTGCGGGTCCGGTGGGGCTCACGAAGAACGGCGGTGCCGCATGGGCGGCGAGGCAGCCGGTATCGATGCGCTCCGGTTCATCGGCATCCAGGAATTGCGCCATGAGCTTCGGCACGCAGCCGGTCGCCAACTGCCCATGACCCTCGCCGGAGAGCAGCAGGGAGCGATGCCGCGTGAGCCCGCGCGCCACCCGATCGGCCGCTTCGGGGGGAGTCACGGGGTCGTCTTCGCCGGACAGCAGCAGCGTCGGGATCTCGCTGTGCAGCGGCGCATGCAAATCCGGATCGACCGGCCCATGCGGCCAGACCGCACAAATGGCGAGCAGCGCATCGAGTTGGCTGGTGCCCTGGTAGCTCGCTTCGAGACTCCGCCGCTCCTCGGCATCCACTTTGAAATAGGGAACATCCTCGCTGCAGATCACGCTGTTCTGCATGCCGCTTGCCAGTTGCGCACCGATTTGGCGTCCCATCATCAGTGCCTGGGCTGCGAGCGGCGCGAGATTCCCCGCCGCAGCTTCGTGAATCAACTCCGGCAGCAGGGCGGCTTGCGCGCCGCTATAGGACATAAAACGCAGCGCAGCGCCCAGCATGCCGCGATCGAACGGCACGGACCGCTGCACCCCGGTGCTTGGATCCGCGAGTGTGACCGTAACCGTCTGCGGCCCGAAACGCTTGCGCAGGCTCGCCAGTTCCTGCGGCAGGCGCGGATAGGCCTGCGCACAAGCGCGCGACTCCTGGCAGCGCGCGATGATCCGCCCGAGCGCGCGTTCGCCATCGACAGGAGTATCGGGGCCCAAGGCGCGTTCAGGGTCGATGACGCCGTCGAGTATCGCCGCATGCACGGCTGCGGGGTAGCGCCGCATGTACGCCTCGGCCACCCGGGTGCCGTACGAACTGCCGTACAGATCGATGGCCGCGAACCCGAGTGCGCGTCGTACCTCATCCAGATCGCGCACCGCGACGCTGGTCGTGTAGTTGCGCACTCGCGGTCCGAACTTGGCGAGGCAGTCGCTGGTCGCCGCCCGGACTCGCGCGATCTCGTCATCGGTCTGCCAATCGTCCGGATACTCGCAGGCGAGCGGCGATGAGCCGCCCGTGCCGCGCTGGTCGACCATCACGATGCTGTGCTCGCGATTGACGCGGCCGAACGCGCCGGCGACGCTGGTATACAGATCGACGGCGCTCTGCCCCGGCCCCCCGGCGAGCAGGAACAGCGGTGCTGCCCGGCTGTCCCGGTTCAAGGCCGGAACCATGGCGACGCGCAGCCCGATCTTTGCGCCCTTCGGCGCGTCACGGTCCTCCGCGACCTCGAGCACGCCGCAGCGAGCGGCCTCCGAACTCAGCCGCAGCGGATGCTCGAGCCGGCAGGGCGAGAGGGCCAGTGTGGCCGCCGGCGCCGCCGCGGCGCTGCTGCTGCGCAGCGCAGCGACGATCGTAACCGCGGCGAGCGCCGCGATCCCCGTAATTCGTCCGACCATGCGCATTCCAAGGCTCCAATGCATCAGCCGACAGTGTAACTATTTGCTAACCATAGCCCGGCCCGAATTGGTAGATTTGCGTCCCAATTCGTCATCGAGGCTGCCCATGACCCTGATCCATGAAGACGACGTCATTGCCAGCGTTGCTGATGCCCTGCAGTACATTTCTTACTACCACACGCCGGATTTCATCCGCGCCATGGGTCGTGCCTACGCGGTCGAGCAAAGTCCCGCGGCGCGCGACGCCATCGCGCAGATCCTGACCAATTCGCGTCTTTGCGCCGAGGGCCATCGACCGATCTGCCAGGACACCGGCATCGTCGTCGTTTTCGTGCAGGTCGGCATGGAGGTACAGTGGCGGGCGACGCGCGATCTCGCAGCGATGATCAACGAGGGCGTGCGCCGGGCCTATCTACACCCCGACAACAAGCTGCGCGCCTCGATCGTCGCCGACCCGGCCTTCAAGCGCGGCAACACGCGCGATAACACACCGGCCGTGATCCATACCGAACTCGTCCCGGGCGGCCGGGTCGACATCACCGTCGCCGCCAAGGGCGGCGGCTCGGAGAACAAGGCACAGTTCGCGATGCTGAATCCATCCGATTCGGTCGCCGATTGGGTCTTGGCGGTCGTACCCGAGATGGGTGCCGGCTGGTGTCCGCCCGGTATGCTCGGCATCGGCATCGGCGGCAGCGCCGAGAAGGCCATGCTGCTCGCCAAGAAGTCGCTGCTCGAACCGATCGACATCGCCGAGCTGCGCGCGCGGACGCCAAGCACCCAGCTCGAAGCGCTGCGTCTCGAGATCTACGAGCGGGTCAACGCCTTAGGGGTCGGCGCCCAGGGCCTCGGCGGCCTGACGACCGTGCTCGACGTGAAAGTCCTCGACTATCCCACGCACGCGGCGTCGCTGCCGGTTGCCGTGATTCCGAACTGCGCCGCCACCCGGCACGCGCACTTCACGCTGGACGGTTCCGGTCCCGCGATCCTCGAACCGCCGGACCTCGCGCTCTGGCCGAAGGTCCATTGGACACCCGATGCGAGCGCGAGGCGGGTCGATCTCGATGCGCTCACGCCGGCCGAGGTGCAGAGCTGGAAGCCAGGCGAGCGCTTATTGTTGTCGGGAAAATTGCTGACCGGCCGAGATGCCGCTCACAAGCGCATTTGCGCCTTGCTCGAGAGCGGTCAAGACCTGCCGCGTGGGCTCGATTTTCACGGTCGCGTGATCTACTACGTGGGTCCGGTCGATCCGGTCGGCGTGGAGATCGTCGGGCCCGCGGGGCCCACCACGGCGAACCGGATGGACCGATTCACCGACACGATGCTCGGCAGCGCCGGACTGCTCGCGATGGTCGGCAAGGCGGAACGCGGCCCGGGGACCGTCGCGTCGATCGCCAAGCACCGTAGCGCGTATCTGATCGCCGTCGGCGGCGCCGCGTTTCTAGTCTCGAACGCGATCCGGTCGAGCCGCGTGGTCGCGTTCCCGGAACTCGGCATGGAGGCGGTCTACGAATTCGCAGTGCACGACATGCCGGTCACGGTCGCCGTCAGCTCCGACGGCCAGTCACTGCACGAGTCGGGTCCCGCCGCTTGGGCTGGAAGGTTCGCGGGAATTCCCGTCGCGGTGGAGTAGGCTTTCCTGGCGCTTTGCGACGGCTCCGTTTAAAGTACCCGCCCCTGCAAAAAATGCGAGTGGTTTCAGTGCGATGCGCTACGCGACGGAGTTCGAAGTCATCGTCATCGGCGGCGGTCATGCCGGCACCGAAGCGGCGCTCGCGGCGGCCCGCATGGGCGCGCGCACGCTGCTGCTGACGCACAACATCGAGACCCTTGGTCAGATGAGCTGCAATCCGGCGATCGGTGGCATCGGCAAGGGGCACTTGGTCAAGGAAATCGATGCGCTCGGCGGCGCGATGGCCCTCGCGATCGACGCCGCCGGGATTCAGTTCCGTACTTTGAACGCGAGCAAGGGTCCGGCCGTGCGGGCGACCCGGGCGCAGGCGGACCGACAACTGTACAAGCGGGCCATCCGGCGTGCGCTCGAATCCTGCGCGAACCTGGTGATCTTTCAGCAGGAGGCCGCCGATCTCGTGCTCGCCGGGGATCGTGTCGTCGGGTGCGTGACCATCAGCGGCATCGAGTTTCGCGCCGCTGCGGTCGTGCTCACGGTGGGAACCTTTCTCGGCGGCAAGATCCACATCGGGCTCGACAGCCACCGCGGCGGCCGCGCCGGCGACCCGCCTGCGAATCGCCTGGCGGCACGTTTGCGCGAGCTCAAACTGCGCGTCGGACGCCTCAAGACCGGCACGCCGCCGCGCATCGACGGGCGCACGATCGATTACTCGAAGCTGCGCGAACAGCACGGCGACGTGCCGCGGCCGGTTTTTTCCTATCTCGGCACGCGTGCGCTGCATCCGCGCCAATTGCCCTGCCACATCACGGCGACCAACGAGCGCACGCACGCAATCATCCGTGCCGCCAGCAGCCGTTCGCCGATGTTCACCGGACTGATCGAGGGGGTGGGGCCCCGCTATTGTCCTTCGGTCGAGGATAAGGTCCTGCGCTACGCGGACAAGACTTCGCATCAGATCTTCGTCGAACCCGAAGGTCTCGACACCCACGAAGTCTATCCGAACGGCATCTCGACGAGCCTGCCGTTCGATGCGCAGGTCGCTTTCGTGCGCAGCATCGAGGGTTTCGAGAATGCCCACATCACGCGACCCGGGTATGCGATCGAGTACGATTTCTTCGATCCACGCGATCTGAAGCACAGTCTCGAGAGCAAGTGCCTCTCCGGACTGTTCTTCGCCGGTCAGATCAATGGCACGACCGGCTACGAGGAGGCCGCCGCCCAAGGCTTGCTCGCCGGCGCGAACGCGGTGTTGCACCTGCGCGAACGCGAGGCCTGGTGCCCGCAACGCAGCGAGGCCTATCTCGGCGTGCTGGTCGACGATCTGGTTACCCGCGGTGCTCCCGAGCCGTACCGCATGTTCACGAGTCGCGCCGAGTACCGGCTGTCCCTGCGTGAGGACAACGCCGATCTGCGTCTTACGGCACAGGCCGATCGGCTCGGCTTGATCGACGCGTCGCGTCGCGATTTCCTCGCCGCCAAGCGCGACGCCGTCGCCGCGGAACTCGCCCGGCTGTCCGCCACCGTGGTCCACCCGAGCGATGTAGGACCCGCACTGCTCGCGCGACTCGGCGCGCCGCTGACGCGCGAGACGCACGCCATCGACCTGCTGCGCCGACCCCAGGTCGCTTACGCGGATCTGCATCCGCTCGGCGCGCCGCCGGCAAGCGCGCCGTGGCGCCGCGACGAGCGTCTCACGGAGCAGGTGCAAGCCCAAGTCGAGGTACACGCCAAGTATGCGGGTTATCTGCAGCGGCAGGACGAGGAGATCGCGCGTGCGCTGCGCAACGAACGGCTGCGCCTGCCCGCCGACATCGATTATGCGGCGGTGGGCGGCCTGTCCAACGAGGCGCGGCAGCGTTTGAGCGAAGTCCGTCCGGAGACGCTCGGTCAAGCCGCGCGCATCCCCGGTCTCACGCCCGCGGCTATGTCCCTGTTGTTGGTTTATCTGAAGAAAAGGGCTTGCGCCGCGTGACGCTGCCCCAGCGGCCGCTTGCCGCCCACGGGCCGGCGGCGGTGGTGGCGTTTTGAGCGCTCAATCCTTAACATCGCCGCTCTTGCTCAAAACCTGCGGTGCGGAGATTTACATGTTTTCCTTGGCTGTTGCTGGATCGAAGAGCGCGGCATGGCTGTGCGCCGCAGTCGCGCTCGGCTTGGCATGCGCGGCCCATGCCGCGGGTGACGCAAAGCTCGGCGAGAAGAAGTTCTATACCTGCGTCGGCTGTCACGGCATCGACAATTACAAGAACGCCTATCCGGATTACAGCGTGCCGAAGCTGCGGCATCAAAACGCCCTCTACATCGTCGCGGCTCTCCAGGAGTACAAGTCGGGCGCGCGGCCTCACGCCACGATGCATGCGCAATCCGCGTCGCTCTCCGATCAGGACATGCAAGACATCGCGGCCTATTTGCAAGGTCCGGAGCCCGTCAAACCGCCCGCGGCAAGTCCCGCGGCCGTTGCCGCCGCGCCGGCGCAGGTCGCCAGCTGTGCCGCATGCCACGGTGAGCTTGGCCAAGGCGTGGACGCGCCCATGGAGCCGAAGCCGCCGATTCTCGCGGGCCAACATCGCGACTATCTGACCCAGGCCCTTTATGCGTATCGCAACGGACGTCGCAAGAACGCCGTCATGAACGGGATGGCGGCATCCTTGACCACGGACCAGGACGTCGCCATCGCGGCGGCGTATTTCTCCGGTCTGCCGACTCCCTTGGCGGCGGCGAAAATCGGCTCGCAGTGACGATAGCCCTCAGCGCAAGCTGCCCAAGAACTCCGCTTCGGCCGCGCGCGCCACCTCGCGGTCGCGCTGTGTGCCCAGGTCCTCGCCGGCGTCCTTGATCAGCAGATAATGCACCTCCGCGGCGCGGCTGCGGAGTCGGTTGAACATTTCCTCAGACTGCGATTTCGGAACCGCCGCATCGTTCCCGCCCTGGATGATCAGCAGTGGCTTGGCGATGCGTTCGGCGCCCGTCAAGGGCGAGATCCGGCGTAGGTAGTCGCGACTATCGGGATCGCGTTCATCGCCGAATTCCCTGCGCAGCTGCTCCTGCCAGGGCGGCGGCGCTACCCTGAGCCATTCGAGAAAATCGCAGACGCCGCCAACGTCGACCGCTCCACGCAAACGGTCGCCGTAGTTCACGAGGGCGGCAAGCGCGAGATAACCGCCATAGCCGGTGCCGGCAACGGCGATGTGTTCCGCATCGAATCCCTTCTGCGCCCGCAGCCAAACGAGCAGCGCGCCGATGTCCTTGATGGCGTCCTCGCGCGCGCGGCCATCGCTCGAGGCCGCATAGGTCTTGCCGTAGCCCAAGGAGCCACGCAGGTTCGGCGCGACCACGGCGAAGCCTAGCTCGCCGCTCAGGTATTGAATCCACGGGTCGAAGCCGGGTCGCGAACGACGCCCCGGCCCGCCCGCGAACAGGACCAAAACCGGATGCGTTGCGCCCCCGGCGGGCTGATAGACATACGCGGGAACATCGCGGTCGCGTGGATTGTCCCGCTCGAAGCCCGGAAACCGAACCAATTGCGGCAACACGAATTTTCCCGCGTCCACGGGCCCGGTCTCCGAGTGGGTCCATTGCTCGATGCTTCCCGCGGCGAGATCGAAAACGTAGGCGTCGCGCGGATGCGTCACGGCCTCGTAACTGAAAGCGAGGCGCTTGCCCTCGCCGTCGAAGCGCAGATCGCCGATCAGCCCCGGCATCGGCATCGGCGGCACGGGCAGATCCTGATGCGCGCGCAGATCGAGCACTTCGAGCCTGTCGACGCCGCCCTGGTCGCCGACGTACGCCAGATAGTGTCCATCGCGGGACAAGGCCATCGCCTCGACGTCTCCGGATACCTCGCCCGCGACCACGGTCTTCTGGCCGGTGAAAAAATTCACGAACCGGAGCTGACTGAATTCGCTGTCGAGATCCGAGATCAGGTAGGCGCCCTGGCCGTCGCGCGAAAAACGCGCCGCACTGACGGCGGCCGGACCGGTGTCGATTTCTCGACGCTTGCCGGAGTCGAGATCGACGAGCCAGAGGCGGCCCTGACGGCGCGAAACCGACTCGAGCACCAGCAGCTGGCTGTCATCGGGCGACCAGTCGAGCGGATACCACGCCCCGCCCTCGCCGCTGACCACGAGATGCGGCAGCGCGCCGGATTGCGGTGTGACGATGTCGACGTCCAAGCTCTTGCCGTCGCGGGCCGTCGTCGCGAACGCCAGATCGTGACCGGCATTCGACCACACCGGAGCGATGTTCACGGACTTGCCGTCGGTCAAGCGCCGCGCCGCCGGGTCCGCGGCGTGTCGATAGAAAAGCTGGTAATTGCCGTCGCCGCCTTGGTCCTGCAAATAGACGAAGTCCGCGACTGCCGGGTCCGGCGAGAACGCGGCGCCGATGCTGGGGTCAGCCGAGAAGCTCAGTTGCTGCCGTTCGCCGCCTGGGCCTGCCACGAGATGCAGCTGCTGCGTCTCGCCGAAACGCGTCGCTATCAAGAGTTGTCCGCGGTTGTTCCAACCGAGCACCCGCGCGTTGCGCCCGGAGAGATAGGCGTCGACGCGCGCGACGACCGCGGGCGATGCGGTGGGAACGTCGTCGAACAGGAAGTCGTCATTCTCGACACGCGCACCGAGCGCGAGATCCGTTTGAGCGAAGGCATACACGCCGAGCAGCAAGCCACAAAAATATCTTCTCATTGTTCCTATGTTCGCATACGGCGAGGATAATGCGACAATGGCAGCCTTCGAGCACCTGTTGAACTCCTTGCGACTGGCCGATCTCGTCGACGACATCGTGAGCGCGAATCCGCCGGCGTTTTTGCGACGCTGCTTCGCCGAGGGCTTGTCCTCGCCGCGACTGACCGACGCGCATGCCCGCGAAGTGGTCGGCTGCGCGGTCGTGCTCGACGCGGTCGTGAACGAGCGCGATTACCCCGGCGTCGAGCCGGAACTGCTCTCCGATTGGCGAGTTCATTATGGCAAGACGCTCGCTTCGCTCGAGCCTTTGGCGGTCCAGGCGCTGCAGCGCGCGGCCGAACAAGACGCGGCGTTTTCCGCGGCGGATACGGACGAGGAGATGAAGGAGTTGCAGCGACGCTTGGGCGCCACTGCGGCGAAGGCTCCTTGAGAACGTGCGGGTGTTAACGATCGACACGGATTATGTCAGGCCGCGCATGGACGCAAGTCATCTGCTCGTGGCGGCGGGCCGTGCCGCCTTCGTCGACACTGGCACCGCTTTTTCGGTGCCGAATCTACTCGCGGCGCTGGCCGAGAACGGCCTCGGCAGCGAGGCGGTCGAGTACATTTTTCTGACGCACATTCACCTCGATCACGCCGGCGGGGTCGGCAGACTCGCTGCCGCGCTGCCGCGGGCCGCGGTGGTGGTACATCCGCGCGGCGTCGCGCACCTCGCCGACCCGAGCAAACTGATCGCCGCTACCAAGGCCGTCTACGGCGAGAGCGCGTTCGAGCGGCTGTACGGCGAGCTGCTGCCGGTCGCGCAGTCGCGACTCATCGCGGCCGAGGACGGACGAAGTTTTCTGCTCGGCGGCGAGCGCCTCGAATTCATACACACCCCGGGGCATGCGCTGCATCATGGCTGCGTGGTCGATCGCGCCGGCGGCGCGGTTTTCACCGGCGACGCTTTCGGCATCAGCTACCGCGAACTCGACACGGCGGCGGGGGAGTTCATTTTTCCGACGACGAGTCCCACGCAATTCGATCCGACGCAATTACATGCCTCGATCGACCGCATTCTCGCCACCCAGCCGCGAAGGATCTACCTGACGCACTACGGCCCGGTAAGGGCGACGCCGCGCCTCGGCCTCGAACTGCACGCGGACATCGAAGCCTTCGTCGGGATCGCGCGCGCCGCGGCCGCGATGCCCGACCGCGAAACCGCGATCGCGCAAGGCCTGTGGGCCTATCTATCGCGGCGCTTGGATGCGCATGGCTGCGGCGACGGCGAGGTGCAGCGGCACGCGGTGCTCGACCCAGACGTGCGGCTGAATGCCGCCGGGCTGGACGCATGGCTGGCGCGCGTCGCATGAGCCGCGCCGGCAGCCGCCGCCGGCGCGAATCGCTCGCGGCCATGATCGGCCTGGCATGGGTGAGCGCCTGCGCGAGCGGGCCGCCCCGCCCCGCGACCGCAGGCGCCCCGCCGGGCCCCGCGACGGCCGTGCCGGATTGGCAAGAGATCCCGGTCGCGCCCTTGGGAACGACGATCGCCGCGATGCACCCGGGATTGCACGAAATCCTGTATTTCCAAAGCCCGCGATCAGCCGACGGATCAGCCGACGGATCAGCCGACGCGCCGGCGGGCGCCGGCGATGTGGGCGCGGCAACGGATTGTTATCGGGCGAACGGTCCCCTGCCCAGTGTCTTGAATCACGCCAGCGAGGACTACGTGCTTTGTTTCCTGCATGATCGGCTCGCGCGGGTGGAAGCGGTGCTGAATCTGCCGGCCGCCGAAGCACGCGCGCTCGAGCAGCGGCTTTGCGAGGCCTGGTTGCCCGGCAGCCTCGCGAGCGTCAGCGGCGACGATGTCTGCGGGGGTCGGCGCGGTGCCGCGGCGTTTCGCGTGCTGCTTCGCAGCCTGAAATCCGACTCCGGCGCGGCGCTGTCGATCGTCGTGTACACGGCCGCCGTCGTGCCTTCCAGCCCCGAGGGGAATCAATGATCGATCGCTTCAAGGTGTATCGTATTCACGTCGACGGCGATGCGGTGCGCGCCGGTTTCGAAGCTCTGGCCTTGGACGACTTGTCGGCCGGCGAGGTCGTCATCCGCGTCGCATATTCGAGTGTCAATTACAAAGACGCCCTCGCCGCCACGGGCGCCGGCAAGATTCTGCGGCGTTCGCCGCTGGTCGGTGGCATCGACCTCGCCGGCATGGTCGCGACCTCTACCGACGCAAGGTACCGGGCCGGCGACGCGGTGATCGTGACCGGTTGTGGACTGTCCGAGGTGCATGATGGCGGTTACGCCGAATACGCGCGGGTGCCCGGCGACTGGGTCATTCCGATGCCGCCGGGGCTCGACGCTCGCCTCGCGATGGCGGTCGGGACGGCGGGTTTCACCGCGGCCCTGGCGATCCAGAAGATGGAACTGAACGGCCTGCTGCCGGGCGCCGGCCCCGTCGTCGTCACCGGTGCGAGCGGCGGTGTCGGCAGCATGGCCGTGGACATGCTGCACGGACGCGGCTACGAAGTCGTCGCGGTCAGCGGCAAGGGGGATGCCGACGCATACCTACGCTCCTTGGGTGCCGGGCGGGTCCTGCGGCGACAGGAAATCGATTTCGGCAAAAAGCCCATGGAGCGGGCCACATGGGCCGGTGCGATCGACAGCGTCGGCGGGGAAACGCTCACTTGGTTGACGCGCACGATGCAGCCGACCGGCTCGATCGTGAGCATCGGCCTCGCGGGAGGTGCGCAGCTGAACACGACGGTGATGCCGTTCATCCTGCGTGGGATCAATCTTCTCGGCGTCAGCTCCTCCTCGACGGTGCGCGCGCTGCGTCTGCTGGTCTGGCAACGCATCGCGACCGACCTCAAACCGAGCCACTTTGATAAACTGATCGCTCGCGAAATCTCGTTCGAAAGTCTTCCGGACGTATTTGCACAATACCTTGAAGCGCGGGTGATCGGCCGGACGGTCGTGCGGATCGACGCGCGAGCAGTCCCGGCTTCATCCACGCAACCCGAAGGCCGCGAGCCATGACCGACGTTCCCGCATTCAAGCCGAAAAAGTCCGTGGCGCTCTCGGGTGTCGTCGCCGGCAACACGGCACTGTGCACCGTGGGCCGCACCGGCAACGACTTGAGTTACCGCGGCTACGATATTCTCGAGATCGCTGAAAACTGTGAGTTCGAGGAAATCGCGCATCTCTTGGTGCACGAGCATTTCCCGAACGCGGCCGAGCTCGGCGCCTACAAGACGAAGCTGCAAGGCTTGCGCGAGATTCCCGCCACGGTCCGCAACATGCTCGAACTGATAGGACCGGACGCGCATCCGATGGACGTGCTGCGCACCGGCGTCTCGGCGCTCGGCTGCGCCCTGCCGGAACATGACGCGCACCCGGCCGAGGGCGCGCGCGACATCGCCGATCGGCTGGTCGCCGTGCAAGGCTCGATGCTCGCCTATTGGTATCACTTCAGCCGTCACGGCAAGCGTATCCGCGTCGAGACCGACGACGATTCGGTGGGCGGCCATTTTCTGCATCTGCTGCATCAGCGGCCGCCCGCGACTTCCTGGGTGCGGGCGATGCACACCTCCTTGATCCTGTACGCCGAGCACGAATTCAACGCGTCGACTTTCACGGCCCGCGTCATTGCCGGCACGGGCTCGGATATCTACTCTTGCCTCACGGGCGCGATCGGCGCACTGCGCGGACCGAAGCATGGCGGCGCCAACGAGGCCGCGTTCGAGATTCAGCGGCGTTACACGGAACCGGATCAGGCCGACGCCGACATCCGCCGGCGCGTCGCGGCCAGGGAAGTGATCATCGGCTTCGGTCACCCGGTTTACACGATCGCGGATCCCCGCAATCAGGTGATCAAGCGGGTCGCGCAGGCCCTCAGTATGGAAACCGGCGAACAAGCGCGCTTCGCTGTCGCCGAACGCATCGAGAGCGTGATGTGGGACGCGAAGCGGATGTTTCCCAACCTCGACTGGTTTTCCGCGGTCTCTTATGCCGCGATGCAGGTGCCGACGGCGATGTTCACGCCCCTGTTCGTGATCGCGCGCACGACTGGTTGGAGCGCGCACGTGATCGAACAACGCGCCGACGGCAAGATCATTCGTCCGACCGCCAGTTACGTAGGCCCGGACGCGCAGGTTTTCGTGCCGCTGGAACGACGTCCCTAGGAGCCCATGCGCGAGCCCCTTGCATCGGCGCATCGCAGCGATGCGGACCGCGTTCTGCTGGATATTGCCGATTACGTCGCTGGCTTCGAAGTCCGTTCGCCGCGCGCCTACGAAGTCGCCGCCCACTGTCTGCGGCAGGCCCTCGCCCGCGGCTTGCTTGCGCTGCAGGATCCGGACTGCGGCAAACACCTCGGGCCCGTGGTTCCGGGAGCCACGCTCGCGCACGGTGCCCGCGTCCCCGGGACGAGCCTCGAACTCGACCCGGTGATGGCGGCCTTCAATATCGGCGCGCTGCAGGGATCGCGGCGCGCGCACGGCGACTGGCTTGCCACCGAAGCCGGTCATCCCGACGACAATCTCGGCGCGATTCTCGCCGTCGCCGATTACCGCTCGCGCCAGGCGCACAACGACGGCGTTGCGCCGCTGCGGGTGCGCAATGTCCTGACCGCGATGATCAAGGCGCACGAAATCCAGGGTGTCATCGCCGAGGGCAACAGTTTTGGCCGCGTCGGCCTCGATCCCGTGATTCTGGTGCGCGTCGCCTCCGCCGCGGTGGCCACCGGGATGCAGGCCGGCAGCCACGCACAAATTCTTGCCGCCGTCGCGAACGCGTGGCTCGACGGCGGCAGCTTGCGTTGCCACGAGGATGCGGCCACCGCCGATGCGGCCACCACGCGCGTACACCGGGTGCGGGCGATCGCCGACGCAAGCAGCCGCGGCGTGCGCCTCTCGCTGTTCGCGCTCGGCGGCGAACCGGGGCATTCCCGCGTCCTGTCCGCGCCGCGCTGGGGATTCTATGACGCTCTGTTCGCCGGCCGCCCGTTCCGGTTCGAGCGTGCCTATGGCAGTCATTGCATGGAGAACCCCCGCTTCACGACCAGCGGTCCGGATGCATTCGAGGCCGCGGTCACCGCCCATTTCAACGCGAAACAGGCCGAACGGATCATCTCCCGGTTTGCCGACCCGCAGGCCCTGGCGGCGCTGCCGGTCAACGAGATGATCGCAGCCTTGGTCAAGAACAGTTGAACGCCGAGTTCGAGCGCGAGCAGCTCGAGGGCGGCGCGCGTGATCTCGGCGTGACGCTCACCGCCGCGAATCGCGATGCGCTGTTGCGCTTGCTCGACGAGCTCGAGAGCGGCAACACGCGGTTCAATCTGACGGCGATACGCGATCGGCCCGGCATGCTGCGCAAACACTTGCTCGACAGCCTCAGCCTGCACCGCTTCCTGCGCGGCGCCCGCATCGCCGACGTCGGCACCGGCGCGGGCTTTCCCGGCCTGCCGCTTGCCCTGGTGAATCCGGAACTGCACTTTGCGCTGATCGAAGCGACCGGTAAGAAGGCCCGATTCGTGAGCGACACGGCGGCACGAATCGGCGCCGACAACGTCGAGGTCATCCACAACCGCGCCGAGACGTACCGGCCGGTGCGCGGCTTCGACACCGTCGTCGCACGCGCCTTGGCCTCGCTCGCCGATTTCGTCGCCTATGCCGGCCACCTGGTCGCCCCCGGGGGCCGATTGCTCGCGATGAAGGGCAAGCGACCCGAAGCAGAGATCTGCGCTTTGCCCAAGACGTTCCGAGTCCTCGCCGTCCATCGTTTGCGAGTGCCGGGACTGGACGACGAGCGTCATCTTGTGGAACTCTGCCGTTCAGGGCCCGGCGAGAACACCCGGAAGCCGCTCGGAATCTTATGAAGCGGGTCATTGCGATCGCGAACCAAAAAGGCGGTGTCGGCAAGACCACGACGGCGGTGAATCTGGCGGCGTCCTTGACCGCCACGAAACGCCGGGTGCTGCTGGTCGACCTCGATCCGCAGGGCAACGCCACGATGGGCTGCGGTATCGACAAAAATGGGTTGTCGCGCACCAGCTGTGAGGTGCTGCTCGGCGACTGCACGGCGATGCAGGCTCTGCTCCCGGTGGAGTTCGGCGGCTTCATGCTGCTCCCGTCAAACCAGGACCTGACCGCCGCCGAAGTGCGTCTGCTGACCATGGCCGCAGGGCGCGAATTCAAACTGCGCAATGCCTTGCAGCCCATCCGCGAGAACTTCGACGTCGTCTTGATCGACTGTCCGCCGTCGTTGAATATGCTGACCTTGAACGCGCTGGTCGCCGCCGATTCGATCATGGTGCCCATGCAATGCGAGTATTACGCGCTCGAAGGCTTGAGCGCGCTGATGCAAACCTTCGAGCAGATCCGCGGCAGTATCAACGCGGATCTGGAGATCGAAGGCTTGCTGCGCACGATGTTCGACCCGCGCAACAATCTCGCCAACGAGGTTTCGGCGCAGCTCATCCAGCATTTCGGCGACAAGGTCTTCCGCACGGTGATTCCACGCAACGTACGCCTTGCGGAAGCGCCCAGTTTCGGCAAGCCGGTCCTGCTGCACGACAAGGAGTCGCGTGGCGCGCTCGCCTACCTCGCGCTCGCGGGGGAGATGATTCGCCGCGACGATGCGCCTCGAGCGCCCGTATAATCCGCGAACTCCTTTGTCTGGGACCTTTAAGATGTCGGTTAAGAAGCCGTCCTTGGGACGCGGATTGGCGGAATTGAGCCCCTACCTTGCGCAGCGAGCGACGACGGCCGCCGTGCCTGCGGGCGCGCTGCCCACCGCCGCCGCGATGACCGCCCCGGATGCCATGGACCCGGGGGACCGCTTGGCGAACCTGCCGCTCGATCTTCTACAGCGCGGCAAGTACCAGCCGCGCGTCGACATGCGCACCGAATCCTTGGCCGAACTCGCCGACTCGATCAAGGCCCAGGGCATCGTACAGCCGATCCTGGTACGGCCCGTCGGGGCCAAGCTCGCGGCAGAATCGCAACGCTACGAGATCATCGCCGGCGAACGGCGTTGGCGCGCCGCGCAGCTCGCGGGCCTGCGCGAAATCCCCGCCGTAGTTCGCGATGTGCCCGACGAAGCCGCGGTCGCGATTGCCCTGATCGAGAACATTCAACGCGAAAATCTCAATCCGCTCGAAGAGGCGCGGGCGCTCGCCCGGCTCATCGACGAATTCGGTTTGACGCATCAAGCGGCCGCGGAGGCGGTCGGCCGATCCCGGGCATCGGTCAGCAACCTGCTGCGCCTGATGGACCTCGCCGAGGAAGTCAAGGACCTGCTGGAACGGCGCAGCATCGAAATGGGCCACGCCCGGGCTCTGCTCGGCTTGAGTTCGCGCGGCCAGCAAATCGAGATCGCGGGATTGGTTGCCCGCAATGCGCTATCGGTGCGGGAAACCGAGGCGCTGGTTCGGCGCGCCTTGGGATCGGTTCCCGCCGCAGCGACCCACGCAAGGGGCTCCACCGATCCCGACATCCGCCGCCTGGAGCGCGAGCTCGCCGACAAATTGGGCGCCAAGGTCTTGTTTCGTCATAGCTCTTCGGGCAAGGGGAGCCTGATCGTCAGCTACAACAGCTTGGATGAACTGGAAGGGATCCTGACGCATATCCAATGACTCGCGGCGGCGCGGAATCTGTCAAATGGACGGCCAAAAAAAGCGCCGCCGGAGAGATCATTGGCTTGTGAGTAAGCGCCGCGATCCTTATACTTTGACGGCTTTTTAGCCAGCGACGGCTTGCCAATGAACATGCGCGAACACGGCTGCCGTAGGCACTATTGGCTCTGGTCCCCTTCGCAATGACGAGCGGCGCGCCGAGTGCCCGGCGCCTGGTGGCGCGCGTCGTGCTGTGGCAGACCGGCGGCGCGCTGGTCGTCGCGGCGTGTTGCTGGCTCTGGCGGGGACCGGTGGCGGCCGAGGCGGCCTTGGTCGGCGGCCTGATCGCCGCGATCGGCAGCGGCCTGTTCGGACTGCGCATGTTCGCACCCGGAATCGCGCCGGCGGCGGCGCTGCGCCGTGCGATGTTCGCGGGCGAAGCGCTGAAGTGGACTTGGTACGCGCTGGCGATGTGGGCAGCCTTGGCGCGCTTCGGCGCAGACCCCTTGGGCCTGATGCTGGGGTTGATCGCGGCGCAGTTCAGTTACTGGTTGGGTCTGGTTGGGATGAAACGGGGATAACGAGAATGGCAGCGTCCGAGGGCGGCTCCGGTGGCATGACGGAGTACATTCAGCATCACCTTACCCACCTCACGGTGGGCGAGGGGTTTTGGTCCGTGCACCTCGACAGTGTCGTTTTTTTCTTCGTCCTCGCCGCCCTGTTCGTGATCACCTTCATCACCGTCGCCCGGCGCGCGACGAGCGGGGTTCCGGGCCGGTTCCAAACCGCCGTCGAACTGCTCGTCGAATACGTCGACGGCGTCGTCAAGCAGACGTTTCACGGCCGCAGCACGCTGATCGCACCGCTCGCGATCACGATTTTCATGCTCGTCTTTCTCATGAATTTCATGGACATGTTACCCGTCGATGCCCTGCCATCGCTCGGTGAGCAGTTCGGCATCGCGCATCTGCGCATTGTCTCCACCGCGGATATCAATACGACTCTGGGCATGGCGCTGTGCGTATTCATGCTGATCCAGTACATCGGCATCAAGGAGAAAGGCCTGGGGCTTTTCCTCAGCGAGTTCTTCACGGCGCCATTCCACGCCCACGGCCCGGTCGGCCGGGTGCTGACAGCCCCCCCCAACTTCCTGCTCCGGGTCATCGAAGAGTGCGTGCGCCCGATTTCCTTGTCGTTGCGGTTGTTCGGCAACATGTACGCGGGCGAACTGATCTTCATCTTGATCGCCTGTCTCACGCTCGGCGCAACCCTCACCCATGCCTCGACCTTGGGATTCGGCGCGATACAATTGTTCGCCGGCTTCCTGTGGACGACGTTCCACATCCTGATCATCGTGCTGCAAGCGTTCATTTTCATGATGCTGACGATCGTGTACCTGAGCATCGCCGCCGCGCGCCATTAGTTTTTACCCAGACCCACAAGACCCTCGGAGAGAAAAATGGATCACGTACCTCAGATTGCTCAACTGCTGAGCATGACCGTCATCGCCACCGGCCTGCTGATCGGCCTGGGCGCGCTCGGCACCGCAATCGGTTTCGCGCTGCTCGGCGGCAAGTTCCTCGAGAGCGCCGCGCGCCAGCCGGAACTCATGAACGAGTTGCAGACGCGCATGTTCATCGTTGCCGGCTTGCTCGACGCCGTGCCGATCATCGGGGTCGCGATCGCGCTGTTGCTGCTGTTCGCGAACCCTTTGCTGCAATACATTAAATAAAGACCGCGCCTTCAGGCTCAGCGGACCTTCGAGGAACCAACCGGCATGAATCTAACGGTAACCATCATCATCCAAGGCCTCGCGTTCTTCGCCGTCGCCCTCATGGTCATGCGCTGGGGTTGGCCTTTCATCATCGGCAAGATCGACGAACGCCGCGCGAAGATCGCCGCGGGCCTCGCGGCGGCCGATAGGGGCCAAAGGGATCTCGACGAGGCCAAGGTCAAGGCCCAGGAAATCATCCGCGAAGCCCGCGAAAAAGCCCAGCAAATCGTCGATCAGGCAAGCAAGCGTGCGAACGAGATCGTCGAGGAGGCCAAGGGGACTGCGCTTGCCGAGGGCCAGCGCCTCGTTGCGCAAGCCCAGGAAGAGATCGCCCTCGAGGTGACCCGGGCACGCGAGGGTCTGCGCAAGCAAGTGGCGACGCTCGCGGTCCAGGGAGCCTCGCATCTGCTCGAACGAGAGATCGACGCGAAGACGCATGCGGAGCTGCTCGACAAGCTCGATCTGGAGATCGCCCATGGCTGAGGCCGCAACCATCGCGAGACCCTACGCGCGGGCGGCCTTCCAGGCGGCCCGCGACGCCAAGCAGCTGGCGCAGTGGTCGGCGTCGCTGCAGGTCGCGGCGGCGCTGGTCGGGGATGCGCGCATCGCGGAGCTGCTCGGCAACCCGAAACTCTCCGAGGACCAGGTGACCGGCTTCTTCGACGGCTTCGGGACCGGGGCGGACGGGGTGCATTGGTCCAACTTCATTCGGCTGCTCGCCGAGAACAAGCGCCTGCCGCTGCTGCCCGAAATCGCCGCGCGCTTCGAGCTGCTGCGGGCGGAATTCGAGAACGAGGTCGATGTCGTCGTGACCTCGGCCGTGCCGCTCAGCGAGGCGCAACAGGCGAAGCTTGCCGATTCCCTCAAGACGCGCCTGCGGCGCGAGGTGCGCATCACCACGGCGCTCGATCCGGCACTGCTCGGCGGCGCCGTGATCCGCGCGGGCGATCTCGTGATCGACGGTTCCATCAAAGGCCGATTGCAACGACTAACCTCTGACTTAGGCGGTTGAACACCATGTCCATCAAGGCTTCAGAAATCAGCGACCTGATCAAGGCGCGCATCGACCAGTTCAAGTCCGGGGCGGAAGCGAGCAACGTCGGCACGGTCGTCAGCGTGACCGACGGCATCGTGCGCATTCACGGTCTCGAGCAGGCGCGCTACGGCGAAATGCTCGACTTCGGCGGCGACACCTTCGGTCTCGCGCTGAATCTGGAGCGGGACTCAGTCGGCGCGGTCGTACTCGGCGACTACAAGGGCATCGGCGAAGGCGACACGGTCAAGACGACCGGGCGCATCCTCGAGGTTCCAGTGGGTCCCGAACTGCTCGGCCGCGTCGTCGATGCGCTCGGCAATCCGATCGATGGCAAGGGTCCCGTGGGCACCAAGGCCAAGGCACCGCTCGAGCGCGTCGCACCGGGTGTGATCTTTCGTAAGAGCGTGACCCAGCCGGTTCAGACCGGCATCAAAGCCATCGATTCCATGATCCCGATCGGCCGCGGGCAACGCGAACTCATCATCGGCGACCGCCAGACCGGCAAGACCGCCGTGGCGATCGACGCGATCATCAACCAGAAGAGCACGGGCGTGAAGTGCATTTACGTCGCCATCGGCCAGAAGCAGAGCTCGATCGCGAACGTCGTGCGCAAACTCGAGGAACACGGCGCGCTCGCGCACACGATCATCGTCGCCGCCTCGGCCTCGCAACCGGCCGCACTGCAATACCTCGCGCCCTACGCGGGCTGCGCCATGGGCGAGTACTTCATGGACAATGGCGAGGACGCATTGATCGTCTATGACGATCTGTCCAAACAGGCGGTCGCCTACCGGCAGATCTCGCTGCTGCTGCGCCGGCCCCCGGGTCGCGAAGCCTATCCCGGCGATGTCTTCTACCTGCACTCCCGGCTGTTGGAGCGCGCGGCGCGCGTCAACGAGGATTACGTGGAGAAAGCGACCCAGGGACGCGTCAAGGGCAAGACCGGATCCTTGACGGGCATCCCGATCATCGAAACCCAGGCCGGCGACGTCACCGCCTTCGTGCCGACCAACGTGATCTCGATCACCGATGGCCAGATCTTCCTCGAGTCCGACTTGTTCAATGCCGGCACGCGTCCCGCGATCAACGCCGGCATCTCGGTCTCGCGCGTCGGCGGCGCGGCGCAGACCAATATCATCAAGAAGCTCGGCGGCGGCATCCGTCTCTCGCTGGCCCAATACCGCGAACTCGCGGCCTTTTCGCAATTCGCCTCCGACCTCGACGAGGCGACACGCAAGCAGCTGGAGCGAGGGCAGCGCGTCACCGAGCTGATGAAGCAGAAACAATACGCGCCGATGTCGGTCGCTGAAATGGCCTTGTCGCTGTACGCCGCCAACAGCGGCTTCTTCGACAAGGTCGAGGCCAGGAAGGTCGTGGAAACCGAGGCGGCGCTGCAGTCGTTCGCCCGCACGAACTATGGTGCCCTGCTCAAGGGCATCGTCGACAAGCCGGACCTGTCGAAGGACGTCGAAGCACAGCTCAAGAAGCTCTGCGAAGAATTCTTCGCGACGGTTTGACATGGCAGGCGCGAAGGAAATCCGCAGCAAGATCTCGAGTATCAAGAATACTCAGAAGATCACCAAGGCGATGCAGATGGTCGCGGCGAGCAAGATGCGCAAGGCGCAGGACCGCATGCGCGCCGCGCGGCCCTATGCCGAGAAGATTCGCAAGGTGATCGGGCACCTGCGCCACGCGAACCCGGATTACAAGCATCCGTATCTGATCGAGCGTCCGGTCAAGGCCAGCGGCATGATCGTCATCAGCACGGACCGCGGGCTTTGCGGTTCCCTGAACATCAACGTCTTGAAAACCGCCGTCGCCACGATCCGCGCGGCGCAAGCGCGCGGCGAGCAGATCCGGATCTGCGTGATCGGTGCCAAGGCTTTGACATTCTTCCGGCGCATCGGCGTCGACATCGCCGCCTCGGCCACGCATCTCGGCGACAAACCGCAAGTGGCCGCCTTGATCGGTGCGATCAAGGTGATGCTGGACGATTTCCGCGACGGCAAGATCGACCGTCTGACCCTGATCCACAACGAGTTCGTGAATTCGATGAGCCAGAAGGCCGCGGTCGTCCAATTGCTGCCCGTCGTCGATACCGGCGGGGACGGCGCGCCACAGGCGCGCTGGGATTACATCTACGAGCCGAGCGCCGCCGAAATCCTGGATGGGATCTTGACGCGCTACGTCGAATCGCAGGTCTATCAGGGCGCCGTCGAGAACGTAGCGTGCGAGATGGCGGCGCGCATGGTCGCGATGAAGAGCGCCAGCGACAATGCCGGTGAGTTCATCGGCGAACTCCAACTCATTTACAACAAAGCCCGCCAGGCGGCGATCACGACCGAATTGTCGGAAATCGTCGGCGGCGCCGCCGCAGTTTAGTTTTTCCAGAGGGTCCATTCATGTCCAGCGGAAGAATCGTCCAAGTCATCGGAGCGGTCGTCGACGTTGAGTTTCCCCATGAAGGGATCCCCAAGATATACAACGCACTCAAGCTCGACGGCGTCGAACTCACGCTGGAAGTGCAACAGCAGCTCGGCGACGGCGTGGTTCGCACGATCGCGATGGGTCCGTCCGAGGGCCTCAGTCGCGGACTTCTCGTGCGCGATACCGGCAAGCCGATTTCCGTGCCGGTCGGCACCGGCGTGCTCGGACGCATCATGGACGTGCTCGGCACTCCGCAGGACGAGGCGGGTCCCGTGCAGGCGACTGAATATTGGCCGATTCACCGTCCCGCGCCCGCCTACGACGAACAGACCGGCGGCCAGGAACTCTTGGTCACCGGTATCAAGGTCATCGATCTGCTCATCCCGTTCGCAAAGGGCGGCAAGGTCGGCCTGTTCGGCGGCGCCGGTGTCGGCAAGACCGTCAACATGCTCGAGCTCATCAACAACATCGCCAAGCAACACTCCGGTCTTTCCGTGTTCGCGGGCGTCGGCGAGCGTACCCGGGAAGGCAACGACTTCTATCACGAGATGAAGGATTCGGGCGTGCTCGACAAGGTGGCGATGGTTTACGGCCAGATGAACGAGCCGCCCGGCAACCGGCTGCGGGTCGCCTTGACGGGCCTCACCATGGCCGAATATTTCCGCGACGAACGCCAAGCGAACGGCAAGGGCCGTGACGTGCTGATGTTCATCGACAACATTTACCGCTACACGCTCGCCGGCACGGAGGTGTCCGCATTGCTCGGCCGCATGCCCTCGGCGGTCGGTTACCAGCCGACGCTCGCCGAAGAAATGGGCGTCCTGCAGGAGCGCATCACATCGACCAAGACCGGTTCGATCACCTCGGTCCAGGCCGTCTACGTGCCCGCCGACGACTTGACGGATCCGTCGCCCGCCACCACCTTCGCCCACTTGGATGCGACCGTCGTGTTGTCGCGTCAAATCGCGGCTCTGGGCATTTACCCGGCCGTGGATCCCCTCGACTCGACCAGCCGACAACTCGATCCGCTCGTCGTCGGCGAAGATCACTACAACACGGCGCGCGGCGTGCAGGCGATACTGCAGCGTTACAAGGAACTCCAGGACATCATCGCCATTCTCGGCATGGACGAGCTGTCCGAAGAGGACAAGCTTTCGGTGTACCGCGCCCGTAAGATCCAGCGCTTTCTGTCCCAGCCGTTCAACGTCGCCAAGGTGTTCACCGGCCAAGACGGCAAGATCGTCCCGCTCAAGGATACGATCCGCGGCTTCAAGGGCATCATCGCAGGGGAATACGATCACCTCCCGGAGCAGGCGTTCTACATGGTCGGCGGTATCGAAGAGGCCGTCGAGAAAGCCAAGACGCTGCAATAAGCCGCAAACCCCCGAATCCGGACAATCATGGCCAATACCATTCATCTCGACATCGTCAGCGCGGAAGGCCAGCTGTTCGCGGGCGACGCACACAGGATCTTCGTGCCGGCCTCCGAGGGGGAGATCGGCATCGCGCCCCGGCACGCGGCGCTGCTGACGACGCTGAAAGCCGGCGAAGTGCGGGTACAGATCGAAGGCCAGCCGGAGCAGTCGTTTTTCGTCGGCGGCGGCGCGCTCGAGATACAGCCGAACAACGTCACTGTGCTCGCGGACACCGCGGTTAGGTCGGCGGACCTCGACGAGAGTGCCGCGCAGCAGGCCAAGGCCCATGCCGAGGCGACGGTGCGCGACCGGCCGACCGACGATCGCGAGCGGGCGGCGGCTTTGGCCGAGCTTGCGCGCGCGGTGGCCCAGCTGCGCACGATCGAGCGGCTGCGCAAGTTATCTCGCTAGAGAGGCTTCAACCGCCTCCAAGGGGCACCCTCATGCAGCTTTCCGTGGTCATCCTCGCGGCGGGCAAGGGCAAACGGATGAATTCCGACCTGCCCAAGGTCCTGCAGCCGCTGGCCGGCCGTCCTTTACTCGAACATGTCGTGGCGACCGCGCGCTGTCTGGGGCCTGTCGCCATTCATGTGGTGTACGGCCATGGCGGCGAACGCGTCAGAGCCGCCCTCGCCGCCTTCGATGTCGACGGGACGCCGCCGCTCGATTGGGTGCCGCAGACCGAGCAGCTGGGCACGGGTCATGCCCTCATGCAGGCGATGCCGCGCATCCCTGACGATCACCGCGTACTCGTCCTCTACGGGGACGTCCCGCTCGTGAAGCCTGAGAGCCTCCGTGCCTTGCTCGCCGCAGCCGACGGCGAAGCGGTCTCGGTGCTGAGCACGCTCGCGGCGAATCCGGAGGGTTACGGCCGCATCCTGCGCGATGCCGCCGGCAGCGTGCTCGGCGTCGTCGAGCAGTCCGACGCGACCCCCGCCGAGCGGCGCATCCGCGAGATCAACACCGGCATCATCAGTTTGCCGGCGCGTCGCGCCAGGGCTTGGCTCGGGCGGCTCGGCAATGCCAATGCGCAGCGGGAGTACTACCTCACCGACGTCGTCGCCGCCGCGGTCGGTGCGGGCGTGCCGGTCGCCGCGGTCGCGATCGACGACGAAACGGAGACACTCGGCGTCAACGACAAGGTCCAGCTCGCCCGTGTCGAGGCTGCGTTGCGCAGCTTGCGCGCACGCGAGCTCATGCTCGCCGGCGCGACGCTGCTCGATCCTGCTCGCATCGACATACGCGGCAGCCTTACCGTGGGCCGCGATGTCTGCATCGACGTCAATACGGTATTCATCGGCCGGGTGACGCTCGGCGCGCGCGTGAGGATCGGACCGAACTGCGTGGTTCGCGATGCCAGCATCGGGGCGGACACCGAGCTGCATGCCCATTCCCACGTCGACAACGCCACCATAGGCGAGCGCTGTGTGATCGGTCCGTTCGCCCGTATCCGACCCGACAGCGTACTCGCCGATGCGGACCACATCGGCAATTTCGTCGAGGTCAAGAATTCCTCGCTCGGCACAGCAAGCAAGGCCAATCATCTCAGCTATTTGGGCGACACGGACATCGGCGCGGGCGTCAACGTCGGCGCCGGCAGCATCACCTGCAACTACGACGGCGAGAACAAGTGGCCGACCGTGATCGAGGACGGTGTCTTCATCGGTTCCGGCAGCATGCTGGTGGCCCCCGTGCGCATCGGCGCCGGTGCGACGATCGGTGCCGGATCCACGATCACGGCCAATGCCCCTGGCGGCAAGTTGACGCTCGCTCGCGCGAGGCAAACGACCGTTGAATCGTGGCGTCGTGCGAGCAAGCTGTCGCCGAGCGACAAGGCTGCGGCGATCGAACGAGCCCTGCAGCCACCGCAGTCGCCCAAGCGCGGCAGCTGAAGCGCCGGGGGTCGAATCACAAGCTGCGATCGGTTAGTCTGCACGCGGGACAGCCACACCTGAGGGAGCCGCATCCGTGAGTATCGCCAGCGAGTTCAAGGAATTTGCCATGAAGGGCAGCGTCGTCGACCTGGCGGTCGGCGTGATCGTCGGCACGGCCTTCGGCAAGATCGTCTCTTCCTTGGTTGGCGACATCATCACGCCGGTGCTCGGCAAGTTGATCGGCGACGTGAACTTCACGGACCTCGTGATCAGCCTCGGCGACAACCACAAGGGCGCGCCGGTGGTCATCAAGTACGGCTCGTTCATCCAGACGATCTTCGATTTTCTCGTGATTGCGTTCGTGTTGTTCATCGCACTGCGCGGCATCAACAAGCTGAAGAAGCCCACGCCGCCCTCTGCGGATGCGCCGCCGCCCCCGCCGTCGCGCGAGGAAGTACTGCTCACCGAAATTCGCGACGCGCTGCTCAACAAAGATGCGCTCCCGAACAAGGATGCGCTGGTCGACAAATAGGCCGCGGCTGGGAACGCGCCGATGCGAAATGTAGACCAATGGCTGCTCGCATACGGTGCAAGTCACCAGAACGAGGCCAACAAGCGCCTGCACTGGGTCTGCGTTCCCGTGATCGTCTGGTGCGTAATCGCCTTGTTGTGGTGTGTTCCGACGGGCGAGGCATGGCATGGAATCGTCAACTTCGGAACGCTCGCGACGCTGGCGGCGCTGGTCTACTACGGCGCCTTGTCGCCCCGCCTCGCCGCCGGCGCCGTTTTGCTGTTCGCAGCGATGCTTGCCTCGATCGGATCGCTTTCGCGTCTGGGTCCGAGCATCCAATGGCGAATCGCCGCCGCACTGTTCGTACTGGCTTGGATCGGCCAGTTCGTCGGTCATCGCATCGAGGGCAAGCGTCCGTCGTTTTTCCAGGATCTGCAATTTCTGCTGATCGGCCCTTTGTGGCTGCTCGCCAACCTGTATCGGCGCCTCGGCATCCGCTATTGAAGGGCCTCCTGGAGTCTGATGGGCTCCCAAGATTTCCTGGCTAGCATTTGACGATGTTGACCGTATCCAAATTCGGATCGAAGACGATCTCGACCCTGCCCCTGCGCAGCTGCTCGATCACGTCGGCGACCTTGTCGGCGAGGCTGACCTCACGTGGTCCGTAATCGGTGCCTTCACGCAGCACGAAAGCTTCGACGACGCTGCGCAGCAGTTCGGCCGAGAGCTCGCCGTGCGGCACGATGACCGGCGGCAGCGGCACTCAGGAGCGCGGCTCGAACAGATGCCCGAGCTCGTCTTGTTTGGTGCGGATGTAATCGCTGTTGTCGGAGGTCGACAAAGTGACCAGGGGGACGCGCTCCGCGACGACGAGGCCGCCACGCTCGACGGCGCGGACCTTCTCGGGGTTGTTGGTCATCAGGCGCAGTTCGGAAATGCCGAGGTCGTGCAGGATGGCGACGGCGGCGGAATATTCGCGCGCATCGACGGGCAATCCCAGCTCGAGATTGGCTGCAACGGTATTGGCGCCCTGGTCTTGCAAGGCGTAGGCGCGTAGCTTGTTGATCAGGCCTATCCCTCGCCCCTCGTGACCGCGCATGTAGACGACGACACCGGAGCCATTCGCGACGATCGTCTCCAAGCCGAGTTCCAATTGTGCCTGGCAATCACAGCGCAAGGAACCGAACACCTCCCCGGTCAGGCACTCGGAGTGAATGCGCACGAGGGTGGGCGTGGGCAGCGGCAGCTGGCCGAAGACCAAGGCGACTTGTTCAATGCCCTTGAGTTCCATGCCGTTGGGCTGCGAGCGATATCCATAGATGTCGAACAGCCCATAGCGGGTCGGCAGCCGACTAACCACGACTCGCTCGACTGGTTCGATTTCGTTGTCTTCTGTCACGCGTGGTTCATGAACTATGTGCCCCGCTGGGCTTGGGTTGCCACCCAGCGAAGCCGGATTTTGGGTCGAGATTGTATCCATGATCGCCTCGCGGCGCTCCGTTGTAGGTCCGTCTGGCGAGATGCCAGGCAAATGTTGTTTGCGACCGCGTGCGCTCGCGGCCTCCGTGCCGCGCGCCGCCGCCGGCGTAATCCTGCTTGGACTAGCGGCAGCGGAAAACGTTGCGAAGTCATGACAAAGAGCATCTTTATCAGATACTTAACCGACCCAGGCATGCGCGGTCCGGGCACGCGCAGCAGGCATGCTGGTCGGGGGGACCGTGCTTGGTCGCTGCGTACGCTCTCGCACATACTTTGATGAGAATTTTAGGTCCACTGCGCGAACCCATCCGGGATTTTAACACCGGGCTCACTACCCTTCCTCGAAGTCATTACAAGCCGGGGAGAGCGCACCTTGAGGACAACGCAGCTTCGTGGGTTTCGGCTGACCGCCAGCCTGTGCTTTGCCTTGGCCGGAGCTTCGGCCGCAGCCGAAGGAGCCGAAGACGGCGCCGCGGCCGCGACATCCGCAAGCGATCCCGACGGCCCGGTCGCGGGCTGCGTCAAGGGTTCTGAGCATGAGGGTTTCTTGCAGCGCCTGAAGGAGAGCTACCAAAGCCATTTCGCCTGGGACGGTGGCGATCCGAACGCGCCCACGACCTACGTCGTCGGCGGCGCCGAAGTGCCCGAGTCCAATCCGCCGTTCCCGTATTCGACCTGGAACGTCGGTGGCTCGACTGCCATCGGTGTCGAGAACATGTATTACAACGCCTTGATGGATGCGCTTTATTGCGGCGAAGGCGGCCAGAAGCTCAAGGACAGCCGCTTCACCATCTATGGCTGGATAGAGCCCGGCGGCAACCTCAGCACCTCGCACACCCGCTTCAATTACACGAGCGGCACCGGCGGCAATTACCCGGCCGCCTATTCCTATGAGCCCAATACCGTGCAGCTCGACCAAGCGGCTCTATATCTGGAACGCACGCCCGACGAGATTCAGCGTGAGCATTTCGACTGGGGCTTTCGCTTCGCTTCGATCTACGGCACCGACTACAAGTACACGTTCGCCGACGGCATCTTGAGCAACCAGTACCTGGACAATGTCAGGCAAAACGGCTTCGATCCGGTCATGTATTACCTGGATTTCTGGCTGCCGCACATCGCCGAAGGCATGAATGTGCGCGTCGGCCGTTACATTTCGATTCCCGACATCGAGGCCCAGCTCGCGCCCAACAATCTGACCTACAGCCACTCCTTGCTGTACACCGTCGATCCCTATACCCAGCACGGCATCGTCAGTACGACGCGTCTATCCAAGAACTGGACGATCCAGGCGGAAATCTCTGCCGGCAACGACGTCGGCCCCTGGGTCAAGGGCCAGCGTCAGTTGACTCCCGCGGCCTGCGTCATTTGGACGAGCGACTCGGGTAAGGACAACATCTACCCCTGCATGAACGGGCTCAACAACAGCAAGTTCGGTTACAACAATCTGCAGCATGCGGTCGCGACCTGGTATCACAAGTTCAACTCCCGATGGCACATGGATACCGAGATATGGTACATGTGGGAGTCACACACGCCGAACGTCAACAACGACACGGGACCGGGCGGTTCCGACCTCGGACCGGGGCTCATCGACGCGATGTTTCCGTACATTACCTACGGTGCGCCCAGCGGCGCGCAATGCAAGCCGAATCTGGTCTATTGCTATTCCTATGAGTGGGCCGCGGTCAATTACGTCAATTACCAGTTGGGGCCGCGCGACTTCGCGACCTTTCGCACCGATTACTTGAACGATGCGCGCGGCCAGCGCACCGGCTTCAAGACGCGTTACTACGAATTTGATCTCGGCTACACGCACTGGGTCGGCGACGCGCTGGAGCTGCGCCCCGAGATCCGCTACGAGCACGCGCGGGATGCGCAGGCCTACGATAATCCCTCGGACACGCCCTACGGTGGCCGGCATTCCCAGGCGATGATCGCGGCGGACGCGATCCTGCACTTCTGAGAGCTAAGCTCCCGCGAGCCCCGGCCGCGAAACCAGGTAGGCCTTCGCGAAACCGGCGTGCAGTTGGCCGATGCCGGGTCCTCGCCGAGGAGTTCGGCTTCGGCGCGAAGCTCGCGCAACTATTCGGCGATCGAGCGCGGTACGCTGGCCTTACATTCCGCACATCGCGGACCTGATTTGACGTGAATTTTCGCGGCGAGTGGTCAGCCGACGAAGGCTCTTGCCGGGACGCCGAGCAGGTTGAGGGTCTGAAGCTGGATATCGGTGAGTTGCGGCGGGAAGGATTGGACGGTTTTGTCGGCGCGGAGCAGCGTGTGACGCTCGGCGAGGCTGAATAGCCGCAGGATTTGCTCGGTGGTTGGGCGCTTACAGAGACGCTGTTCAGGGTAGATGGGTAGATCCTTGATTTTCTCGCGCTTCATCGCAAGCCGCAGCTCCCGCTCGATCAGGGCTTGGACCAGCAAAGCCAGGAAATACAGGGTGAACAGCGCCTCGATGCGGCCCGGGTTCTTCAGGAACACCGGTGCAATCTCGTGTACGGTCTTGATCTGCTCGAAGCGTTTCTCGATGGTCGGCTGGCCTTTGTGGGCTTCGAGCACCTGGACGGCGGTGAGATTGCGGTCGTTGCAAATGAGCGGGTACATGCCGTCGCTCTTCTTGTCGTAATCGATGGCGGCCTGATCGACGGTCCATTCCAGGTCGTAGCGACGCAAGGTCACGCGCCGGTACTCGGTGTCGGGACCTGGCCGGCCACGTTGCTTCTGCTTGAAGGTGTGTTCAGGGCGAGGAACCCGCTTGACTTTCAGATACCGGCGAACACGGTGCTTCTCGAGAATCATCTCGACTTCGAGGTCAATGCGCGCGCCGCCGCGAATCCGGGACCGGCTCCCTAGGATCCGCCGGCGTAGGTCAGTGAGCGCCTCGGTGGCGGTGGCGATATTGCGATGACGGCGCGCCTGCTGACGCAGGGTGAGCAGCGTGCTCCAGACCCAGATCAGCGAGAAGCCTTCCGCGGTGCCGAGCGGGTCGCGGTACACGGACCAGAGGTCTCGTGCCCCATCCTGGCGCCGGGCGTTGGGTCGGTCCCAGACTACTTCCCAGACCGGATGTTCAGTCTGCAGGAGCTTACGAAAGTGCTTATCTTCCCGGCGTGAACGCGGCAGGACGGTGACAAAACGGCCGCCAGCCCGATCGATGAAGCTCAAGTTATCGAAGCTACAGAGCTTGGAGTCAGCGACATAGAGAAAGTCGGCTCGGCCCGCCACGGCCCGCAGCGCCGTCCAAGTCTCGATGTGGGTGACGGAATCGTTGGTGTTGCCGTCGGCGGTGCGAAACTGGACGGGTACGCCGCCATCGGCATCGGTGGTCAGAATGAACAGCAGCTGCTTCAAATCCGGGCGATGGTCTTTCGAGTAGCCGTAGGTGATCGCCGGGGCTCGTTGCCCGGACTGACTGACCCGACCCTCGCGGTACTGACCGCAGAACGAAATCGAGGTGCTGTCGTTGTGCAGTCGCTTCATCTGCACGTCAAAGCGTTTGGCGACCGCCAAGACCACTTCGGTGAGCAACGCCGCCCGATCGGCCTCGAATAGCCGGTCGAGCGCGCGGCCCAGCCGATCGTCGCTCAAACTCTCGCAGTCCTGCGCATCGAGGCCGAAGAGCCCCGCGGCGAAGCCGTGCACGGTCTCCTGGGCCCGATAGATCGGCTCGCGTTCGACCACGATCGAGCGCACCAGCATGCCGAGGGCCTGGGCGTGCGGGACGCGGCAGCGCTTATCCCCTGTCGGGACGTGCTTCTCGAGCAAGTCCGCGAGGCCCATGCGCTCGAGGAAGTGATTAACGAGGGGAAGGGGTCCCAGCCTCTCGGTCTTGAGAGAGAAGTCTGCAGGGCGCGATGAGCGTGCTTGCATTACCGACATCTGGCGACAATACTATCGCCAGATAATTACCAAGTCAACGAGCATGACGGCCGCCACCGACGCAAAATCCAGGAAATCACGAGAAAAGATCGCCGCGATCCAGCGCGAGCTCTCGGCGATGCAGTACCTGTCCTCAGGCACCTTGCTCAAACGGATGAAGGTCTGCGGGAATCCACGCTGCCACTGTGCGAGCAACCCCGCGGCACGGCATGGCCCGTACTTCGAATGGAGCTATCTGAAAGCCGGAAAACTACACCACCGCACGCTCACCGCCGAGCAGGCCGAGATCATGCAGCTCGCCATCGCGAACCAGCGGAAAGCCAAGAAATTAATGCGTGTCTGGGAGGCTCAGACTCTAAGTCTGATCGAACTCACAACGCCGAAGTAGCCTCATATCCGCCGCGGCCGGCGGTAATTACCCGGAAATGCGTCAAAGGATGTGCGGAATGTAAG
>Ga0116231_10003924_pt1 | contig 30438 bp, 21 predicted proteins | sample S1TSphgellanicum_2_FD_89695 | JGI IMG/M metagenome (GOLD analysis project Ga0116231, IMG submission 89695) | Host-associated microbial communities from peat moss isolated from Minnesota, USA - S1T2_Fd - Sphagnum magellanicum MG | ecosystem: Host-associated > Plants > Peat moss > Unclassified... | reverse complement strand
TGGGCCTATGATACCGAGGCCCCACTGCGCAGCCTGACCGTTTCAATCCGGCACGGACAGGACGAGGTTGCAGAGGCCTTGGCACACCTCTTCCGCCAGGATCTGGCGGATGCAGGGTGCGGAACAGGATGGTGTGCCTTCCGAGCGCGCCTCACGGTCGAGCCCCAATTGGCACGCGATTGGCCGCTTGCCCTGGCTGCCAAACAGACCGGGGACGTGGTGCAAGCAGCGCGAATTGTTGGATTTCTGGAAGACAATGATGCGTCGATCTCGTCCGTGCCAGGTTTGGTTGAACAAGATCCAACCTGCCTTGGGCCGATCGAGCGCCTGGGCGGGTGCAGGGACATAATAGCCAGCTTCGTGAAGCAATGCGGCGCTGAGGCCTTCGTTCAGACAGCCTACGTGTATATTCTTGGGCACTCTGCGGACAAGGACGGTGCTGCGGCCTATACGAATCTGATCCGTCAATCACTGATCGAACCCATCGATTTGCTGAAAATTCTTTCTGACAGCGATATCTATCGCGCACGTAGACACATGCTCAGCGCACCTGGCACGCCGGGATTTCCGTTCCAGCTGCAGGAATTGTAAGGCTGCACGGGAATGGTCGCCGGTTTTAGCCGATTGGCCATGGCTCACCCGATAAGACTCCCTTAGAATACAGACATCAGCCAGTCCTTATGGCGACGGAGTAAGCATGGCCGGCGGTTCGCCTCTTCATATCCCGCTTAGTCTTCATCGCCACATCCTGAGTATCGAGGCTCTGCGGGCGAGCGTGAGCGCGGCGGGCGTGCCCAGCCGCGAGCTTATGGACCATGTGCGGGCAAGAACGCGCGCCGGGATGCGCAGCCTGGAGCTTGGGTGCTCACTGCTGACGGTTCAGAGCGCGGCGATGACCGAAAACCATGTATGCCTGGCTGCCCGCGCCGCGGGCGAGGCGCTGGCCATGGTGTGCAAGGCGCAGGGCATATCGATACACACACCGCTCTGCTTGCCCGGTAATCTGCCAGGTGCCCTGGCGGCCGAGCCGTCGGGCTCATTCGAGCACGTCATTCTTTCGGCGCCGCCGGCGTTCCCCGCCTATTTCGCGGCGGCCTCCGAGGCCTTTCGGCTGCTTGCAATCGGCGGCCGGCTGACCGTGACGGGGGCGGGGCCTTGGACCATCGAGCAGCTCAAGAATTTTTTGCGCGTGGACCCCAGGTTTGGGGGGTTTCTGTCCGTCGCCCCGGATGCGGTGGTGGTGCAGAAGCTTGCCGAGACGGATGGCGTTGCCTGGTACGACCAGCCTTATGTGACGTTAAACAGCACGATCATTGATCCGGCTTCAATCGCCGATCAGCGGCGCCGATTGCTGCATGGCCGGATTGCCAGTTTCTCCACGACCGCGGACGCCCTGGCAGACGCCAAGCGCCGCGCGGGCGTTCGGCTTCGCGTTGGTCTGGTGGGGTATTACGGATTTGGCAATTACGGCGACGAGCTGTTCCGCCTCGCATTCGAAGCCGGGCTGCCAGACATTGAACTCGTGATGCTGCACGACGTGCCGCGCCGGCCCTATTTTCTGGACGACCTCGCCCGGCGGGTGGGTTCGGTGGATGCGATCGTGATCGGCGGCGGCGACCTGCTGATCCCCGGCTATTGGACGGATTTCTATTTCGAACCCGAGTACCTGGCCAAGCCGGTGTTTCTGCATGGCATCGGTGTGCCGCGTTGGTCGGGGGGCGATCCGGCTGTGTTGAGGCGGCTGAAAGAGTTTCTGCGGCATCCGAATGTGCGCCATATCAATGTCCGCGACGTGGAATCGGCTGACTGGGTCAACAAGACGATCACTCCGACCTGTAAGGTGGGTGTGTCCCCCGATATTGTGTGCGGCATGGATTTTGGCTTTGCGCCGCGCACGGCACCGCCCGGTTCGGTTCTTGGCCTGATCACGCGCAAGCAGACCGATCAGGATTTCACGCAAGTCCGGTTGCTTGTCGAGCGTTCGAAGCGCCGCGGGTATAAGGTTAAACTCATTATCGCCGGCAACGGATTGGTGGGCGAGGAGGATCGCGCCGATGCCGAGGCCGGCGACTTGCCGGTGGACGAGATCATCCTGACCGAGACAATCGAGCAGACAACGTCGGCGATCGTTAACTGCGATGTCGTTGCGAGCATGAAGTTCCACGGCTGCGTGGTTGGCACGATGGCGGGCGTGCCGACCTATGGTCTTCTGAAGACGGACAAGTTCGTCAATTTTTATCGGGCGCTGGGCATAGCGCATATGCTGCGGGATTTCAGGTCTGAGGAGACGCCGATGCTGCTGGAGACGCCGTCTGCGCCGATGCCGGAAAGCCTTCGCGCCGGCATGCGCGACGAAGCGCGTGCTTCCATGCAGATGCTGCTTGCCGGGCTGCATGGCCTGGCATGATACCAAAGCAGCAGGGCTTTCCCTTCTGAAGAAGAGACGCACGACGCTTTGGATGTGGATAGACTCTTTGAGTTATAAAGGTTTTTATTTTTTTTCAAAAAAGACCATGCGTTCTTGCTGGCTGCCGGAGCCGGGCTAATCCGATGCGCCTAGATCTCAAGCCCTACATTCTCGGTGTATTTTGGCACGCCTAAATTGCCGTGCCGTTCGGCGAATCTGGGGTCGGCGAGCAGTTTTCTGATAACCGCCGGAAAGCCAAGCTGGATGAGATCGATAATGGCCATTTTGACATCGAGCGTCGTCAATGTCGCCACGCCAAAAAAGCAGTGTAACAGGTTTCTGGCGAGTTCGTTTGGCGTCTGGTTGACAATGAATTTCTCACGGAATTCTTCGCTGGTGAAAAACTCATAAATAATATCCGGCGAGACACTGTCTTTTGGCTGTATTTCATTGAGATAGAAATTGTAGCCTTCTTTATCGGCATTACGGTGCAGAATGTTTCCGTAGAGCGATCCGACGATCTTCTGAGCCGCATTAAAACGCATTGGTTACCTCAATACTGCAGGACACTATTGCGCCGGGGTTTTCTAGTGGGCGTAAAATGCCCGACTCTCCAACTGGATGCAACTCTGTTGCTATGGTTCCGGGGTAGCGTTGCCGGATTTGGCGGGCAAGATTTGGTGGATCCGATGAGGGAGATGCGCCGTCTGCGGATGTTAAGAACAAAAAAGGAACTTGCTGCATTCGCCATCACGCCGCCTTTTCGTTGCAATGGGCGAGGGGGCATATGGGTTGCGCGCGGATATATGGCTGAGCTACTTAATCAACGATGCACGTGGTGGCTTGGACCGTTCGCCGATCTGCCGACATAGTTTCGGTCTGGCCGTGATCTGGCGCCGGGACGGGTGTATTTGATGTGTCGGGTGCATGCCTCTCCTGGCCCGCCCCGGCGGCAGTGGCAGGGACAACGTGGCGAACGCCATCGCTGCGGCCGCATGTTCTGCTTGGCTGAGCTCCATTGATGTTCCCGACAGGGCTTGTTGTTTCTCTGCCGTCGCGGGAAATGCGCGCGATGATACTGCCTGGCGCGCTATTCCAGATAGCAGACCTGGCGGGCCAACCGCTTTCCGGCACATTGCGGGCTGCCCTGCGGCTGCTTGATGAGACATGCCGGGATGCAGGCCAAAGGTTGTTGCTGATTGCGCGGCCTGAGATTTTTATCCATGGCGACTCGCGCGCCTGGCTTATGCAGCAGCTCGACGGGATCGGGCACCACCTGAACCTATCCGATGGTTCGACAATCCAGTTAGTTGCAGGGCTGAGAAACCACCTGTTTTTTTATAATCCCGGGCTGTGCCGCAATATGACCGCCTTTGAGCGGTTTGTGGGCCGGGCGCCTGAGGTTCCGGCACAGATCGGCATGCAGATCAACACCGCCTTCACCTTCAGCATTGGGCAATCACTTTACGCCCCGCAACCCCTGCTGCTGCAGACAAAAAATCTCTTTCCGCCGGGTGAGGCGGAATATAGGATTTTCTATCTTAATCCGAATTCCGTGGCCGACAGCATCGCCCGCATCGAGGCGGCGCCGCGCATTACTGCAGAGTATGTAAACGGCTTCACGGACATAACGTACATACCTTTCACGGACACCGCGGCTTCCGACGCTTCTTTCTGCCGCCTGGTTGTGAAGCACATTTTGGCCGCAGGTCAGCTTCCGAAGGGGATGCTGATTCTTGGCGCCCCACTCGCCCAGGAAAAGCGCGATACATTTTCTGAGATGATGTCTGTGCTGTTGGCGGGTTTGATCCGTTGCGGGGCTGTGCTGCCAAGAGCTGCGCTTCCCAATGTGCTGATAACGTCGAGCCTTCTGGATGAAGATGTATTTGCACGTGCCGACCGGCGTTGTCGCCTTGTGATGCATGAGACATTTGAGTTCTGGCGATGCCCGCGCCGGTATTATGAACGCTTCGAAACACTCTGCGTTGCGGGCAGGCCGGGAGGGCGCCACGACCGGCTTGCGATAATTGATCTGCTGGCCGAAGCCTGCGGACGCGTGCCGGATATTCTATCCGTTGAGGAAGAGCAAAAGGCCTCAATGAGGAGGCGCGTGCTCGATGATTAAGAAAGTACGGCGGCCGCCGGCTGAACCGGCCGTTTCCGGCGCCGCCATATCCATCGGGCGGCGGCGGCTTACGCTGGAGATCGGGCCTCTGCTTGAAAGCCAATGGACGGGCATCCCGGTGTTTACCCGGCGCCTCGTTGAGTCGCTTGTTCGCAGCGGCCGTGTGGATCTTTCATTCTGCTTCAATCTCGCCGAGATTCCCGCCCCCAAAGTGCTGGCCGCGATCAGCCAGGGGACAGGAAGCTTTCTGCGGCAGGCGTTCGAGGAGCATGCGCATGAAATGAACCGCATGGTGGATATTTCCTGCCCGATCCTCTATCCTTCCGTCAAGACTGCTTTCGGCGCGTGTGCCAGCGAGGCCAGTACCATCCATGACATTAGCACTCTGGTTATGCCTGAGAACCACGAGGAAGCGAACGTTGCCTATCATACCGATAATCTGCGGCGTGAGCTTGCAACGGACAATATGGTATTCTGCGTTTCCGAGGCAACCAAAGCAGCGCTCGAGACCTATTTTCCGTCTGTGATTGGGAAAACCTCGATACTCTACCAATTTGCAGATTGGCCGGAAGCGTTCCCTTTGATGGAGCGCAATTTGCCGCGCATCGCTATCGGCCGCTATGCGATTGTTATTGGAACGATCGAGCCACGCAAGAATCTGTCGGTTATTTTGCGGGCCTTGGCATTGCCGGAAGTGGAGAAATCCGATCTCAAATTCGTGGTGATCGGGCGGGTAGGGTGGCTGGTTGATCAATTGCTTGAGGAGATGACGCCGCAGCAGAGGGAGCGCCTTATATTCTCGGGATTTGTATCGGAGTTTACCAAATATCGCCTGATTGCGGGGGCCGAATTCATGGTTTACCCCTCTTTGTACGAAGGATTTGGCATTCCGGCCGTGGAGGCGTTGAGCCTTGGCAAGCCGGTTCTTGCGGCGCGCACTTCCAGCTTTCCGGAGGTTATCGGTCGCGCGGGGCTCTACTTCGATCCGCTCTCCGCCAGTGATTTCGCAGCCGCCCTCGTGGAAATGGAGTCTCCCGCCAAAATCCGGGAATTATCGGCCTTGGCGGAACCGCAAAGCAGGCAATTCGGATGGCAGCGAATGGCACAGCCTGTTCTTGACTGGCTGGATGAGAGTTAGCCAGGCGGCGTTAGGTGGAAGGATCGCGTGCATGGGCGAGGGCGCTCGAACCGTAGCGACTGGTGCCGCATTGCACACGGAGGCTGGGGTGCAGGGTGAGATAGATCGGGGAAGCCTCATGCGGGAGGCTGAGGATTTTGTCAGAGCAGCATATCAGATGTTGCTGCGGCGAAGCCCTGAGCCGGACGAGGCAGAGAGAGACGCAAGACGGCTTGCGCTCAAGGAAGTGACCGCCGGTGATTATCTGCGGTCCATTGCTCAGTCCCGGACGTTTTCCGCCATATGGCGGCCGGTGGATGATCCGGAGTGCAGCCCGCGGCCCTATCCGGCCGGCGGCGCCGTGCCTTCTGCCCCATCCAGCGGGGATGCCGACACAACGGACACGCAGCCTGTGGGCCTGCCGACTTTCATCGGAGCGGAACCTGTTCGCCTGATTATCTGGGACCTGGACGAAACGTTCTGGCATGGAACCTTGACTGAAGGCGGCATCACTCTGCGGCCGGATACCTGCGCTATCGTGAAGGAACTCGCAGCACGGGGTATCGTGAGTTCCATATGCTCCAAGAACGATCATGACCAGGTCAAGACTATTCTGCAGGAAGCGGAGATTTGGCAATATTTTGTGCTGCCAAGCATCAACTGGGCGCCCAAAGGTGCAAGGATCGCGGCCCTGATTGAAACCATTCAATTGCGCCCATCGACCGTATTATATATCGACGACAATCCGATCAACCTTGAAGAGGCCCGCCACCATGTTGCCGGCATAGCGACGGCAACACACGAGTTTATTCCCTCCCTTCTTTCAGACCCGCGGCTGAGAGGAAAGGCGGATCCTGAACTTACCCGGCTTGCTCAGTACAGAATGCTGCAGCAACGCAAGATTGACGAAGCGAACACTGTTGGTGACAACAGAGAGTTTCTCCGCGCCAGCCATATCAGCGTACGGTTCGACTACGAGGTTGTGGGCAATCTGGATCGGGCGATTGAACTGATAAACCGAACCAATCAGTTGAATTTCACCAAGCTGCGTTTGCCGGAGGATCTGGAAACTGCACGGAGGGATTTCGAGAAACTGCTGTCCAGCCACGAGGTTCGCGCGGCACTCGTTGGGGTGAGCGACAAATATGGTGATCATGGGTGGTGCGGAATTTACGTTCTGCACAATAACGGTAGGCTGATCCATTTTGCCTTCTCGTGCCGCATTCTCGGGCTGGGTGTGGAAACCTGGCTGTATGACCGGCTCGGCCGGCCCAAAATTGATGTCGTGGGCGACGTTCTCGTTGACATCAGACGCGAAGGCGCCGCTATAGACTGGATCGGGACCGGCGTTGCCAACGGCGCGGAGAACCGACGCTCTGCCAGCTTGGTCAGGCGTGTGGTGGCGCGCGGCGGATGCGACCTGATGCCGGTTTCCCACTATTTCTGGACAATCGCCGATGAGGTTATCGGCGAGTTCAATGAACATCGGTTCGGGATGGATGGACGCATTGATCATTCGGCCTTCCTGTATGCTGCTTTCTCTGGCCTGCTGAACGATGAAGCGATAACGCAGGCAAGGAAGTTGGGCTATCGCAGGGAGGATTTCGAAAGCGCCCTGACGACGGAACAGAAGACACCGGAAGCCTGGTTGCTGAGCTTCTGGACCGATGCGGCCTATGTGGTTTACCGCCATAGGAGGCATGGGTTTGTGGTTCCATTTTCGTTGAATGGGTATCACGGCAGTGACGCGCGCATGGCAGATTTGGATGCGGTGAAATCGGGTGGCGCAAACCAGCAGATAATGGCCGCCCTTTCAGCCCTCAAATCGGATTACGACTATCTGGGGTTCATTGACGAAAACAGTTTTAAGACGACGCTGCGCAGGATTTTCGCCGCTGCGAGGCCGCTTACACAGGTTTTTGTCATCGGCGCCAATGAGTATTTTATTGACGATGATGGGGCAGGGCAGATCATGCATCTGACGCATTCGCACAATTCTTGGATAGCCGCCGTGGCAATGGATTATCCGAACGTTACTCTGGTGAACATCCGCGACTTTGTTTCGTCTGAAGACGAGGTGCATTCGCCCTATCACTTTGACCGAATGGTTTATTATCGTCTTTTTGAGTGGCTGCGGACACGGCTGGAGAGCCCCGGTGGCGGCCCCCCTGTGCAGCGCTGGGCGATCCATGCGGCGCCGGATCTGGACCGGGCTTTGGCAAGCGCGCCCTCGGCGCATGCACTCTCCCGAGCAGCGAAGTTTCTGATGCTGCAGGGAAGGCATGAGCAGGCGCTGCGGTGTGCGCGAAAGGCGTTTGAACTGGCGCCCAGGGTGGTGACCCACCTTCTGGCTTATGCCGAGGCGGCAATGGCCGCGAGAGATTTTTCCGATCTATCCGCTGTCTTGGCCATGATCGAAGATGGCGAGGCGCGATATTCGGCCGGAACATGGCACAGGCTTGGCATCCTGCTGATGGAAGCGGGGTTTCTTGAGAAAGCCGCTTGCGTGTTTGAGCGGGCGGCGGCTTCTGAGCCTGGCCGGTTGCATCATCTTCATCGGCTTGCGAATGTGTATGAGAAGTTGGGCCGGCCCGATGATACCTATGCGATCCTCAGGACTTGCCTGGATCAGGGCGACGTCAATCAGCATATTATGGCCCATGCGGTTCGCCTGCTGATCGGCTTTGAGAATTGGCGAGAAGCCAGGTTGCTTATGGATGATTGCCTCAAGAGGGATGGGAGTTTCGGCCCCTTCCGTGAAGCTGAGGCGTTGCTCCATAGGGCCGAAACCGCGTTGGCTGTGGACATCCGCGCGGGATGAATGAAAGAAGCAACGGACTCTTATTTCCTGGCGCTCATATCGAGTGATACGATATAATAACAAAAGTTTTTTGGTTCTTTTTTTCAAGAAAGAACGCTTTCTTCTGTCTCTCTCAGGAAGACCTGGTTTTTATGGCAGAGACCATCACCTCCCGCAATTTTATCAGCCCTTGATCCGCCCCATTCCGTAATTCCCGAATTGTCGAACCTGGTATCTTGGTCGGAAAAAACGCGAGGCGTTTGTCCAGGTTTGAGTGGGTGTGGTGCGCGATCAACTCCGGCCTGTCGATAAGCTTGTAGAAATTCTTGAACTTGTCGGTCGTGATCAGGCTGATGGCGGGCACGCCGTACATCGCCGCGATTATGCAGCCGTGGAACTTCATGGATGCCAGAACCGTGCATTCGCCAATAGCACCAGTCAGGTCATCCAGCGCTTCGGAGTTGACCATCTGCATCCCTTCGTATTCGAATTCCTTCAGGCCCTCCCGATCCTCCTCGGCAATTGGCCCGGTTGCGAGTGTGATGTGCCGTAATTTGTAGCCGAGCATTTTGGCGCGGTCGCACAAGCGGCGGATGTTTGCCCAGCCGATGCTTCCTGGACGCTGCTTGCGGGTGACCAGGCCGAAAATTGGTGGCTTGGCTGGCCGAGTGACGGGAATAAGGTCGAGCGCGCAGACGATATCGGGGGTGAGTTGCACCGGAATGGCGGGTGCCAATTTTTGGTCGATCCAGTGCTGGCTCTCCACGTCACGAACATGGATGTGGCGGACGTTGGGGTGTTGAAAAAAGCTCTGCAGGCGTTTTACGACATTTGGATCCTCGCCGCCCCAAGTTGGAACACCGATACCATGCATGAACACGGGCAGGGTGAGGAACTCGTCCTCGAAATACTGCGCGGTCCAGTAATTCGGGATCACGAGATCCCCGCCGCCAATCAAAATGCCATCCAGAGTTGCCATTTTCTGGGCAAGGGGGGTGGTGTAGAATGGCCGGCTAAGTGAATCCTGCAGGAAGACGGGTTCGAAATCGCCGAGATATTTCGCGAACACTTTGAGGAAGAGTTCATCCCCGTAATTGCCATAGCCGTAATAGCCGACCATTCCTATGCGGGGCTTGCCCAAAGTTCGATCTCCTTTCCGAGGCCTACCTGTTGCGTGCAGGATTGCCCCGCCTGCCTAGCCCGGCTGCGTGCATTCTACAACCGGGTGGGTGGAGCGTGGCAGGAAAGGTGTTCTTTTTTGAAAAAAAGAACCAAAAAACTTTTATTCCTTCGATGTATTTCTTGGTGTTAGTAACCGGCGATGAAGGCAATTGGTAAGTTATATTTGCTTTAGGGTTTAGTGCCTAAATCCTTGAGCATGCGTGCCTTCAACCGCTCCAACCCGGCATGTGCATCATTCCGCAGCCGGGTGCGGGTTGTCGTTGGGATGGGTTCCATGGGATCGCGCAAGCGGGAGGCAAGGTCGGCGTGCGAATGGTGTGCCACGAGCTCCGGGCGGCCGGCGACCTTGTAAAAATTGCGGAACTTATCGGTGGTGATCAATCCTATGGCGGGAATGCCAAACATGAGGCCTACGACGCATCCATGGAATTTCATCGATGCCAGGCCTGTACATTCGCCGATGGCCAGGTTAAGGTCGGCGATGGATTCGGACTCGACAAGCTCCATGCCCTCATAGGCGAACTCGGCCAGAGCCAGCTGATCCTCCTTGCCGACCGCGCCGGTTCCCAAAGAGATATGTCTGATGCGGTAGCCCAGGGATTGAGCATGGTCGCACAGGGCACGCACATTCTGCCACTGGATTTCGCCTGGTTTCTGCTTTCGGGTAACCAGGCCGAATATCTTCGGCCCAATCTGCGGGGTAGGGTCCGGCAGATCGAGCGCGCAGACAATATCCGTCGTGAAATCGACGGCGATGCGCGGTGCCAGCTTATGTTCGATCCAGGCGCGACTCTCAAAATCGCGAACGTGGATCGAGCGGACATTCTCGTGCCTGAAGAACTTTGCAAGCCGGCTGACAACATTGGAGTCTTCGCCGCCCCAGGTAGGGACGCCCACGCCGTGAATATAGACAGGCTTACGCAAGAACGCGTCTTCGAAATACTGGTCTGACCAATAGTTGGGAATCACAATGTCTCCGCCGCCGATCAGTATCGCATCCAGGCTGTCCACTTTTTTCGCGAGCGGCGTAGTATAGTACGGCCTTTCTAACTGGTCCTGCAGAAAGACGAATTCGAACGCGCTGAGGTATTTGCCGAAAACCTCAAGAAAGAGCTCGTCACCGTAATTCCCATAGCCGTAATAACCGACCATGCCGATTCGCGGCTTGCCCATCAAACGCTCCACTGCTCACGACGGCATGCCAAGACATGCGGACATCCCGCCGTAGAAGGCCTTGTTCTGAATGTTGTCAGCCGATCCATGGTTCCGAACAACCCCAACCTCAACACACTCTGGAGAAACGGCGGTTCTGGCACTTTCGTCACCGTTGCCCATGGATCATGGCCAGTAAGCTTACTGGGGAGACTGAACAGCAAACCGCAAAAACGTCTAAGTAATGCCTGAGAATCAGATAAGCTCATGACAAAGAGGTAAATCCCCCCGTGGCTTTCCGTGTGTGCATATTTACCCCCCTTGCAGCGCGGCCGCTCGTTTTTTTATTCACGTTCATCGCCACCTCCGGTGCTACCCTGGCGGTCCCTGACCGGCGATGCCGGCTTACCTGACAATGCGAACCGTCAACATACCACCGTATTTTGTTTGCGCCAACCCTTGGATGAAGTGTCGTTATACCAATGCGTCGGTAGATGAAAAGGAGAACAGCGTCAGGAAGGTTCCGGTTCCGGTAACGCTGCTGTGCTGGGAGGAATCTGGTATACCTCTGTCTGTTTCAGTTACCCTTAAGGCAATGAAAACAAGCGATGTATTCGCCAGCCGTGAGATTTGGACCCTGGCGCATGCGCCAGGTTTTGGCATTCAGCGGTTGCGTGTGCCGGGTCCACGGCCAGCCGAGGCTCAAACGCATCGCCCTTGATCTCCCGGACCGAGACCTTCCTGCACGGTCGCTGTGGGCGTCTAGCCGCAATTCTGTTGGGTTGCCTCAAAAAATGGACCGGTGGCGGCAGGATTCCTCGCAGGGGGCTGCGCTTGCCCTTCGTCGGCTGCGCCCGCGTGCGACTGTCCTGGATGGAGATCGGTGGAGAGGTATCACCGGATCGGCGATCGTTGGCGGGCTTGACATTGCAAATTGACGATAAGGGCTCGAGTCTTGCACGTGTCGCATCTCGTGTCGCATCGCGCCTTTGATTGGGGTATTGAGCGAAGGCCCGTGGTGCTTCAGAGTGGCGCAGGCGTGGTGTTGATGCGCGCGTATTTCGGCAGGGTTTTGGGGGGCTTGATGTGGATCGCGGCGCGTATGCAGACAGGTTGTTGCGACCATGAAGTTTGACTCGCCAGCCGTGCTTTCTGCGAAGATCAGATTATGTTGCGTGGATGCTTGCGACGTTAATGGTGTGGTCATTGCTTATGTGGAAGGGATCACGGCGGGCGAGCTGACATGTTCGCAGGCTTTTGCCGCAGGAGACTTCCTGGATATCCCGATCCGGTATTTCCCGCATGTCAGTTTGCCGGCCAAGATGCGGTTCGTTCTGGGCGAGGTGGACATTGCCGAGCCGCTCACGATCGCCGGCCTCGAGGACGTGATGACCCTGCTCGGGCATGGCCATATCCATGTAGGGCCGCTGTCGCTTGAAAATTCTCTGCTGAGAGGAACTATTGTTAATACCAGCAATAGTGTAAATGCCGCCAGCGCGTTCATAAAGATCAATGGGCACGTGGTTCGGTCTGCGGTGGTGGAGCCGGCAAGGGGGCGGGACGAGGGCGGGTCGTCGGCCAGGTTTGCCGTTCCGATCCGGCCGGGCGATTTTGTGGAGAGCGGCCTTTCGATCGACCTGTTCGTGATGGGGGTGGACTACCCGGTCGCTCAATTCACCTACCTTCGGAGTGACCCGGATACGCAGAGCAGGCGGCTGATCGAAATCGACGAAAAACTGCGGCAGATGCAGAAATCGACGTTGCTGCAAATCGAAATGCTGAGAGACAGCCTGGAGCATCGGCTGACTGTTCAGCAGGAGAGGATGGATACATTCGTCGAATATGCCATGTCGCTTATCGTGGACAAATTGGCGGGACCTTTGGAGGCGCTTAACCCGGCCGATTTCCTTGATGCGCTGAGGCATCTTGGTACGAGCAATGGTTCGGTTGCGTTGCCTGTGTCGATGCCGCCTTCAACCGCGAGCCTTGCGCTGGACGCGCCGGCCCTCTCCTTTGGCTGGTACGATGTGGAGACCAACGGCGATGGTGACTTCAGGTGGATGGGACAGACCGGGCTGATCCGCAACCCGTATACCAGCCGCCCCCTGTCACGGTTGGAATTGACGGTTTCCCAGGTCTATGGAGCGAGTGAACCCATGCTGCGGGCGACACTTGACGACCAGGAACTTTCGGCCTCGGTGCAAAAGAACGGCAAGGTTTATCTGGTGAATTTCACAGCGCCAGCCGACCGGAAATTGACCGGCGAATCGATGCATCTTGAAAGTTTCGTGACCGGCTGCCCGGCGGTGGATCATGGCAATACGGATGAGCGCATCCTTTCGATCGCGGTTACCCATGTGAAGATCTACTACGAAGCCATCACCGAGGTGGCGGCCTGACATGCCGCCGGACATATTGTCGATCTTTTCGCCTTTGCCGCCGGAAGAAAACGGCATTGCCGATTATACGTTCCATCTGCTGCGTCCGCTCAGCAGGCTGTTCGAGTGCACGGCTTTTGTGCAGGATCAGAATGCGGTCGCGCCGCCCGATGTGCTGGTTTGCGACGCGCTTCAGGCTTTTCGATATCTTGGTCCTGCAAGCAAGGTGCTGCATCAGCTCGGCAACAATCCCGGGCATATTTTTGTTCTGGAGGCACTCCGCCATTGGGGCGGTGTGACCACTTTGCATGATCAGAATCTGCATTACCTGTATGAGGTGGCTGGCTCCAGCAAGGCCGCGATGTTGCCCCGAATGACGGCCACTTCGGTTGAACTGGGATTGACCTATGCGCGGCATTGGCGCGAGGAAAACCTGAAATCCCTATCGAATTACGTGCTGTTTGACATGCTGGACGAGACGCTCGCCGCCAGTGATGCGGTGATCGTTCATTCAGAATTTGCCAGGCGCAGACTTAATTTGTTGTATGGCCAAGAGCGTTGCCGGCGGGTTGAGGTGATCCCGCACCTTGCCCTGCCGTTCAGCCCAGGCGACCGGCTTGAAGCCGTTGCGCGACTGCGGATTCCCGCTTCTGTGCCATTGATCGTCACTTCGGGTTTTGCAACCAACGCCAAGCGCTTCGATTGGCTTGTGGTGGCGCTGCATGAGGTTGCGCGCCGCGGGGTGGACTTTTTCTGGGTGCATGCGGGAAAGGAGAAGCCGGAAGAATTCGCCCTTTCGGCCCTGCTGGAGCAATATCCGCTTGTGAAGGACCGCAGCCGGATCACAGGCTATCTGACGGAAGATGATCTAAATACGTATATCAGCGCCTGCGACATTCTCGTCAATCTGCGATTTCCCTCTGTCGGCGAAAGCTCAGGGACGTTGGCGCGCGCGATGGGTGCCGGAAAATGCTGCGTTGTTTCCCACACGGCCGCCTATGCGGATCTGCCGAACGATGCCGTTGTGCACGCGCCGGTTTTTAATAGCGTTCCTCAGCTGATTGGCATTCTGCAATCCTTGCTGATAAATCCAGGGTTGCGGCACGCTTTTGGTGAAGGTGCGAAGCGGCTGGTGGATCAGGAATGGGCGCCGGACAAGGTCGCGGCAAAATACGCGAATGTGCTGCGCCAAAATCCGACCGATCGAAAATTCGGCTCGCGTGTTCGCTTGCCCTCCACGAAGGCAACTGTGTTGCGCATGCCGGTCGGCGCGCACACAACGCAGGCTGAGATCATGCGGGCCTTGGGGCCTGTTGCGGGAGCGATCGAATTAGAATTCGAGCTGGAAAGCTTGGAAGAATTGGCTGAGCAAAGCATTTCAACGCCCAGGCTTCTTACCAAATTCTTGCCGCCCGCTTTCCAGATATCTTCGATAAGCCTGCAACGAGACTCCGCGGCCGCAGCAAGTAGCGGGCGCCGGCAGAAGCTGAAGGAGCCGCATGTTGTTCTCAGGGTCAAGGGCAGCCTGCCATGATGACATGGCCCGCGCACGCTATCGGCCGAAGTGCCGGGGCGGAGATCGTCTCTGTTCTGCGGAGCCTGTATAAAAACTTCCATATCCTCGACACGTCATTTCCGATGTTGACGTTTTCGTGGCTGTATGAGGATGTGACGGCGGTTTTCCATCCGGAGCGGGTTGAAAATCCGGCGGAACGGCAATTCTACAGCCGCTTCAGGCAGGCTGGCGGGCACACGCCTTTGTTGCGGCTTTCGGATCTTGGGCCATACAGTTTTTCCCGGCCCGTCAGGGCAGACGAGGCTGCCAAGACGGCGATCATTGCCTGCCATTCCAGCGATTGCCCTGCCTTGCTGGACTTCCTGGGCGATGTGTCGCCGAGCACCACTTTGCTGGTGAACGAGCCCGACAAGGACGATGTTATGCGGGCAAGGCTTGCGCAGATCGGATTTGTTGGCATGTTGACGGTGCGGTTCATCCGGCCGGGTCATTCTGAGGTATTCAGGTTGATCGCCAGGAAGGTTTTCGACCGGCAAATGGTCAATCGCATTCTGACTGCCAGCAAGAACTTTGCCGTGAATGTCGGTTTCGGCATGACGGACGGCGATCATTCGGAGCCGTTGATCGAGATTCAGTTGCCGCGGGTAGGTTATCAGCCACCGACGATAGCGCTGAGCCCAAGGCGGCTGATCCATGATGGCGCGAGGCTGAGCGAGGGCACGGAGGATTACTCCTGGCTGTGGGTCGACAAGGAGCGCCAGATCAGATTTCTGCTCGGATATGTGCCGCAGCATTTCAACCGCGTTCGCGTTATTGTGCCGAACGCGGTGACGACGGCCAATCTCAAGACGGCGAGGCTCGCCTTGAATGGCGAGGTCGTTGAGCCGTCGATCGATATCTGGCGTGAGGGCAGCGGGGCGGTTTCCACGCCGTTGAGCCATCATGAGGATGGGGACCAGGTGCTGGGCTTTTCTGTGGCGCACGCGCAATCGCTGGAGGCGGGGGCGGCGTTGCTTGCCGCCAGCGTCGATCGCATCGAGTTTCAGGCCTGATGCGCTCGCCGAGGGTTCTTGTTATATCGCCGATTCCGAGCCATCCGGCGGATCAAGGTAATTCCGCACGGATTCAGGCGCTTGCGGCGGAATTGATGAGTCGCGGCCTGGTGCTGGAATTTTTCTACTACGGCATGGAGGGGCTTTCCGAAGCGCAGCGGACCGATATGCAGGCGTTCTGGGCGGATTTTCATTTCATGGCGTCGCTGCCATTGCCCGATCCGAAATTTGGGCATTGCTGGGGCATCGATGATTGGTGCCCGGCGGCCCTTTGCGACGCGGTGCGGGCGTTGCACGAGACGCGGCATTACGATGCCGTGCTGGTGAATTATGTTTGGATGTCGCGCGTTTTGGTGGATTTGCGGGATACGTTCCGCATTATTGATACGCACGATATCTTCGGCGAGCGCAATTTGGTGGCTCTGCGGGAAGGGTTGGAGCCACGCTGGTTTTTCACGACCATCAGGCAGGAAAATGATGGGTTTTTGCGCGCCGATTTGCTGATTGGTATTCAGGATTATGAGGCGCAGTGCATTCGCGAACGCGTGGCTGTGGAGACTATCACGATCGGGCACTGCCTTTCGCCTTTTTTCCTGAGCAGTTTTGCGGGCGGGCGGCCTCTGGTTTCGTTCGGTTATATTGGCAGCAGCAATCCCTGGAACGTGCGCTGCGTGCTGGCTTTGGATGCGGCGATCGGACGGGATGGCGGTATCGACTGGATGCTGGCCGGATCACTGCTGAGGAAGCAGTTGCGCCTTGTCTCCGCGCCGCATCTTTTGGGCTTTGTGGCTAAGCTCGAGGATTTTTATGGCGTGATCGATTGCGTGATCAACCCGATGATGGGCGGGACCGGGCTGAAGATAAAGACAGTGGAGGCATTGGCTTTCGGCAAACCGGTGATTGGAACGATTGACGCTTTTCAGGGCTTGCCGGCGACGCATCCGGCGCAGCAATTGCGGTCTGCCGAGGAATGTGCCGATGTGATGCGGCGCTACCAGGCTGATGACGCTTTTAGAGGGGAATTGAAGCTTGCTTCGAGGATGCTGTATTTCGAGTATATGATCAAGGTGGGGGGCGAGATTACTTCGCTGGCTGATCGTATTTTGCAGGCCTCCAGGGGCAAGGTCCGTGAAGCGGTTCCGCGGGCAAGCGTGGTAAAGCGGTCTGGCGCAGGTGCCCGGCGAAAGCGTGAACTATGACAGGAAGTATGTTAACATATTCATATTTCCGCGCTGGTGGAAACAGACCGGCCATGGCCCCGATCGTGGAAACAGCGGAGACATAAAAGTCTTTTGCTTCTTTTCTTCAGAAAAGAAGGACTTTCTCGCTCTTGGCATTGTGCGGCCGCGTGGCACCCACCCTGGCCCTCCCTACAGCGACGAGAGGAAAGTCAGGCAATGACCTCCACTTTAGAAACAAGGTATTTCTTGATGCCATGATCACTTTTCTTCTGATCGGGTTCACTCTCGTTCTGATGCTCGCCGCCTGGCTTGTTTATAGGCGATGGGCGCTTTGTAGCCTCAGGTGGAATCCAAATCTGACGACGTTCCAGATGGCGCGAAAATGCCGCACGTATTTGCGCTTGCAGGGAATCGATACGATTCTCATTGATGGTATGAAAAAATGGGGTCCGCGTGCGGCAGAGGGGCCGGTGAACCTGCGTATGACGAATGAGCAGTTCGGCAAGAAGCTGCCCATCATCAAGATCGTCTGCCGCGATCACACCATGAAGGTTGGAGAAACTTTCTATTGGGATGTTAACGAGCGGCGATCAAAGAACAATGATTGGACATCGCTGGTTGTTGTGTTGCGCATTGCGCCTCCGGATGCGACGGAGAGGCATTGGGCGGAGTCGCACTGCGTCGCCATGATTGGGCTGTCTGAACTTCCTGAATTCGCCAAAGCCCTGAAGATGATCAAAATGGGTGCGAAACCGATTTACGATGGCCCATCGGCCACTCTCGCGAGAACATTGAATACAGGTTCCATCGGGCTGGCCAGAAAAAAGCCAGCCTGACAGAATTTTGATATCTCGTTCTATCCTGCTGCTAGAACGGCTGCATCAGAAACGGGGCTTTCGGTCAAGGCGTTTGCAACCCAGTCGGCTGCTTTTTCCACATCTTGGAACATATAGCCTGCGCTGGCCCGGTCAGTGCTGTCGTTGAACGACTTTACAAACTCCTTCGGCAAGATCTTAAATTGAGGCGACGCTTCATTCATGCCCTTGAACCAGCCTATGGAGCCAGGCTGGTCCAGGGTGCTCGGCGGAAAATGTACCACGCCGCTTGCGTCTGAGAGCCAGCCGGCCTTGTGCTGCTGCGTGCCCTGATTTGAGAAATAGAACGAGGTCTGCATCGACATCCATAATGCCAGCACGACATCCTTGTTCGCTGTGTTCAGCACGGTTTCGTACCCGGCTTGTCTGAAATGCCAGGTTATTTCATTCACCTGGGCTTGAGAGAGATTTCCCTTTTCCGTGAACCACGGGGTGTAATTTGGGTTTGCGCGCAGATCGTGTGGAAGGCTGAAGCCATCGAGAATGGGTGTAATCGCGCCTACCCGGTCTTTTAATCGGTCGCAGATATCTACAATCATCTTGTTGTTATTGTCGACGACCCTGGAATGGGTGCGAACCGCCAGTGACACGCGATGCCCGGGCGTGGACATCACCGTATCGATTTCCTGCGGGTACAGCTTTGATGCCATCTCGGTTATTTTCGTTCGCATCATGTCTCGCAGACTGGCGGAGATACGGACGCCGCCAATCATAAGGATGTTATTTTCCGCCAAGATCCTGCCATTGTCGTTGATCTTGACGGTCTGCCTTGGTACCGAGGCAAGGTCCGGGATCAGGTCGGTCACCGGCCCCAAAGGTTCATATTGGGCAAAAATTTTCTGCACCCGATTGAGCAGCCCGGCCTCTTTCGCGCGCCACACACCGGTGAGTTCATTCAGCAGGTGATGCGCGAAATTTTCATGCCCCAGGAAGAGGCATACGCCTTCCTCTAATGGCTTGACGGCAATGCGGTGATTGGCCCGCTGGAGTTTCAATGTCCGGTAATTGTCGACGGCGGATCGTCCGAAGCCGAATTTCTGGTCCTCCCAGTTGAACAGGAAGCCGATTTCGTAGAAATAAATACTTGCAATCTGGTAGCCGATGCCCACCCGGCTGGCGACCAGGCAATAGGGCTGCTGGCCAGGTTCATCGAACTCCAGAAAGGTGGTTCGGGAACTTGTGGAAATTATGCCCGATGCGTCGAGCGGTTCGCCGGACATGGCGGCCGGCGCGCTGATGGTATTACGCGCAAGAATTTCATCGGCCCAGCGTACACCGATCTCTTTCGACCACCGCATGATATCGAGAATATGAGGACAGTAGGTAAACAACTCGCGGAACATATGCACGTCTGACCAGCTGCTCTGGTACACTCTGAAAGCCATATTACCACACCGTCCGCTCAAGCCATTCACGCCGGCTGCATCCATGAAGCTGGCCAAGTCTCAAGCCCTTACTCTGTTCGGGCTTACAATTCTAGTGGACCGAAATACTTGACGATAGGACAATTTCCTCTGCCGCCATCATGCTTCGGAATGCAGCTCAACGGCACAGTTTGCAAACAGCAGGCTGGACAGAACGGCTTGGCCTGCTCTACAGAACGGCTCAATCAAGCGCGAGCGCAGATGACCCGAGCTTCCATCCTGCAACAACTTCTCAACCCTTTTCCAACGCCCTCCTATCTCGAGATTGGTGTGAACAAAGGGGGAACTTTTCATGCGCTTGAGGCTGCCCGCAAGGTGGCCGTTGATCCCAAATTTCTCTTTTCAGATCGCCCCGTTCCGGCAAACGGCGGCACGGCCGCGTATCACGAGATCACCAGCGACGCGTATTTCGGCACCGTGGCCAAGCCGGCCGACCGGTTCGACCTGATCTATCTCGACGGCCTGCACACGTTTGAACAGACCCTGCGGGACCTGATAAACGCGCTCGATTTCCTCGCGCCGCAAGGCATCATCGTGATCGACGATGTGCGCCCCAATACCTACGCAGCTTCACTGCCAAGACCATCAGACATGCGCGCCGCCAAGAAATACCTCCGCCAGGAAGCCGATACTTCGTGGATGGGTGATGTCTACAAGCTGGTGTTCTTCATCGAAACGTTCTTTCAGCAATTCAGCTTCGCAACGCTCACCGACAATCACGGCCAGCTGGTGATGTGGCGCCAGCCTCGCGCCAAAGTGCCCGGCCGCGACATCGAGTATTTTTCGCGCCTGCAATTCATCAATGTTGTCACCGAAATGGATGTGTTCCGCCCCATGCGCTTCGACAACATCCTCGCTCTCGTGAAGGCATCACGCGGGTAAGGCTTTGTCGGGAAGGCGTTCTTTTCTGAAGAAAAGAACCAAAAGACTTTTATTCCTGCGCGGGCGGCAATTTTGCGGGCATTGCGCCGCAATAGAGTGCGGCGGAGAAAGAAACATCTCTTGCTACCCGGCACGTGCCGGATGCGCTCCGTGCCTTGCCCGACTTTGTCCGCCCCCGTAAGACCTGTTCCATGACACCTAATGGCTTCCGCCCGGGCGAAGATCTGGCCCCGGACGAACTCCCCGCCATCGATCCCCCGGCCGCCCGCCCAGCGGCCGAGCCGGCCGGGCTCGGCTTCACCAGGGCGGCCGATGCCGGCGGCACGGACCTGGATGTGCTGATGGGGTATCAGATCATCCTCGGGCGCGATCCGGAAAACTCCTTCGTCATCGCGGATGCCAAATCGAGCCCGGTCGGCGCCTTCATTCGCGCCTTCGTCTCCTCCGGCGAATTCCAGAGCTCGGTCATGGACCGGCTGGAATCGGGCCGGCCGCTGCCGCATGAAACCGCCTCTATCGCCCCCTCACGCCAGCAGCTCGACTGGCTGTTCCGCTTTATTACCGTGCCGAGCTATGCCGAAACCATGCTGCGCAGCGCGCCCACCTGGCGCGATTTTCTGCGCGTGTTCCTGGCCGTGCCCGGCGTGCCCCTGCCGCCGGCGCGGGCCGCCGCGGCAAAGCAAGATGACCCGAAACTGCCCTCCAGCGAGGCGGATGAGGGGTTCGTGATGGTCAATCTCGAACAGCCCAAACCGAACGACAAGCTGCAGGCGGGCGGGCTGGTGACCGGCAGCGGATGGATCATAGCACCCGCGGATATCACCGAAGTGGCGGTGCTGCTCGACACGCATCTGCTGACCCATGCCCGCTATGGCCTGCCGCGGCCGGACGTGGCGCGCAGCTTTCCGCATTACCGGCATGTGGACCATTGCGGCTTTGCCTTCAGCGCGGAGATCCCGGCCGACGCGGTGATCACCCAGGCCTCGCAACTGATCGTGCGGGCGCGCACGGCGCGGGGGGAGGAAGGCATCAAGACGATGCGCGTGCAGCCGCCATCGCAGGCGGTGCCTGGCACCAGCGCGCCCGGCGCCGATGATGCCTGGCCGATGCGGCTTTCGGTGGACGAAGCGCTGGTGGATGAAGGCCGCGTGCTGCGCGTGCGCGGATGGATCACAGCGCGCGCGGGCCTGCAAAGCGTTACCGCCCAACTCGGCGACACCAGGCTGCCCGCCGTGCGCACCGGGCTATCGCGTCCGGACATTGCAAAAGCCTATCCGGAATACGCCAACGCGGCGAATGCCGGTTTCGCCCTGGTGCATGAGCTGGACGAAGAGATTGAAGCCGGCCCCGGCTTTGTGCGCGTGCAGGCAATAGATATGCGCGGCACAACGCGGCAGACGATCCTGCCGATCACCATCCCCCCCGCGCTGTGGCTTGCCACGGACGATTCCGGCGCCGAAACCTTGCCGCCGGGCCTCAAGCCGCGCGAGGCGCTGGAATCGTACGCAGCTTTCCCGGCCCAATGGGACGATGCCGAAGCCGCACGCGGCTCGCCCGATATCCGGCTGCAAATCGATACGCCGGTGATCGAGGAGGGGGCGGCGCGCGAAATGCTGCGCGGCGCGCTGACCATATCCGGCTGGACGGTCGCGCGTGCCGGCGTGGACGGCATCGATATTTTTTGTGACGGCAAGGAGCTCGGCCGCGCCTATCTCGGCATGCGGCGGGAGGATATCGGCGCCGCCTTCAGCGACTTTCCGGGATCGCTGTTCGCGGGCTATGCACTTGTATTGCCCCCGGGGACTGTGCCACCGGGACGTCGCGCCATAACGGTGCGCGTAACGGCAAAGCAGCAGGGCACGGCAGCGCCCGCCAGCACCGAAACCACCTTCCTCCTGCAGGTCGCGGACTTCGATTCGCTGCCGCCTGGGGGCGAGCTTCGGCTTCGCCTGCCGCATGCCGAGGCGGCACTTGGGCTTCATCGGCTGGCGCAGATGAACCTGCGGCCGGCCTTCGACATCGTCGTTTCAGTGGGGGCGGCTGACAAGGAGGCGCTTGCAGCTCTTGGCGATACGTTGGGCAGCCTGAAGGCGCAGGCCTATCCGGATTGGACGGCTACGGTGTTTCTGCCCGACGGCGCTTTGGCCGAGGCGAAGTGCCTGCCTGAGGCGGCGGATGAGCATGGCCGCATCGTTTTTGCTGGGGGTCCAGCGAAACCCAGGCCGAGGCCGGTGGCCAAGGCAGCAAGCGCGGTGGCGGCGAAGATGGCGGCAAAGCCGCCCTACGCCGTCAAACTTCGAGCAGGCGATCGGGTGGGGGCTGATGCGCTGCTTGAACTGGCGCTGCGTGCCGCGGCCGCGCCAAAAGCGGGCTTCATCTACAGCGACGAAATTCGGCTCGATCCGGCGCAGGCGCGGCGCCAGGCATTTTTCAAGCCTGACTGGTCGCCCAACCTGCTGCTCGGAATGAATTATGTCGGCCGGCTTTGGTGCACCCCATTTTCAACTTTGGAGGCGGCGGGGTTCTCGATGAAGGGGCTTGCTGCTGCCTCCGATTACGATTCTGTGTTGCGGCTCACCGAACAGGCGGCACCCATCGTTCATGTGCCGCGCGTGCTGTGCGAGAGGGGGGCTGCCGATGACACGCCGGCCGAGGAAAAGGCCGCGCTGGACAGCGCGCTTGCGCGGCGCCGGATTTCGGGCACGGCGGAGGCGGGGCCTGTGGCAGGCACCTGGCGTATCCGCCGGGCGCTTACCAAAGCGAAGTTTTCCGGCAAGGGCGTGGTGCCGGGCATGGTTTCGATCATCATCCCGACCTGTAGCGCGCGTGGGCTGATCCGCGCCGCCATCGCCTCGATCCGCGCCACCACGGCGCCGGGGCGGAAGGGTGGCGTGGCGGTTGAAATCATCGCCGCCGACAACACGCCGGCGAAAGACAGGCGTGCCCGCGCCTGGCTGCGGAAAAATGCCGATGTGGTGGTGCCGATGGACGGTGCGTTCAACTGGTCGCGCTTCAACAATTCAGGTGCTGCCGTGGCACGCGGCGAGTTTCTTTTGTTCCTTAACGACGATGTGGAGATGACGCAGCCCGATTGGCTGGAGGCGCTGCTGGAACATGCTCAGGATCCTGCCAATGGCGTGATTGGAGCCAAACTTCTCTACCCTGACGGCAAGGTTCAGCACGCCGGCCAGTATTTGGCCGGTGGCCATGCGCGCCACGCCTTCCGTTTTGCCGAGGGCAAGAGCCCTGGTCCGTTCGGCCTTGCTGCTGTCGCGCGCGACATGATCGCGGTGACCGGCGCTTGCCAGTTGATGCACCGCCGCGTGTTTGAGCGGCTTGGCGGCTTCGAGGAAGCCCATAGAGTGGTGAACAACGATCTCGATTTCTGCTTGAAATCCTGGCAGGCAGGGCTTGCGGTGATTTATACGCCGCATGCGGAGATGGTGCACCACGAACTCGCCAGCCGCGCGCAGCTTGACGACATTTATGATGAGGCCAGGTTCAGTTCTGCCTGGCGTGACCGTTTTCTGCTTGGAGATCCGTTCCGCAATCCGCATCTCGCCAGGGATTCCGATCATTACGGCGCGGAGCAGGAACCTTCCGAACTGCTTTATCCTGGCAGGCGTGGACCGGCGCTTTCGGATGTGCGCCGGATCCTTGCGGTGAAACTGGATCATATAGGTGATTTTCTGACGGCATTGCCGGCTTTGCAGGCTTTGAAGGAACGCTTTGCCGGTGCCAGCATCGATCTGCTGGTGCCCTCCGCCTCGGCTGCCCTTGCGGCGCCCGGCGGGGTGACCGATCCGGCGTTGCCTGTGGAGAAGGTGATTATTTTCGATTTCTTCCATGCGAGGTCGGCGGAAGGGCAGCGGCGCATGGGTGATGCGGAATTTGCCGCCTTGCACGCGCGGCTGGCGCCGAACCGCTATGATCTTGCGATCGATCTGCGCATGCATCCGGAAACGCGGGCCGTGCTGCAGCATACCGGCGCCGCCATGCTTGCTGGCTACGACACCGAAAACCGGTTTCCCTGGCTCGATATCGCGCTGGAATGGGAGAGGGATATCCGCCTGGTGCGAAAGCGCGGGCATATTTCCGAGCGGCTGGTGCAGCTTGTTTCGGCCGTGGTGGATGCGTGCCGCGAAACGCCGGCGCCTGCGCCGCAGGGCACGCCCGCAACGGCGCTGCCGGCGGCCCTTGCGGCGCTGCCGGCGGCGTTTTTGGCGCGGCCTTTGGTGTGCATTCATCCCGGCGTGGGCAATGTTGTGCGCCAGTGGCCTTCTGTTGCTTACGCATCGCTGATCGATCTGTTGGCGGCGCAAGAGGGCTTGCATGCCGTTCTGATCGGGGCGCCGGAGGAGGCTTCCATTGCCGAGGCGATCATGCGCGCCGTCAGCGATCCCGGTGTGGTTGAGTCCTTGGTGGGGCGGGTTAAGTTGCCCGATTTGCCGGCGGTGATGCGGGCTTGTGTGCTATTTGTTGGCAATAATAGCGGGCCGCAGCATATTGCTGCGTCGCTTGGCTTGCCCACGATCGGGATACATTCGGGTGTGGTGGATGCGGCGGAATGGGCGCCGCTTGGGGCGCAGGCCATGGCGATCCGGCGCCGGATGATTTGCAGCCCGTGTTATCTGGAGTTCGCTTCGGATTGTCCGCGTGCGCTGGCGTGTTTGACGGGGCTTTTGCCGCGCGATGTGTTTGCGGCGTGCCGGCGGATGCTTGTGGGGTGATCCTTACCCGAGAGCCCTCACCCTCCCATCGCGATGGCACCTCCACTCCCGCTTCGCTGTAGAGGGGATTTTAGGCGCTGGTTCACCTAGGGTGAAGTTGCGGAGGAGACAAAAGTTTTTTGGTTCTTTTTTTCAAAAAAGAACATTCTTCACTCAATCTCCAATCGTCTCATGTACGTTCGCGGTTCCTTTGGTCCAATAACCCGCCGCCTTCACCCATGCTTTCGGATGACCCAGAGTATCCACCACCATGTTGCGTAACATGCGCGCGGCGTGTGCTTCGGCTGCGATCCAGATATAGCCGTCGCCTTCCGGCAGCGGTGAACGCTCCGCCAGTGCTGCGCGCAACAGAGCGGCGTCATCGGCGGATGAGCCGGTGCGATGCACCCAGACAGGTTTCCAATTCGCCTGCGTGACGAAATGCTGGTGGTCTGCTGTGCCGTCCACGGCCACGATGGTGGTGACCTTTGTGTCGGGGCGCAGCGATTCGACGCGCCGGCCGATGGCCGGCAGGGCAGTTTCGTCGCCGATCAGCAGATACCAGTCGAAATCGTCGGGCACGATCAGCGAACCGCGGGGGCCACCGATTTCCAGCGCGTCGCCTGGCTGCGCCGAGAGGGCCCAGCGTGTGGCGGGGCCGGCCTCGTGCAAGGCGAAATCGATGGTGAGCGTGCCGGCGGCCGGATCGAAGGCGCGCGGCGTGTAGTCGCGCATGCAGAACGGCTTGTCGTTTTCCTGCGGCTCGGCCATGGGGAAAAACAGTTTTATGTGGTCGTCGCTGGCGTCGCTGGCGAAATCGTGCAGGTCGGCGGAGGCGAAGCGGATGCGGCGCATTTTCGGCGTTAGCTGCTCTATGGCCGCAACCGCCAAGCTGCGGCGGCGGGTTTCCCGGCGCACCCTAAAAATCTGATGCGGGGGCAAGAACATTTCGTTCATGGCAGCCTCTCGATCTGGCGGGCAGCTTCGTCGAGCGCGTCGGCGACCTTGAACAACAATTCCTTGTCGGGCGCGCCGGCGAGGCGCTGGCCCAGCGCCGCCTTTAGATTATTCATCGCGCGCCACACCGGGCCTGCCTCCATGCGGCTGGTTTCCGAACCCAGCGCCTCCAGCTTTTTCAGACCGGCTTCGGCTTCGCCCCTGTGTTCGCCCAGATAGGCCTTGCCGGATGCCGCGAGGGTGAAGGCCCGCTTTGCGCCCTCCTGCATCGTGGCTTCGATCAGCCCCTGCTCCTCCAGCATGGTCAGGGTGGGGTAGATAATGCCCGGGCTGGGCACGTAGGTGCCTCCCGTGCGCGCCTCGATGTCGCGGATCAGGTCGTAGCCGTGCCGTTGCTGTGCCTCCATCAGGAGCAACAGCACCAGGCGCAGCTCCCCTCCGTCGAACATACGCCGGCGGCCGCCGAGGCGGGTTTCCCGGCCCGCGCCGAAACCGCCGCGGCCCTCGCCGCGCTCGCCGTGCCACCCGCCATGTCCATGCCGCATCGTGTTCTCTCTCGTCTCGCCGCAGTGGCGATATCTATTTGTGTGTTTCATGAGCCCATAAGATATATCTGAGGACTATCGTGTCAAGCCCTGCGTGGCAAGAAACCTTTTCCGCTTGCAACTGGGGCATCCCCTAATGCATACTAAACTAGTAGAAATTAGGGAGCGCATCATGCGGCCTCGCTATGGTTTTGCGTGCGCGGTTTTGGCCATGGCGTCTGTTCTCCTCGGCGCCGCTGCGGCCGGGGCACAAACCCGTAGCCTGCGTATCGGCTACCAGAAATACGGGACGCTGGTGCTGGAGAAGACGCGCGGCACGCTGGAGAAGCGGCTTGCGGCCATCGGTGTGACGGTGACGTGGACGGAGTTTTTGGGCGGCCCCGCTTTGCTTGAGGCGATGGGGGCGGAGAGCATCGATTTCGGTATCACCGGCGATGCGCCGCCCATTTTTGCGCAGGCGGCCGGCGTGCCGCTGGTTTATGTCGGCGTCGAACCCCCGAGCCCGCATGGCGAAGCGGTGATCGTGCTCGATGGCTCACCGATCAAGAGCGTGGCGGATTTGCGCGGCAAGCGCATTGCGCTCAATCGCGGATCGAACGTGCACAATCTTCTCGTGCGCGTGCTGCAGGCCAACGGCCTGTCGATCACCGACGTTACCCCCGTCTACCTGAAACCTTCCGACGCCAGGCCGGCTTTTGAAAACGGCTCGGTGGATGCCTGGGTGATTTGGGACCCCTATCTTGCCGCGGCCGAAATCGCCGACAAGACCCGCCTGATCGCCGATGGGGTGGCGCCCAACGGCCGGGTGATCGACGAGAACCGCGAGTATTTTCTGTCGACCCGCGATTTTGATGCCAAGAACCACGACATCGTGAGGGCCCTGCTGGCCGACCTGACCCAGACCGAAGCCTATGCCGCCGCTCACCATACCGAAATGGTCAAGCTGCTCGCCCCCGCCATGGGCATGGATCCCGCCGCCGTAAAGCTCGCGATCGACCGGCTTTCTTTCGGCGTGCAACCCATGACCGACAAACTCTTTGCCTCCCAGCAGGACATCGCCGACGTCTTCGCCAACCTAAATCTGATCCCCCAAAAGATCGATGTGCAGGAGGCCCGCGCCCCCAAGGGCAGCTAAAGGAATAAGTCTTTTTGCTTCTTTTTCTTCAGAAAAAGAAGAGTCTTCTTTCTTGCAAGAAAGAAGCAAAGAACTTTTGATTTCTTATACGCGCTCGTGCGGAGAGCATCATGCAGCTACTATGGTTTTTGCCGACACATGGGGATGGGCGGTATCTTGCCTCTGCCATCGGCGGGCGGGCGCTGACGTTCGATTATTTGCGGCAGGTGGCGCAGGCGGCGGACCAGCTTGGGTATTGGGGCGTGCTGCTGCCGACGGGCCGCTCCTGCGAGGATAGCTGGGTGGTCGGCTCGGCCGTGGCGCCCGCCACGCGCAATCTGCGCTTTCTGATTGCGCTGCGGCCGGGCCTCGTTTCGCCCGTTATGGGTGCGCGCATGGCGGCGGCACTCGATCGCGCCACAGATGGCCGGCTGCTGATCAACGTGGTGACCGGCGGCGACCCGGTGGAGCTGAAGGGCGACGGGCTGTGGCTGAACCATGACGACCGCTATGTGATGACCGATGAATTCCTCCAGATTTGGCGCCGTGTCATGTCCGGCGAGGCCGTGAATTTTGAAGGCAGGCACTACCATGTCGAGGATGCGCGCCTGGCTTTCCACCCGGTGCAGAAACCTTATCCGCCGCTTTGGTTCGGCGGCTCCTCTGCGGCCGGCATCGAAGTGGCTGCGGATCATTGCGACGTGTATCTCACCTGGGGCGAACCGCCGGCCGATGTGGCGGCGAAAATCGCCATTGCGCGGGCGGCCGCCGATAAGCGCGGCAAGAAATTCCGCTTCGGCCTGCGCCTGCATATCGTGGTGCGCGAAACCCGGTCTGCCGCCTGGGATGCCGCCAACGATCTGATCCGTTATGTGGACGACAAGGTCATTGCCGACGCCCAAAAGGTGTTTTCGCGCTACGACAGTGTGGGACAGCAGCGTATGGCGGCGCTGCATGGTGGCAATCGCGGGAAACTCGAAATCAGCCCCGATCTTTGGGCCGGCGTTGGTTTGGTGCGCGGTGGGGCCGGCACCGCGCTGGTGGGTGACGCGGATACTGTGGCCAAGCGGCTGCTGGAATATGCGGATATCGGCATCGATAATTTCATCCTCTCCGGCTACCCGCATCTGGAGGAATCCTATCGCGTCGCGGAACTTCTTTTCCCCCGCCTGCCGCTTTCCCATGCCGGCTCAGGCACGCAAGCGAAAGTCGCGTTGAACGGGCCGTTCGGCGAGATCATCGCCAATGAGCGCGCGCCGGTTCTGGCCGCGGCGTCGTAGGGCCATGAGTCGTTCGCCATTCGGGATAGATGCGTTGCGGCGGTGGCGGGCTGCGGCGCAGCTGACAAGCCGGCAGAGCCGGGTGTTCCCCAGTCTTCTGACCTGGCTGGTGCCTCTTTTGCTGGTGCTGGCTTGGGAGGCACTCTCGGCCTCGGGCATTGTGCCGCAACGCAAGCTGCCTTCGCCGCACAGTGTTGTTGTGGCGTTTTGGCAGATGACCCGGTCTGGCGAGTTGCCGCGGGACGTTTTTATTTCGACCCTGCGCGCGGCAATGGGGTTTGCCATCGGCGGCGGCCTTGGCTTCGCGTTCGGGCTCGCCGCCGGCATCAGCCGGCTGGCGGAAAATCTGTTCGATGGCACGTTGCAGATGCTGCGCATGGTGCCGCATCTCGCCTTGATCCCGCTGATCATCGTGTGGTTCGGCATTGGCGAGAGCGCGAAAGTGTTTCTGGTCGCCGTGGGTGTATTCTTCCCGATCTACTATAATACGTATCACGGTATCCGCACCATCGATGCCGGCCTGCTGGAAATGGCGCGTATCCAGGGGCTGAACGGCATCCAATTGTTCCACGAGGTGATTTTTCCGGGCGCGCTGCCCTCGATCCTGGTTGGCGTGCGGTATGGGCTTGGCATCATGTGGCTTACCTTGATCGTGGCTGAAACCATTGCCGGCAATTCCGGCATCGGCTTCATGACGATGAATGCGCGCGAGTTCATGCAGACCAATGTGGTTTTGCTCGGGATCCTGCTTTACGCGGCACTTGGGAAACTGATCGACATGGCGGCGCGCCGCGCCGAACAGGGAGCGCTGGCATGGCATCCGTCCTTCGCTCGGGCGTGAGTTTTCTCGACCGTTCGATCGGCGTGGCCCCGCTGCGGCAGGCTTCCGCCGCCGGCCTGGCGGTGCAGTTTGAAAACGTATCCAAATCCTACGGCACGCGGCCGGTGCTGCAAAATATCGATCTGGCAATCGAACCCGGCCAGTTCGTGGTGGTGATCGGCCGCAGCGGCAGCGGAAAGAGCACGCTGCTTCGCTTGCTGGCCGGCCTTGAACTGCCGGATACCGGCACGGTGAATCTAGGCGCCGACGCCTCGCCCGGCCGGCTGCGCGTGATGTTTCAGGATGGAAGGCTGCTGCCCTGGCGTCGTGTCATCGACAATGTGGCCCTCGGCCTGCCGAAATCACAGCGCGCGCGGGCAGAGGCTGCCTTGCAGTCGGTTGGCCTCGCCGACCGTGCTGGGGAATGGCCGCGCGTGCTTTCCGGCGGCCAGAAGCAGCGCGTGGCCCTGGCCCGTGCGCTGGCCGCGGACCCTAAGCTCATCCTGCTTGACGAACCGCTCGGTGCGCTCGATGCGCTGACCCGCCTTGAAATGCAGGGCCTGATCGAGGATCTCTGGCGTCGATCCGGCTTCACCGCCGTGCTCGTCACCCACGACGTGGCGGAGGCCGCGCTGCTTGCCGACCGCATCCTGCTGATCGAGGAAGGTGGCATCGCGCTCGATCTGCGGGTCGATCTTCCCCGCCCGCGCCGTGCCGGGCCGGCCGTAGCTGAGATCGAAGCGCGGATATTGGAGAGGCTCTTGCGCCGGGCACCCGGGTAATGGGGGCAAAACCCCGAGTAAAACTGTTTCGAAATTGGAAGAAAGGCCAGGGGCTCTGCCCCTGCACCCCGCTGGAGGCAGGGCCTCCAGACCTCCATATCTTTGATTTATATAGATAGTGGGGGTCTGGGGCCTCTAGG
>Ga0116231_10003923_pt1 | contig 30438 bp, 19 predicted proteins | sample S1TSphgellanicum_2_FD_89695 | JGI IMG/M metagenome (GOLD analysis project Ga0116231, IMG submission 89695) | Host-associated microbial communities from peat moss isolated from Minnesota, USA - S1T2_Fd - Sphagnum magellanicum MG | ecosystem: Host-associated > Plants > Peat moss > Unclassified... | reverse complement strand
GTACCAATTTCAGTTGCATGGAACAGGATTGCATCATTTGATTTGCAGATATGCACATGACAACTTATCCCCTACCCTTGTTATCATATTCTGGATGTTATGTGATTTGTACTGCACATCATCTCATGGAGAGCATCAAGTCATAATTTTATTATTAAAAAAAACTTAGGCACCTAATTACCTAATCACATCATCTCTATTTCTTGACATTTGGAAGATAGCAACGTCCTTTAGGTTTCATCATTCTCTTTGCAAATACCTGGTATTGGGTAGGTAGTTTTTTAATTTTGTTATGAACTTCAGTTTCAGGTTTTTAAAAGTTTTCAAAATCAAAGAACCATGGATGCCAGGTTATACAAAGAAATTAAGAATAGAATAACCACCAGTTCCAGGCTTTTAAAAGATTCCAAGGAAATGGTGGTTTTCCTCAAAGAACCAGCAAAGAATTGACAGTCTTTCCTACCCTAAATTGAGTTTTTAACAAGTAAGGTTCAGGGTCAAAAACAGTTGTTTGGTTTTATGAGAACCACGGGTCAAGGGTCCATATCACCCCTTTTTTTTTGTTTTTGAGAAAGTGCCCACATGGTTACATGAGTCTTGAACTCCAGAGTCCAAGTGGTGATAAATTTAAATTATTTGTTAAATGACCTTTGCTATCCTCTGCTGGGCAATGTAGGAATGTGGTGAAGTTCTATGTGTTGCAGTAGAAGTGTAGTGGCGATCAGAAGGAAAAAGAGCCATGCCATTACTGGCTACAACCAAAATATATAAACTAACTTTAGGTTATTGTCAAGTTTGAGATGGTGCTTAGTCGGGCTCCTCTGCACTGTGAGTGTGAAGCAAACCAGTTATCAGAGAACATTCTGCCTAAAAATATTGTGCAACAAAAATGCTCAAGTTCATATCGTGAATTGTAAAACTGCATTAAGCTTAACAAGATGATGGAAACAAAGGAGCTGCACAGCAGCATAGAACAAAAAATAAGATTAGAACTTGAAATTGCAAGTATGAAGGAGCTAGTACTTGGGTTGTTGTAGGAAAAAAAGGGCTCATATGAAACTATGCATAAAAACTACTCCATCTCTAGCATCTATGCAATAACACCATAGCGGTATGCTGCTTCAATCCAAGCATCAAATGTGGCAACGTATGAAAAATTCTCTAAATTAAAGAACTTTTGGTTGTACATGCCACCTACAAGAGCTAGGTGAGGATCTAATCTAGTTTGTAGCTTGCTCTTCTGAAAGGCTAGAGATAAAAAACAACTTTCATCTTCTACATTCCCTAGAACATGAACTATTGCCATCTTTGTCAACTTAAAATACTTAGGGGAAAAATGTGTCAAAACCTAATATGCATGCATCACAAATTTACAATATCACAAAATTTCAATAGAATTTGTGCGAAAATCATAAAAAATATGTTTGTGCAAAATCCATGGGCTTCAAAGTGTAAAAATGGCACCAAAAGTATATATATTATTTTTATATAAATGATGTGTCTTTTCTACTTGTGATGTTTTGATGTGAAGTACATACGATTTACATTTTAACTAAATTCGTGCAATTATTGTGATGTAATTTTGGATAAAACTATGAAATTTTTATGTATTAGAAATGAACATTCACGTATGTCATTCCAAAAAAAAATGTCTGATCCAATTAAATATTTAAATATTAAATACGTACAAATATCATTCATATTAACCATAGCACAAAATTCATGCAATTTTTATATGAACCTATGAAGCCTAATAAGTTTGTGATGTGAATTGTCCTCCAAATGCACGTCAATGGATTGAGATCGAATCATGGTTCCATGGCAACCTTGGAATTGCTTTTCATACATAACTTGAACATACCTTATTTAACATCAAATTGTCAATGGTCAAGTAAAGGCTAAACTACATAACTTGACTCACCAAACCCCAACATCGTTGGTTCACAATACCATGCTTTCAAACATTTCAATTGTTTGACAAAGTTTTTTTCACATTGAGGTTACAACCAATATTGTGGATACACAATGCCCATGGCATCAAGCAAGGCACAATGAAGGAAGCAGTTGTCCAATTCATTGATCAATTGGGTAGTTGCACCTATCAACCAACATCAACAAGTTAGTTAAAACAAATACTCAACAACCCCAAAACAAAATCACAAATTAAGATTTAATACATTTAAACCAATATCAAAATAATTGAAAAATCTTATTTGAACACTTTGCTTTCACTCGTGAAATCAAAGTTTGAAAGGAATTTTAAGTCACAATTGTCTGTAGTTTTAAAATTGGGTCATTGTGCATGGCCCAAAGTTTTTCACCATTCACAATGAAAGCAAGTTGTTCATTGAAATCATTTAAGTCTACCGCCCATTTCATGTGGATGTGTTCATGGCTGTAATCCAGAATACCTTTAAATGCATAAAATTCATCATTGGAAAATGAAGAACTAACATCATTGCGTAAGTAATATAACTACCCATGGTAGATCTTCACATTAACCACTAAATCACATAAGAAAACATCATGTTGTTGTGCAAATTACATAAGAAAATCAATGTTTTCCAACAAAAGGATGATGCAACACATTCCTAGCTATAGTAAAGGACATTCACAATTGGGGTACTACTTTTTAAACACATGACCCAAGGACTTTGATTTTGTTATTTTTCAAATAAAAAATCTACATGGAATAAATTTAAGTGTAGAAAATTGGATAATTCAAATTATGTTAATTTTCATGGTGGTGGTGATTTTTCACATGTGTATGTAATTATGCATCAATATTTTGGTAAAAAACCAAAAATGTAGAAAATGAATACATAAGCTTTTATAAACAACTTGACTTTTTTTTGCATAATTATTTCCTACACATGTTGTTGACGCTTATAGCCACCAAATCTATACCTAATGAATACAAAAAATCAACCAAATGGCAAAAAAAATCATTTTCTTTGAAGCCCTTTCAAAATTTATTTTTCCAACCTTCAAAAAAAATATATCGTATATTATCTAATCAAATGCATTATATGAACATTGCCAAACATAGATGTATGCATTATTTATCCATAATTTTTTTTTAAATCAATTGCACTATTTAATACATTCTTTTTTATTCTTTTAAAATGAAAATGCAATTAAAACAAGGACTCAAATTATTTAAAAGGATTCAAAAACACATCTATATTATATCTTATTTTTAGCTTTTTTATTAGATTAACATGACATCATTCTAATTATAATTATACACCAATCCATTATAGTCATGAAAATATAAATATAATAAAATTCCAAAATGTCTTTTGTAGTCCTTTTTTCATTAGATTGTCCTTTCTAATACCCCAACCATGAATGTCCCCAGTAGGGATCAACAAGCAATGTCAAATTAACTTACAAATGCAACCAACTTTGCATATCAATAAACTTGAATTATTTGTTTAAACTACAAACACACAAAGTTCAAATCAATAGACATTGAGAAAAAGGTTGAAACAAAATACCTTGGTAGCTTGGTTGCTAAAACTATCCATAGCCATCCTGGCCAAAAGTGGCTTATATCTACAAGAATTATTCTCAAGATCCAACAATAATATCCAACAAGTTTTCACATTCTTGAACATTTTAAGCTCCTTTGTTTCCATCATATCAGTAAGTTTAGTGAACTCAAGGTGCCTCTTTGGGCTATGAGCAAAATATGCATGACAACTTTGTAGAAAATCCACTATGCTACTAACAATTCCCAAGGTTAACAAGGTCTTGAATGCAGGATTGCATCTATGAACCATGTAATGAACACTAATGGAAAACGATGCATAATTTGTGTTGATTTGTTTAGTGACACTAGTTTTGGTGCCTTAGAATGCACTTACCCCATCAGCCTCAAAACAAAATCAACTTCTAAAATACAAAAGCTAGATTCAAGCCTCCTCCCTTCTGCAAGGCCTTAATGATCACAATAGTAAGGTTATCAATTCCTATTCCATCAACAACCTTCTGAATAGAAAGCAACATGGGAACTCTCACCCAATTTTGCACCACATATGCATGTATGGAAATCCAAATCCCATTATCCACAATGTTCACTTCATCACATGGAAGGGCCACATAATTAGCAAAAAAAATAATGGCTAGAATAGCCTTAATCACTTGAGCATACATAAATTCTACCATTATCCAACTTGAACTATCAAATTGATACATTTTGGGGTTTTTACGCACATTAATGAAAAAATACAATGCCCTTTTACTCTCATGTTCTGCCATAGGACGACTCCCTTCCAAGATTTAGAATAATGTGGCAAATTAGACCTTCTTTCTCTCCATCTCAATGTGAATATTCTTATTAATCTACTATAAGACAGTAGCAAGTGCTCAAGAGATAAGGCTTGGTTTTAACAAAATATACAAAAAATAGGGCTTGGTTTTTTTTTTCGTTTACAAGTCTTGCTACTTATTAATTTCCTTTTTTGACATTACATCCCTTCCTCTTGCCCTCATGTTTCATTAGTGTATCTCACTTGAGAATAAACAAGCAGGACTTCCTATCAATGGTGTTACAAACCTTGAATCTAACATTGTGAAGAACACCATCAATGGTAAGGACACCTTGAGCCCAATGCAACTTAGCAACCCACTCAAGTTGAAACTTTTGGGTACAATCATAAAACTTTTTCAGCTTATGAAATGGAGGACAAGGCAACAAATCAAGATCTAACTTTGTATCATGCAAATCACTTAAATCAACAAGCATATTTGATGTCATGGGAGAATCAACATGCAAGTTGTCATTTGAATTAGGTTGCCAAAATGGTGGAAACAAAAAGGTTGCATAAAAAAAAACCCAAAAGAAAATGGTGCATGAGAAGGTAACTAAAAAAAAATAGAAATGTTAGAAGGCCCACCAACAAAAGTTGTCTTAGGAGATGGCAAAGGTGAAACGACATTGGTTACATGAATTGAAGGCGATGCATTGGTGGAGGGTTCAAAAGAATGTGGCCCAAGAACAATCGACCCTAAAGATTTTGATGGGCCATCACCATCAAAAAACAATGGCATTGAATTATAGACCAACCACAAAGGTTCTACATTCGATGCATTTCTACTACTAGGAAAACACTTGCAACAATGCGGGCTTGGATTTGGCTATGGACCTTGCTACTAACTCCAACAATTTTCGCCTCGTGATCATACTAACCACACAGCACAAACACAACCAAAAACCACAACAACACAAGGAAGACGCAACAAAGCATGATACTAAAGCTCAAACTCAAATAAAACACATGACCTCCAATTATAAAGAATGTAGAACCTTAAGTGCATTGCATATTGAAATCCAAAAAGATGGAGCTTGAAAATGTACCTTATTAAATATTTGACTTGAAAACAACCTCCACATCTTTCAGCAAGAATCCAAATCTTGTTTGGGCAGAATCCTTCTTCATTCTATGGCGGTGTTCATTCACAGTCTCAACATAAACAAACTTGAAAACACTCCCCCAAAATACACATTGCACAATGAAAACCATGGTTGGCTGCTAGTAAATGCAATGATTGAAAAATTTTTGCCTCGAAATCTAAAGCTTCTCCAATTGAATGACCTGATTTCTAAATGGTGGCACTAAGCATAAGCAATTCTCTACTTGAACAAGGCAAGCAGGCAACAAGCTCTACTTGTGAGAGTGAAAGTGATGACGACAAATGCTACCTATCTCAGCAAACTAGCTGGTGATGCCAAACCCTAAACCCTAGCTGCAACTGGCTACTATGGATGGCCATATCAACCATTATGGCTACATCCTGCAGTGGTGATGGCATAAGATGGCAATGGACAGCTTTGGATGATTGAAAAATTGATGGCAATAGGATCGGTGGCTGATGAATTCATTTGGCTACAATGCCGGATGTCATTGATATGATCTGGCTACTAGTCACTTTTTTTTCCTTTTTTTTTGGCATGTACCTGTTGCCCTGTAATTATTTTTAGTGCTTTCTAGCTATATTTTGCAAGGAAAAAAAGGGCTGGTCCATATAGTTGAACCTTACCTGCTAGCTTTTTCTTTGAAAAAGACTATGGATTGTTATTCCAAGACGTATGTTATTTCCTAAACCCACAATTTCTTTGGAGATGAATGCAAGGAGTCAAAAGTGTAAGGTGAAGCCCAAGGTACCAGGCAGGACCAAGTGCGGGCATAATTCCAGTGAAGCTTGTGGCTGAAGGATTTGATACCCAACAGGTCAAACGAGGGAAAAAAAAAATTTAATGGGGGGCATATTGAAAAATGGAATTTCTGCTCTGGCAAAAACAAGGTCTGGGAGTCTCAAATTTAAATTTCCAGAATTACAACCGTTGAGGAATAAGTATGCAAAATACATCTTGTGTTGTGCATATGTAATACTAACCCAATGGTTTTCAATTTTCAAAAATTTCAACAAATGTCAACAAAAATTTCTCATTTTTTGGCTAAAACTTTTGCAAATTATTTTGTGCCAAACATCAGTTGTAGGTATGGTAGTGGACCATTAGTTTTTGAGGTACTGCCTGCGCATTGGCCTTTCATTACAAGTTTGTTAAAAGATTTGTTCATTGCAACCTGCAGTTAATTGTTTGCTCTGCTAGAATTTGGTAAAAGATTCATGAATCACAAGCAGCAGGTTGCTGAAGAACAGTATATTGTCAACTATTCAGGTGGTAGATGGTGTACCGAAAACCAACTTTAGGGCCTTCAGCTTATTTGTTGCCACTCAATGAGCTCTGCAAAATAGGTGCTCCTCTTGCCTCATGCTCCAACATCGGATCTCTTTTCATGATTGGAAGACAAGGGTTTCAGCATTACTAGTTGAGACACACCAAATTTGAATAGAGGTTATTCATAAAATGGTCTTTTCATTATCCTTTGTTTTACACAACAATGGATGCTATGGGAGGAAATTTGGAAGAGGTTCATTTCAATTTTAGTGGAATGGGATGATTAGGTGCACATAATCTTTATAGACCATGGACATCATGTGTTTTAAGAGTTAGGGTAATTCTCCTAACTCTAGGGAAGCTCATTCACATTCTTTTTCAAGTGATAACACCTGAAAAACTGGAAATGGTGTACTGTTTTGATTATGTTCTGAAATTGACACTTTTGACCTTACCCTAATACACCCAACATTGCCCAAACATGTTTGCAGTTTTTCCTCTGCTATTGTGCATCTCAGAGTTGCCAAGTGAAATATTGAAGTTGTTTCAATTGAAAGTGGTGGAATCTTTATCAACCAAGAATAACTAAGTATCTTAATTTCCCCATATACAACCCTCAGAGTGTCATTAAGTACGAGTTTGTGGAACTCAGTGTGTGGAGCTTTGACATTTCATGTTTACTCCACACGCTGATACATGAGACTCATGAATCATAATCTTCAAAGATATGATGTATTATAGACTTTGGATCATAAATTTAGAGCACTCCAAACTCAAGGGCGCTATCAGGATGGTACAGTGACTTTTGTGATCTAGAGATGAGACATATATTTTTTGTACTGCAGACTTTGGATTATAAGTTGACAGAAACTACAAACTTCAAGGAGTAAATCAAAATGTGTATAGACTAAGGCAGTTTCATAATGAACATGTAATACAAATTTTGTACTAAAGACTCTGGATTGTAAATTTAGAGAACCTCAATCAAGATGGTACACTAACTTAAACATAAATTTTGAGAATAGAGAGTAAGTTCCAAAAAATGTAACAAGTAAATATTCAACAAGCCATAAAATAATAATTAAAATAGCAAAAAATGAGACCAGGAAAGGAAAAAAATTACAGAAGTTGTGACAGAAATAACTATATTTGTGACTGGCTTGTTGACCACATCTAGGTACACTTCTTCACTACAGGATCCATTTCTAACTCATGGTACAAACTGCAATATCTCTAGAAGCACTGCAATGAACATACAGACAATCATACCATCAATATTATAGAGGATTGCTTTACTCACCAATATTGCTGTCATGTAGACTGTAGGGCCTATAAACACTTTCATGCAATTAATATCTCAAAAATCTGAATTTATGTCCCACCTTAAAACCTTTGCAGTTCAATGTGTGTACTTCAATCAGTTATAATACAGTCAACAAAACTCCCTGTAGTTGAATGGCCAGCTTCCACCTTCACACATGCAAAAAAGAGAACTTGGCATCAGTAGACAGACATTTAAGAATTGAAGAGAAAAACCTAGAAAGCATTGTCCCAAGGATTGTAGATTGCCAAAGGCTAGATCATCTGATACAGACATATTGCTATTGTTCAAAGATCAATAACCTAAAAGTTCCTTGCCGTTGAAATAAGACATCAAAGTCTTTACAACAACTTCTTGTATTGAGAACTTCTCTGTATTTATGAATTAAGTCAACTTTTGAAAGATGACGTAAGCCATAGAGATTTCAAACTTGACAACATATCAGCAAATATCTCAGCAAATATCAGCAAGTATTGCTCCATACTTACAATGAAAGTCAATCTGATTCAATCTGAAAAGAATTGAAAGACAACCAAATAATAAAGTTTTGAATGTTTTAGATTTGATCCAGTTTTAGACTCAGGACCAGTTTGATTGGGTTACTGCAACTTGGACCTTTGAAATAGGTTGCCCAAACTCAAAATAATAAATTTTCAACACATAGAGATTGACTTCCAGGGTTCGCACAGGGTTTACACATAGTACTCAAAAAGTGTGCTCACAAGTTCAAGTGACTTTCTACATCAAACCCATATTCATTCATGAACACCAAAGCTCATCAAATGATGTTAGTGCCCTCCACAAGGCTATAACAAAGCGAAGTAATATCAGATGTTCTTGTACACACCATCAACATCAAAATCAAGTATAGTTCAAACATAGCGAATCAAGGAACAGGCTTGTACAACAGTGATGACATTTTGAATGACATCTCTCTGCCACAAGGTTCCCAATTCAAACATAGCTGATAATTCATTACAACATGATCATCACAAATGGTATAAAACCCATCAAGTAATGACATCAAGTACAATTATCAACACAAAAGCTACCAATACCCATTGTGCAAAGGCCTACCCAAATGCAGATTTTTGTAAGCACACTAGGTAAATGCATCAGGTACACCCAAGAAACTTGCCTGCAAAATTTAAGAAGAGAATATTACCAGATCCGTCAGGTGCTCAAATCAGAGTGACCTGGGTCACATAAGATCTGGCGCATAGCAGCCATACATAGTCCGCCGAATGCAATGAGGGTTATAATAATCCACGTTTCATAGGAGAACAAGCCTGCCCAGATGTTACTACACTTTTTTTTCCTAAGCTTTGATTTCTGGACCATTCGACGTTTGATTCTCTGCAAGTTGAAATCTGTTCCTTGTTCTTTGAGTTGTTGAACCCTTGCAACAAATCCCTGATAAAAGCATTTTGGTGTGCAGTTCCAGAGTCAAACATAGCAACAACGTAGTGAGGATTTTGTACACGCACAAGAAAAGAAAAAACACACTTACTTGAATGCTTCACAAGTTGTGATGACTCTTGTTAGGGGCTTTCAAAACATAGCGAAGTCCTCACTACTGTCGAATGCTCTCGCTACAAGAACCCAAGCCCAAGAGTGTGTAGAGAGAGATAACCCTACCTTTCGTGTAGGAGTTTCCAATTTTATAGTCATCTTCAACTCTCTAATGGCCGCGTTCTTTTGTCCCATTCCAATCACAGCGGCAGCCGTGGCTAACGCAGAGAGCGCTAACGGGAAACCAACGTTATGGCACTGCAACAGATTCGATTGCGCCACTGCCGTAATAAGCAAACCCTGAAAAGCACTTAAAAACCCCACCACCTGATAAATCTCATTCCTGATGCTGCGAACTTCCTCGTTCTTTTTGTCAACTCGTTTGACGAACAATTCGGCAGTATTCTGCCATTCTTCCAATGCTACTTTGCACATATTGATCTGCGTTGCTTCCAAACCCCTAATCGCCAACAAAGGCCGAATCTGCTTCTCACCATCCGTCATCTCACCATCTGTCATCTCACCACCATGGCCTACCTCTGCATTCGTTGTCTTTGCCCTTTGACTCGAGCTCCCAGCAAAACCCCGCTTTGGGGAAACAAGAGAGATTCTATCAAAAGTTCCTAGTGCGGCTTCCTCTCCCACTCTGGCTCGAGCTCCGTCTTGAGAGTTGGCTGCCTGAGGGATTCCTGCTCCAGCAGCTGCTTCAGCTGATGATTCTTCGATCTCTGCTTGGACTGTCTCAGGGATATCCAGACGACACTCGCCTGGCGTTGCTCTGGTGTGTTGGGCCTGATCCATTTGCGGGTACCTAGTCGATCTATTGGCAGCTGCAGCTGCCGTCTCCTTTCTCACACACGAAACCGGTGTGCAACCCCAATGGGTGGACGTTGTAGATGATGAGCAAGAACGTTGTTCCCACTTCCTGCTGCCGCTCGTCTCGGTCTATAGGTCCTGCTGCGATTCCCCAAGCTCCTGAAACGACCTTGCAGCATCTGCAACTTGGGCCAAGTTGAAGCTGGGATTCCGCCCGTTGACTGCAACCTTCCGACAACACTGCGCGTTGGGCCGCCGCGACAGCCGAGAGAGAGCCCCGCGAGAGAAGACCCGTAACCGGCGGTTTCGACCCGGTTGCTTGGTATAACCGTCCTTAATGCCGACATTTTCATCCAGATGCACAGAGTGACGTATTATGACCGGTGTCTAGGGGCGGGCCACCGCATGCAATGGGCGTCCAGTAGCTGCGGAGCTGCGTACCAGCGTACGCAGCTCCACAGCCGCTTGGCACGTAGGCAGATACACAGTTACTGGACGCCCAGCCGGCCACTGCCTGCAGCGGCCACCCAGTAACTGTGGAGCTGCATATGACAGCTACTGGACGCCCACTGCAGGTGGTAGCTGGCCCCTTCACACTCTGGCTACTGTCCGTGACCAGTTTCTAGACAGCATAGTTTGAAAATTAGCAGCCTTTCTTTTGGCTGGATATACATAGCCAAAAAGCTATATTACAAATTCTCAATTCTAAAATCATGTGCTTTTTGAGATTTTCAATAGTCGGAATTCGACCAAAAATTAAGGAACACTGCCAGATTTCTGTACATGGTTCAATTAGGTAGTCAAAACTACAGAAGGATGTTTATTTTATTATATTTTCATATCTAGCCTGTAGCCAAATGTGGCTAAATCCTCTTGTGAATCATCGTCAAATTGGCTACAGCACAAAATTGCAATGAAAAACATTGATAGGTAGTAGACTTTTGATAGGAAGGCACTTGGTAGGAAGCATCAAATTGGAGTAGTGACATAATAAACTTTTGAACGTAGATAGTACCTCATTGGCAGCAGTAAATTGTAACAATATTATTATTGCATTTTAAGGGTTGGTAGAAACTAAAACAAAGAAAACAAAAAAATACAACTTATACTCCTCCTCCTCCTCCTCCTGCTGACCAATGAAACCAATTACAAAATCGTTGGGACAAGTGAGAGTGGGGGTTGGTACTGGGTACCTTGTGCGCTAACTAGTAGGTCGATAATGAAAGGCAGGTTGAAGGTTATGGCTTGTAACTTGTGACTTACACCAATTGGAGTGTCCAAATTCTCAAATGTTACGATCAGTCATGGTCTGACAGGTCCATTGTTGCGCCCACTAAAAACATGTTCCTCCTTGTCAAGCAGAATTCTGCTTAGGTGTAATCACTCGTTTCCCCCCCCCGGGGGGGGGGGGTTGTAATGTCTAGCATCTCTATTTTCAAATAATTGGTGGGTAAAGGTTTAGGTATAGAGAACCCTGACTGGGAGTTCTCAAAAAATCAACCTCAACTAAACTTCACTCTTCTGCAGCCGACATATAAAACATTACTCTTTATTAAGAGCTTAGTGGTAATTGTAGTTGTGTGGTGATTTTGTGTAAGGTAAAGTCCTAGGTTAAGGCATTCCCACAATAAAGGGCCTAGTACTAGGTGGTAGCAGAGGGAAGCCCTGCAATTTTGGGAATGTCATCTACTCAAGGGTTTTACCAAATTGTAAAGCATGCGCCAATGGTTATTGTGAACTTGAACATATATGGATCATGAGGAGGGGGAGGCTTCTTATGCCTACTTATAGGTGTAAGGTCCTCTCACTCTTAAAGAGTATGAATAGTATCCCTCCTTTTTGGGTGGGATTTTCATTGACATAAGGTGCCCTCATTGAATACACTAGGGAACTTTTTCCAAATGTTGCTTATATAGAATCATATGGCACTCAAAATATTTTGTAGGGTATTTGGAGGGCACCATATATTCATGAATATCCCTTTCAGAAAGAAGGAGGTGTCTTATGCCTAGTCTTTAAAAGTGGGAGGGAAAATATGCCCATATCATGTGTAAGATGTAAGATCCTTCCCACTTTTAAAAGGGTGTAAGAAAAGTCCCCTTATACCTCATAATTTGCATATGTTTAAGTTCATAATAATGTTTGTTGCATGTTTTATGATGCATAAATGCACAATTGAGAGACATTCGCAAAATGTGGGGCCAACTACCTTATTGTCCTAGGCCCTTAACATAAAATGATAGTCAAGTCTTGATGAAATGTGCTTACCAAATCCTTACATTAGTACTTTTTTTTGGGTTTATGGTTGTTGTAGGGTAGTTATTAATGTATCAAAAATATCAATACACTACTCATGGGTGAATGGTAGATTGGTATTTTCCAAATTGACACCTAGCATATGTTTCATGTTACTTTTCAACCACAAGGCTCTAATTGTTATATGCCACATATTTTTCAATACAATAAGGATTTGTCCATGCATGTCTAAACATAGCAAGGGTGGGAAAGTATTTTCAAAATACATGGACAAGGGGCATCACATTACTATGCATGTGATTATCACAAGATAGTTGTTAATGCATCAAAAAAAATATTAATACACTATTCACATGATGTTTGACCAATGCATTCCATTTATGAGTATTTTTTCACACATGACAAATTGATGGTTACATATAAAAAATTAACATCAAATCTACGTTTCTTACCATTTTTCAATTGTAATCAATTGTTATTTGTCATGTGTTTTTTTATATACATTAAGGATTTGTTGATACACTAAAACAATTCAATTGAAAGTTGTCATGCATGTTTAAACATCGCAAGGGTGGAATTTTTTTTAAAAATACAAGACAAGAGGTTGCCTTGTTTTTATGTCGATGGTTATCATAAGATAGTTGTTAAATGTATCAAAAAATAACAGTACATTACTCACACATTTGTGACCACTACATTTGATATATCACCATTTGTTTTCCACATGTGACAAATAGATTGATGCATATCAAAAATTGACATCTAGTCTATGTTTCCCACCACTTTTCAACCATAACCAATATTGTTATTTGTTAGGTGTTTTTTAATATATTAAAAAAAATTCACACATTAATGATTTTTTGGTGCATTAAGGATTTTTTCAATTGACAGTTGTTGTGCATGCTTAAACATAGCAAGGGTGAAAATGTTTTTTAAAAATACATGGACAAAAAGTTGTTATGTTTCTAGGTTTATGGTTACTATAAGCTATCATTAGTGTATCAAAAAATACCAATAAAATATTCACCTTGTGTGAAAAATACTATCTATGTATCACCACTTTTCCACACATGACAAATAAATGACTACATATCAAAAATTGGCACCTAATGTATAATTCCACCGTTTTTCAACTATAACCAATTTTTATTTGGCATAAGTTTTTTGATCCACTAAAAAAAAATTTGAATGATTTTTTAATACATTAAAAAAATTAATTGAAAATTGACATGCAATGTGTCTAAACATAATAAGGTGATTTGTTTTTCAAAATACATGGACAAAAGGTTGTCATGTTTCCAAGTTTATTGGTAGGGTGAAATAGTTTTTTTTTTGGTCACAAAAATTTGTTAATGGCACATGATGTGAAAAATACATTTAGTGTATTATCATTATTCCACACTTGATAAATAATGACTACATATGAAAATTTGACACTTAATTTATGTTTCCTATCATATTTTTTTATTGTAGCCAATTGTTAGTTGACACTTGTATTTTTTAAATTTGAAATTGTTGAACAAAACATCAAATTGATATGTAGTCATCAGATCTTTCAAAAAAATTCATCATAATTGAACTTTGCTTCAAAAATCAATCCTAATTACCATTTTTAAAAAATTAATCTCCTCTTAGGAAAATATTTCAAAATGTGTCATGCATGATCATTTTAATTTCCCACACTTAAATGTGTGAGCCATTAATTATACAATGGGCATTGCCCAAAATCCATTGATACATTCATGTATTAATGCACTAATACATTAATACAATGACATATTAATACATCAATACATAAATGCACCAATACATTGATATATTGATGTATTATATCCAAAAAATCAATTCTAGTGACAATGTTTCATTGGAACTAGTTTATGTTGGATTAGATTTTGGTCATCATCACTATGACAATTCCATAACCATTTCAAATTATAATACGTCATAGATCCAATTTCATTTTAGAATCATTTCTTGTTGTTTGTCTTGCACCTTTTCAATGTTTTTGTCTATTTGTATTTTGTTGATTTTCTTACACCCTTTCAATGTTTTTTTTGGTGGATCTATTTGTATCTTGTTGTGAATGTATTTAATGAATTCGACTTTTGTTGAGAAAAATGGTTTAAAATATACTAATGGAACAAAATGCATCTAATGAAATTTACAAAAAATTATCTTTTGAAAAGTCAAAATTGACTACAACAAAACTATTATGTCCACATAAAATAATTTATCATTGTCACTGGTCATTGCGAAACAACGTGGAGCCCAAATATTTTATTATATTAATTTTGATATTTGACACTTCAAAATGTATGATATAGATAATTGCATATGAAATTATCACAAATCCATGATTTACAAAATCAACTTGAAAGTTTTTTCAATTTGAAGAATGCATTATGCAATAAAATATGCCATACATTGTAATATTGAACTAGTTAGCTCTAAGAATTGCACCTAAATGTATCATCTTGATCATTAAACTATTTTATTTAAAGAACAATTGCATGCATTGAAAATTTTAAAAGAAAAATTACATTGGAATAATTCGCAACTCTTTCCTTGCATATTCTTGTCTAATTGTAATTTTCCTTCCTTCAATTGATCTCTACCTTTAAATCATATTTTTGTTGTGTTATATTCCTTGTAATCTTTAGGGAACAAATTGCACTCTTCTACATCGCTTTTGTCATCAAACAATTGGACAATGGATGGAAATTATGACTATTTGCTTTTGCATTTTTTTTCCATTTGTACTTATCCTCAACTTTTTTGTTTTCACTATGATTCTCTCTACAAGTCTCTTAGTGAATTCCAAAATGTTTCTTGCCTATTTCATTTTCACATCACCAAAATCCACAGTTGCATCACCTCCTTCATTTTCTATTTGTAAAGTCTCTAGAGAAGTGTAAAACTCCTTGATACATGCATATGTATAACTATATTCCTTAGAATCCTATGGTGAACATTTCCACTAACTAGGAGTCAATATTGTGAAACAACTTTTACTCGACAACTTTTCAATTTTTTACAAATAATGGGATACTTATAGCTTTCCTAATGGTCTTCATTTATATTGGTGTTTGCGATCATGGACATATGATGGTGACCCTATTTCCCTTCGATGTCATGATTCAATAGTGATTCAGTTGCATGACCCATAAGATTTTTCCTTTGTGTTTTCTAAATCTCCATCTTTAGATTCCGATGTGGATGATATTTTTGTCTCCCGCTTTTCCTCCACTGGGTTTCCTTCTTTCTCTACTACTAGTGCATCCTAGTTTGCATCATATTTTAAAATTGGCAACTCATGTTTGTCATCTTTTGGATCACTAAAATTTTCTAGCTACTTATGTTGTGAGGTTTCTATCAATGCATATTGTTCCAAATGGTTTGTCCCTAACATATATTTTGTTTAATGTAGTACATGCATTCTTTGATTGTGATTTGTCGGTTCGGCTAACCACAGATTGTCACTAAGAGCTTGTCACAAGTGGTTCATAAAATATGAATTGAACATTCGTTTCATTGTGGCACAGATTTTGTATTCGTGCTTGTGATTTTTTGATGCCCAATATCTATAACATTATAGTTTACATCGATCACTTTCGATCCACTACTAGATATAAATCCAAGTCTTTAAGAGTTCTAACATGCATTATCATAGTTCAAACACTACACTTGCTAAGAAAAAATTATGTCCCTCATTTGCATTCTATAATGTTTCCTTTTCATTACATATAATCGTTGAAGAAGTTTGTGTCCATTTTGCATTTATCATTTTTTAACGTGGTTTCTTATGTGTGGGATGTAAACATTTATGATTGTTAGTTATTGATGTTATGTTATTTGATCAATGACTGCTTATGGACCTGCAAACTCTTTGAAAGATTCAAATGCGAGTCCCAAAATGAAAACAACGAAAGGAAAAAGAGTTGGGGCATGCTCCTTAATTCGTAACATTTTTGGGGTAAGAGGGGCGTGTTGGAGCTCTGGGATGAGGACTAGGATGAATGATAAGCATGTGAACTATTCATATCAATCCACACAAACCAAACAAAAAGTTAATTAATGCATAATTGGAACATTTGTTTAATGCACTAACGAAACATTGGCATACACAAACTCATAAGACTCACCACGACCCAGACTTGGGGGAAGCCACCACCTTCCCCCTTATAGTATTTTTGGTGGCTTGCCATGGGGGCTACACCCAAATGGTGTTTTTCCTAGGACTCCTAAGTTGAAAGTTTTACAATTCCCGAAATTGGGATTTCCACCACTTTGGACGCTTGTAACTTTTTGTGTAGACCTTTGATTAAAGTGAGGTCTAAAGAAAAATTATATCTTTCTTTGAGAGCTTGTCAATGATATATAACATGCTTCTTGCACGCATGTAACTCAAGGCGATTCCTGACTTTTAATGGTGTAAACCAGTCTTCCAATGGTATAATGAAGTATTCAATCCAATGAATTTTGACCCCTTAAACTACTTTCTAAAAGGGAGTCCATCAAGACTTCAATTCTCAAAGTGAGAATCCACTTGGGAGTGTGTGGGCTCACTCCTTCACTTTCCCATACTCTTGGGAGTGTGAATGTGACTCCCAAGTTACACTCCTAGCCCGCACCTTTCCATGCCCTTGCCTTGGTCGCAAGCCCAATGATAAGGTTGTAACAATTTATTTCAATAGTCAAAATAAATATTTATGTGTTAATCCTTAATTAATTCATGATGTTTGAAAATGTCCCACTTGGCATGTCGCAACCCTACCTTGGGAGAGTGTGAGGATGAAACTCATGCTCCTAAAGTTGGGACTTGGGAGTCCTCCGGGACTCACAAAACTTTAGAGCTCGATTGCAGGGGTCAAAACACTTTGCATTAGGGTGTTTTTTATATCATTGGAAAGCTATTGAAGTGTAAATGTCGAAAATGGGCTCGCATGGGCCATTTGGACATCTGCAGCACAAGTTATGGCAAAAAAAAGGTCGGGAGTCAAACTGGCAGTTTGACTCCCGACCATTAAAAGTTGGGAATCGACACGACCCCAATGTGTGCAGGTGAAGTGCGACACACCATTGGAAAGTTTTCAAGGAGAGCTAAAAGTTTACTTTAGACCTCATCTCAATCGGAGGTTTGAGCAAAGAGTTATGATCGCTCAAAGTCCCAGGAGTCAAAACCGGGACAATTTCGGGACTCCTCCTTGGGAATCCTGGGACAAAAAGCCATTTGGATGTGGGTACCGCGAAGAGGCACAAATATACTATATGGGGTAAGGTGATGGCTTCCCCCGAGTCCGGGCCATGGTGAGTCAAGTGAGTCCAAAGTTGCCCGTGGCTTGTCCTAACACCAAGGGTGCTCTAGAATGCGAACTGACCAACTTGTTGGTTGGTTTGATGTAGGTTCGAATAAATGAATAGCTTATCACTCTGCCTAGTCCCATCTCAGAGCTTCAGCACACCCCTCTATCCTTTTTAATGCTGAGAGCTGGGAACGTGCCCCGTGTTCTCCACAATTCCGTAACTTGAGTAACTTAGGCCCAACCTAGGGTTAATTAAGGACTTGGGAGCGCGTCATGGCATTAGTTCATCACTCTAAGATTGGATGCCATGTGAACACGTTACTATTTTTAAATATTTAACTCTAAACACATAAATAATTTTTTATCAATGTGAATTATTAGCAATTGCATATGTGTACACAAAACCTTTCATTCATTATTGTTGAAGTTATGCTTATTGATTGTAATTACCATTTAGGATCTTATTTCCTCTTACTTTTCTCCTCACATATATCCTTTTAATTTGGTTTTAAATGTAAATACATTTTTTATCCAAAGTGAATTGAATTCATTTTATTTCAATTTTTTTTCCATTGTTTATATTTGACTTTTAAATATAGAAAATGTAGATTACTATATGTACTACACAATTTGATTAAATAGACATTATTTCGTTTTTGCTCCATTTAATTTTAATTTGTCATTTCCTTTCACTTGCACTAACAAATATCACAATTGTTCAGCCATTTCCATGTGTGGTTTGTTGTGGGTAGTCATTTGTTGTTGAAGTGTTGTTCCCACCATGATGCATGCTTGTTTTCAAGGATCTACACACATCTTTAGTAAATATGCATTGTTTTCCTTTACATTTAGTTCCATTTTTTGTAGTGAACTACAAATTTAATGCATGAAAACTAAATTTGAATATAAATTAATCAAAACTTTAGATTATGCAAAGGCAAGATCTTCTTATCTTTTTTATCCTCAAGGGTTTGGACGTTGTCTTTTCCAACTATCCCACACCTCTTGTGGTTTTGGTGGTGGTTCAATCATCCACTGATTTGCATGCAATTATAGAACTTTATTTCTTTCATGTTGTAGGACCCAACCCTGCTTGCTAGGAATTGCATATAGTTTTATTTGGGGTTTTGCAATTTTTGTTGCTAATAATTCACATAGGGCAATCAAGTCCATTTGATAAGTCTTTTTGAAAGCTAGTAAAGTAGTGTTCTAGGAGTGGTTTTTTTAGGCTTGTGTGTTGTTTCAAAAATTCCATCACATGCTTGAACATCACCCAATGATAGTCTTTTTGAATAACTACTTCAAAAACAAAGTTTTACAAAATGAGTCATTTTTAACTAAACATGTAAATGACAAAGTTCCAAAGGCATGGTTAATTGATTCCATAATTTTTTTTTCATGGAGGTTAACGTAGAAAAACAACATTCATCTTTAACAAAACCAATTTCTTGCACAATAACAAGTTCAACTAACTTGATATATCATGATATCTTTTTTTCTAAAATCTAAAAGGAAGTATGGGTTCTTCACAATTTAATGACTGGGTTGACATCAAAAGGTTTTTGCATTGCCAACTTAACATTTTTTATCATGTTAAGTACAAACAAAAACCTTTAAAGGTCAATAATAGTAGCTAAAAACAAGCCAAGAACCCATACCTCATGAAGTTTTACCTTTTTAGGTTGACAAAAGGCTACCTTGTCATGCATTACCACATCAACACCTACACATATCACTATCAACACACACATAAATCAAATAACAACATGATACCCAAAATAACACATCAACCCAAATAAAAAAAACTCACCTTCAAACAACAAAATGTAGGAATCCAAGTCCAAAACATAGAAAAACATGAAATCACACAAAATGTGTAAATGAAAAACTATGAAAACAGAGAAAAATTACAATGTACAAAAATAGTGTTATGAAACCTCAAATCACAAAAGTGATTTGAGATCACATAACAATGGATTATATCCCAAGCATGAAAAAGTTTGAAGCTATTCACACTAGAATTAGTTTGCAACTAAACCAACTATTAAACTAGATCAACTTAACTAATTAAAATTAGGCCTAATTAAGTTAGACTTAGTCGTGCAACAAAATAATAACTTTTAACAACTATCGTGCGCTACCACATCAATGCCTACACATATTGTTGTCAACACACACATAAATCAAATAACAACATGATACCCAAAATAATGAACCCAAATTGCCTCCATATTTGAGGCTAAGGTCATTATGAATTAGATAACAACATAGCAAGTCCCCTATGTGAAGTCCACTATGAATGAACACTTTAGTTCTAATATAAAAGGACCAATAGGTTGGGTGCAAATGTGAACCCCATTGTTAGTCACCTAATTGCAATCCCTCTTATTCCTCAACCAAATGTGAAACATGCATTAAGAGAAAACTAAAAGGACCCCTCACTATGAAGCCATAAAAATAGGTACCTAGGTTAACTAAATGCATTGTGGGACCATATTCAAGATCAGACTACGCAAAAGGACTGTCACACATGAAAAAATCATGCACATATGTAATTTTAATATATCATTAGGACTCAAAAATTTTACTTGTTTTTTAAATTTCAAACATGTTTATTCAAGAATGCATTCCAAATAATTAAATGATGTAAAGAAATCAAACATTTGATTAAAAAATGATGTCCATTGAATTCCTAAAATGAAGTTGATCAGGATTGTAAAAAACAACAATATTCTAGATTGCTTAAACTCATATAGTGTAAAAAAGCTATATGTACATATGTAATCAACTATAAGGGTGTATGGATGAATATTTACAACAAACAAGATTAATATGTCATGATTTTTTAAAGGAATATTGGCCATACAAATAAGGATTGTTAAATTTTGTCACTTTATGGAATTAGAAGGTTCAAACAACTTGGCAACATTAAAAGTAAAGCCTATACCTTAAATCATATAAAAGTATCCGACCAATCACATAAAAAAGAAAAAAAACACTTAAGGAAGTTTTCAATCCAATGAATTTTGACCTTTTAAACTACTCTCTGAAAGGGAGTCCATCAAGACTCCAACTCTCAAAGTGGGAATACATCTGGTATGGTGTAGAAAGTTGAGGCTTGAGTTGCTATCAACTTGCAACCTATTTTCCCCTTTGTATCCTTATTAATACCATTTTAAATATATATATAGATGAGATTTTTTTGGCATTTGGATTTTTGGATAATGGATAATAACATGGGCATTGGATGTCATTAAAATGATTTGGAATCTTGATCTAGCACGTAGGCAACAAGAACCAATTGGGTGAATTTGGATTAGTAAAATGAAGATATTGCACTTTGTTTTGATGATCTATGTTTTTAAAAATCTACACCCACCCCCCTTCTTTGGGGTTACAAGGTTTTTCTTGCCATTCTATATAATTACCAACTAATGAGTTTTTTTGCAAGCTAGGCTAGGCAAGGCAAGGATTACCTTGTACCAAACTTAGCTAAAACTAAAAATTCAAAAAAAAAAACTTCATAATGCAAGAGGGTTAAATTCTCAATGCAAGTACATTAAGTTTTGACTTTTGAACAATTTGTTTGTCATCATTTAATGTGGGATGAGATATAGGATCAAGGAAGTAAGTTTTTTTATAGTGCATTTTTTCTTTTTATGAAATTGCTTTGAAGAAACACTTAATGATTTATAATTTAAAAATGTTAAATATCTATATTGCCCACTCTAAAAACCATTCCAACATGAAAATAATTTTGAGGGGTTTTTCAAGTAAGTAGATGATGAATTGTGTGGGATTATTCATAATTATAAACGATAATTTGAGAAAAAAAAAAGATCTATAATTGTGTTTTTAAAATATATGCATTTTCTTTTATTTATTACCTTTACCCTTTGGTGAAAAAAATCTATCCAAATGAACCAATGTTAATATGAAGTTTGCATGGAATGTGTAATGCTAATTTCCTAAGATTTGCACACTGGACTCTCTCTCTCTCTCTCATTGTTTGTCCAAAATATAATGATTTTCAATGCAGGAGAAAAATGTGTCTATCTTTTTTACCCTTTGAAATTGTGAGATCCCAAATTTGATGAATTTTTTTATTATAAAAGAAAAATGGTTTTGTAATTCAATAACTTGTTACTTATGTAATTACATAGGGGTTAATTTTGGTAATTTATTTGGTGGTGGGGTTTAATAATGTAGCAATGGTTAGGTGAATCATCATTAATTAGTCATAGTTACAATTGACGTGCATAACTTAAACATAATAATTCACGAGGAAATTTTTTACCCACATTAATGTGCATGATCCAACCATAATAACTCATAGGAAATTTTTTGTCCACATTAATGTGCATGATTCAGTCATGAAAATTCATGGGGAAAGTTTTTGCCCACGTTAATGTGCATGACTCAAGAATGATGAATCATTAAAAAAATCATGTTATAAATTAATGTGCATGTTAAATCACATGATGAGGCATATGATGTGTAAAACTTTTGAGAAATTTCCTATTTACATTTCTTTTGGTTAATATATAAATGAGTGTTTATGACATTTGAAAACACCTTCACTTGATAAAAATAATATCTTGTGAGAATGAAAAATTTCATAAAATAAAATTGTGAAAAGAATTGAAAGTTTAGTTTTCAAAGGTTTTGGCATAGTTTATAAGTGTGTAAAATCCATGATAAGAAGATAGTTATGACATAATAATTATACATAGAAAATAAATAAGTGAATAAATATTTGTGAAAATAAAAACATAAAATTTCATAACTATGTAATAAAAATACATAGTTTTGATCCTACACTCATTTGTAATATACACTTCTATTTGTCAAATTTTTTGAAAGTAGCGGATCCAAACTTTAATAAATTTTAATACATGTGAAAAATTGTAATATGCTTCATTCACCTTGGCACTAATACCTCTTTCTATGCTAAGTAAGCAACTTTTGTGGAATGATAAGACTTTTTTTGATTTCACAACTTTGGGATTGTTCAAAATCTTGAAACAATGAAATTATCTGTTAAGTCACCCTCCTTCACTCACTATCCTCTGTTTTAGTGGTATGTGCAAAGTAATGAAATCTATTAAATCTCAATATGACTTGCACAAGGTTCGAGAATAATTATAGTAATTGTACAGGTAGGAGGGTAGGAGCAGTGAAAATATATGTAGCAGCAGTGAAGGCGCTCAGGAAAAAGGAAAGAGGGGATGAAACTCAGTTTATCATCAAAATTGGTGGAAAAACTAGTTTGGGTCCCAGTTATTTCAATTTGTAAATTTTCATTTGCAGTTATGCATTTGATGCCCTATTATGCCAAAACTGTCTGTTCTCACCCCCTAATTGCCTGACTTTACGAATAACTTTAATATATCACGATGTACCATTCAAATAAATTCTTAAAGATAAACCCTTTGAGGGGGCCATTTCCAAAACTGGAATAACCACCAGGTATCATTGGGAAAAAACATGAAAAATAAAACATGCAGGGTTTTTCCATACGACTGACTGCAGGCTTTGCCAAGGCAGAAGCTTTTACCTACCAATGTTGGCCGTTCACCTAGTTTGGCTGGTTAGAATCATTGATTTCGATTACCTACAATCAAACTGGAATCAGGTCTGATTTTTAGAATCAGAACTGGGTTTTTAATTGAATCCGTACTGGAACCAAAACCTAAATTTTTGAAAAAAAACAAAACATAGGAAAAAAATGGTCTGGAACCAGGTCTAATTTTCAGATCCAGAAGTGAAACGGAAATCTGAGTGCAGTTCAAGAACTGAACCAGAACCGGACCTGGGCTTCCATTTTTCTTGTGGAACCACGGAACAAAAAGTCATTCTAAAATTTCTTAAAGAACTGGAACCGGAGGTTCTTCATACAAGGCAAGAACCGCCCAACACTGTTAATTCACTAGCCAAAGCCAACTTTGGACGGATGAAAAGGTGTGGATTGAAATGGATCGTCCAAAAGTACAAAAAGCGGCTAACACTTATGGTGTATACGCAGAGACAGAATCGGTAAAACTTTTCCAACTACGGAGGATGAAAAGACGTGGATTGGAATGGATCGTCCAAAAGTACAAAAACCGGCTAACACTTATGGTGTGTGCGCATAGACAGAATCGGTAAAACTTTTCCAGGGAAACAGTTCTGCTGTTGCTCATCCATCATTCATTGGTTAGGCAGCGACAGTGAAGTCGAGGCACGCTTTCCTCGTTCGATTCTCATCCATCCAAGGAAACAAATGTGGACAGTTTTTGTACAAGGAAGGCCGGCTTCATCTGAGGAAGGTTCCATTGCCACCAATTCGTCTTGCCTCAGCAGCCTTTTCTTTTCTTTTTTCAACTGCCAAAAAGCGAAATTCAAAATTCAAAAATTAAGTGAATTAATTTGGAGGCTTTCAATCGCCAGAAGGGAGGGGGGGGAGAAAAAAAAAAAGTAAAAATTGCCAGATTTCTCTATTTGGTTTTCAGTGTGTATTAAAACATATATAGAAGGACGATTAAAGATTTGAACTTCAAATTTTGGTTTATATAGTCAGATCTCTTCCTAGGGATGATCGTCACTTTTTCTACATTTTTCTATGGATGATGGCCACTTTGGCTACAAAAAAAAACCTGAGAAAAAAAAACTAATACAAAAAAGAATACACAAGTTTCTATTTTTTTAGGAATTTTGAAAAGAAATATTATAACAAACAAAAATACACTGTTTTTCTATTTTAGGATTTTTAGTTTGTAGCCAAAGTGAAGCTCATCCACAAGAAACTTGAAAGATGTAGAGAAAGTGACAACCTTCCTAGGAAGATTTAGCCAAATTTGGCTATAAACCAGAAATAAAGTACAAATCTGAAATCATTCTTCTATATTTTTGGCTTACATAATGAAAACCAAATATATGAATGTGGTGAATTTTTTTCTCTCTCAACTTTTGGCGAAGAACCATCTCAAGGAGCTGCAGTTGGAGAGGAGGAACAAGCTTTCTCTGAGTTTTTGCCAGTGGTGGGGTTTTTGCAGTGCTTTCCAGGGCTTGTAGCTTCCTCTCCCGGCTGAAGCGCACTCGAATCTGGTTGCCGTTGTATTGTAGTACATCAACGACAAGAGGTCTGGTCTGCTTAACAAAGAAGGAATTTTCATTTTCTTTCTGTTTCTGTGTTTTTCTCTGCCTTTGGAATTTGGCAAGTCAAGAGTTATTTCAAAAGGCTTCCTACTCATGAGATGGGGGAGGGTGGCCTTTTCGAAGCGCACCATTGTGCTCAAAAGATCATCATCATCATCATCATCATGTTCTTAGAGCTCTTCGTCTTGTTGCGTTTCTCTTTCTCTTCCTTTCTACCTTTCTTTTTTCTGTGTTCCAATTTCTTTGGTAATCTCCTTCATTGACCTAGCCAGCTAACATCATGGCTATGTCGTCCTGTTACTGCTGCTCTTTGGTCTTGTGACCCGAACTCTGTTCACTACAATACACCGTTGTTGCTGCAGAATGTACTCTCTCTATGTAGGCCCTCTGTGATATGTATTATGCCTTCTTCAGCTTGGATGCTTTCTTTTTACAGGACAACCGACAATCCTCACAAGCTTTGTTGCAGCTTGAATGAGGATTGACACTCTTTTTATGAGTTTTGTCTCTTGAAGAGTGGTAGCCAACTTCATGGCCTAATCTTTCCCTTGCTTCCAGAGGTGCAACAGAAACTCAGGATGCAGATTTTGCACAATGGTTTGCCTGAAATTTTGTGTTGATTATTGTTTACTTATCTACACACACCATTGGGAGCTGATGGATGAAGTCAGTGGGCAGTCATAGCAGCTCATCCCTAGTGTTCATGATGAAGCTGATGTTGTGTTGAATTGAGTGTTGATGGTGTGCTGATGGTGTGGCACTTTGTGAGCGACTCTCATAAAGTTATGACTGCAACCATTGTCATGTTAGCATCTACAGTTTTTTTGTTGTGGAGATGTCTCTGCAACTTCATAGATAGGTTGCTGTCAAAGGTCACTGATGATGCCTGTGATTGCTGCTGCTGTTCATGCCACTCCTCATTTCTCTGTGTGGTTTCCAAGGTTGTGTCTCCTCATTTTACTGCTCACTCATTTGTTGTAAGAATACAAACATGGTTGAGTGTGGAGTGTAAAATTCAGATTAACAAAAATTCAAGTGGGAAGATAATTTTATGAGAACTTTGTCTCTCTGATGCCATTGTCAGATTTGCATTTTTCACCGATATGTTATTGGATGGGAACCCAAGTGGAAATTTTCAGAATGTGTACACAAACATCTGGTCTTCTCCACTCTACCACCCTGCACCAACCATGTAATTTGGATACAACATTGCAGTAGTTGAGTTGCAATCTCAATTCACTTTGTATATGCTTCAAGTTGAACTCAGCATTCAAGATGCAGTTCATCAGGAGGATGAACATAGGAAGGCCACAAGCAGCAACAGTGGAAGACATTTCTTGGTTGTCATTGTATGAAATTCTTTAGGCAATAACTTTGTATTGTCTAGTGCTACATACACTGGAGGACAAAATGACATCAAAATTGTGATATTCTTTTCTTTTGTGCTACTATTTTAGGTTTTAGGACCATCTTGATTTTTTTTGAGTCAATGGATGCTATTTTAGCTATCAAAGTAAGTACAGGACATATGCACATGTGAACTTGAAGGTATTTTCATCATGTGAATCCTTGAAGTCTTCTCCATTTGTCAGTGGAATTTTTCACCAGTTTATTTGATGATTAAAACTTCATGTACAGACTTCTATGCTTGAGAATGGCATGGGTTTCATTGAGCATTTGGCAAGTGCTCTAAGCAATTTCGTTTTCTCTATTCTGTAGGATTGGGTTTTCCTATTTCCCCTGTTTGCTGATATTTCATCTGTTTTGAAATCCCTGTAATAAAATCCCTTTTGTTGGGTCAACTCTTTATCCTATTTGTATTGGAGATAGAGAAATTCTCAGTAGTTATGAAGAAATTTTCTGCTAATCCCTATGTCTGGATTCTTGTGGTGAAGGTGGATTCTACCCTTTTTCAAGATGGTTAGCATGAAAATTGTCAATCTTACAGGCTCTGAGATTCAATTGAAAGAGGGCAATGCGCACATTTCAAGAGTATACATGATTCTTAAAGCAAACGAGTCTGAGAAGGTTTCAGTTTCTGCAAATGAGACTTATAAAACCTTCCAAATTGCAAGTACACACCCTGGAGGACATTTCAACCTGGACTCAGATTTCTGCAATGACCACAAGATTGTGTATATCAGGATTGATGGGAACGGGAAAGTGTTTAAAGACGCTGTGCCTAGATCAAATGATTTGGTGAACATAAAAATCAAAAACTGCTCTGGTAAACGAATTGCTTTGATCGAGGTGATCACTCCAAATGCTGATCATGGGGGTTTAGAGACGCAGCTGGCAAAGTTGGACTCAGGGAGATATCATATAATAGAAATGGACGCCACAGCTGACCATCGGAAATACTATGTGGCTCTGGTGAATGCGGATGATTCTCTGTCGGAAGATAGAAGTGAGATAAAAAATGAACCTGAGGACAAAAAGATTACACGTCTGAATGTCACTTTCAGTTCCAACAAATTACATGTTAATCCATAAAGAATCTTCAGAAACTTTGTGTGAGACTTCCTTTGCTGCCGAAAGTTCTATGCCAACAATTGGGGATGTGATGGAGTTGGGTGGAGTTGGTTGTTGTGTTGGTGATCGTAGTCACTATGTCAAGACTGCAAAGTAATAACAGACTTGTCAGCTCAGGTTGCACGTGGATTAGACTTCCTTCTACTACTTTTGTCTTTTTCATGTTTTTGTTTGTCTTTTGCTCCTATGCCTCTGTTTCAACACTTCCATTTCATTGCATCAAACATTTCAGAACTTACTCCTGGGCTAGGGTTCGAAGGAGTGGTTATATCTTATGACTCATTTGGTTGGAAATTGTTGTATGTATTTTAAAAAGCTTTTTTTTGCAACTGAGATGTACTGTGTTGTTTAACCCCTAAATATTCAGTGTATTTTTGTCTTTCTCTGATGTTGAGGCTTAAGGAGAATAAGCAGTATAACTTTCTTAAATACGAGAGCACCCAGTAGTGTCTTCTCTAGACTTGCTTCTCATGCATTCAGATATGAAACAATTTCTCTTTGTCTTGACCCAAATGGAAAGTAAGAAGAATTGTCAAGCTTATGAATCTTCCTTTTATTTGCTGAGCAATTTTGGGAAGAGCTTTGATATGGGAAGTTCATGGTTAGAGCATCTTCTGCAAAAATATTTCTCACATCCTACTTATTTACTTTTTTCTAACCCCACCCTTAAAAACTAAAACTTGGACTCCAAATAAGTGATAGGAAACTCTACCTGAACGAATAATTGTGATTGGCCAATCAAAAATAATGAGCACCAGCCAGATCATATTTATTTACTCTTCTGGTGTTGAATTAGTTGGACAAACAATTTCACCTCTTATGCTGTTGATGCAATAGGAAATGATACAAAAACCAGAATGTGGATCAGAAGCTCAAGCAAAGCAAACAGAGATTTTCTCCTCAGACAGAAATGTGATACGATACGTGAATGCATACAAAGCAATTGATTGTCACACCTTTGTTTCCCAAGAGAAACCCTTGTAGAAAGGCTGGCCATAGAAGCAGAAGGGAAGAGGCAATGTCTAGCGAGGCGGATTGTAGCGAGCAACATCAGGGTAGCGATTCCACACTTGTGAGTTGCCGTCAAAGAAACGACTCCCATCTTCAGATCCCACAGGTTCAGAATCCCCCACAGGCGAATCTGCACACCGTAGTTGCTATTGTTCTTCTTTCGGTGGTGCTGTGGGTAACGGAAGCAACAACGGCAGCTTCAGCATGTGACGAAACTCCTGTAAAGCTGAGCTCAGTTTCTCCATTAAACAACTCGAGTAGGGAGATGGGAACCTTATTTTAGGGTTTGAAACTTTTGCGACAACAAAGATGAAACTCTCTGTAACTATTGCAGCACCAGAACAAATCTTGCGTTTGTCTTCTCTTCTTGATCACAACAAGCTGCAATAAAATACTAACACGAATTTATAGCCAGTGCGAAATCGTAGTGCGAAATCCGGAAGAAACAATCGGAGCTTCCAAATCCATCGCCCATGCAGAAGAGGTGAGGAGCCGGGGCTGGAGTGAACCAGCAGCCACCAATGCACCAGTTGAGGATGAGGCCGTTGAACCCGTTTTGGGGATGAACCAAAAACACATCCTCCCTGCCCAAAGTTATTGTTTTTTTTTTTTGCCTCTTCTCTGCCCCAAAATTTTTCCCTCCTACCTACCTACCCCCTCTCCTACCTCCCCCTTCCTACCTCCCATCACCAGAGCTCAGGAGCTATTTGGAGCAGGAGCCGAATGGGAGCAGAGCCAGCGCGAAGCTTTGAAGTGCCTGACACGGGACCCATGCGCAAGACCCAGAACGGTAACTTCAAGCTTCAAGGTAAGCTCCCTCACTTGTAAGCTTTTTTTTTTCTTGTTGCAGGGCAGTAGGCGATGGCAACATTGTTGTTGCCTTCTTCCTTTTTTTTTTTTGCCATCACAGAAGGTGACGGTAGCAATGATGCCATCGTGTTCTTCTTGTTTAGTTGTAACGAGGAGAAGAAGGCGACAACACCGTTGTTACCATCACCTTTTTTTTTTTTGGTTGTAGCGAGGAGAAGGCAACACTGCCATCACCTTCTTTTTTTTGTTTTGTTACAACAAGAAGAAGAAAAAGGTGACGGTAGCGTAGCCTTCTTCTTTTTTTTCTTGTTTTGTTACAGTGAAAGAAGAAGGCGATAACAACATTGCTGCCATCGCCTTCTTTTTTTTGTTTTGTTGCAATGAGAAGAAAAAGAAAACGATGGTAGTGTTGTTTTTTTCTTCTTTTTGTTTTGTTGCAGCGAGGAGAAAAAGGTAACGGTAACATTGTTGTCGTCACCTTCTTTTTTTTGTTTTATTGTAGCGAAGAAAAAGGTGATGATGTTGTCGCCACTTTCTTCTTCTTTTTTCTAACACAGAAAACGATAGTAACGTTACCATCATCGCCTTCTTCTTTTTGTTTTCTTGCAACAAGGAGAAGAAGGCGACAGTATCAACATTGTCATCGCCTTTTTTTTTTTTTTTGTTATAACGAGAAGAAGAAGAAGGCGATGATAGCATCGCCTTCTTCTTCTTTTTGCTTTGTTGCAGCAAGGAGAAGAAGGTGACAACAATGTTGGTGCCATCACCTTTTTTTTTTGTTGCAACGAGAAGAAGAAGAAGGCGATGATAGTGTTGCCTTCTTTTTCTTTTTGTTTTGTTATAATGAAGAGAAGAAGGCAACAACATTGTTGTCGTCGCCTTCTTTTTTTGTTTTGTTGCAATGAGAATAAGAAGGCAACGCTGTCGTTTTTTTTTTTTTTTTTTTTTTTTTTCAGTGTAAAAGGCGACGATAATTTTACTGCCGTTGCCTACTTTTTTTTTTTTTTTTGGGGTGGGAAGAAAAAAAAGGCAACGACAGCGGCGCCTTTTTT
>Ga0116231_10003922_pt1 | contig 30441 bp, 16 predicted proteins | sample S1TSphgellanicum_2_FD_89695 | JGI IMG/M metagenome (GOLD analysis project Ga0116231, IMG submission 89695) | Host-associated microbial communities from peat moss isolated from Minnesota, USA - S1T2_Fd - Sphagnum magellanicum MG | ecosystem: Host-associated > Plants > Peat moss > Unclassified... | reverse complement strand
TTATGATTTATTTTCATATCTTTATATGGACTTCACAATGGTTCAATCATTGATACATATGACTATTAAAGATTCAAATTTAGTTAGATAATATATCTATGAATTCAAGTTTTAAAAGATTTCGCACCATGTTCATTGTATGATATTTTAAAAGATGTTTTTGTGTTTTTATTGTGGTGTAAAGTTTTGGTGTTTGACCAAGTCCATACCATGTTGAAAAATGAAATTATGTTAAATTCATGCACACATGTACAAAATAGTGATCTTTAGGTGGGATTGAACATATAAATGGAAAAGAGTTAACTTGAAATTGATGGGTTGTTGTTGTCCAACTATTTGTTGGTTCAAAAAAATAATAAAGGAAATTATTTTCAAATGGAGACGGGGAATTTTTATTTGGTCATTTGTTGGTTAGTAATTAACTTTCTTTTCAAAGACCCAACACAATAAAATGTTCAAGTGAAGGATAACAAATTAGTTCTATTGGGAAATGTAATTTGTCAAAACAAGGATTGTAATACTTAAGTGGTTTGTTGTAAATTCTAACTTGATAAACCTCATTGGATTTGGAGCTATTGTTTAAGAATTATCAAATGCCAAAATAATATAATAATTGTAAAGCTATTATATTTGTAAATAGCAAAATACAAAATGACTATAGATAGATCTTATTCATTTCCTACCGAAATGGCTAGAACAACAAGTTTATATGTATTAATTTTGCTTTTGATTTATATACTCATTGACTTTCCTACCTACCTCTTATGATAACACTTCCCCGATTAGGGAAGGTAGTTAGGCAAGTCAACAAACCACTTAACACTCCTTAAAATAGTGGAGGTTAAAAATCAATTAAACTTCTTAAATCAATGGATCACGTAAAGGCTTACTTAGCCATTCCTACCTACCGCTAGTAATTTTAGATTACTATATTGTTATAATAAAAAGTAAATATCAACCAAGTGTACAATCATTATCATTGGTCCATTCAATCTTGCACTCACCTTGTCCTAAACCTAACACAACATTTGACAAGCAAGATACATTTCACATTTGAAGGAAATGGGTTTTTTAATACCACAAATATGGTGGTGAAGGTGGGGTGAAGTGTCTAATTTTGGAACAATTTAACAATGTAACATTAATAAGATGAAATAACTTAGCAAAGTGGTAAATCAAGAAAGATTTAAACACATTTAAAACATCATAATCAATGAAAAAGACCATAAATATGGTAGTAAAAGGTGAGTGATGTGTCACATTTTGGAGCAATTTAATAATGTAACAACATTTTTTTCACAAAACATCTAGGGGGCAAAAACATGGTAAAGTAAAAAAGAAATAGTTTGCCCAAATTCTAGTTTATGATTGACAAAATTTGAAGAAATTTAAAATAATAAAATTAGGTAACAGATAGTTTTGAAATTGATTAATCAATATGATATTCAAAATTATTTTTATATTAAAAATTTGATACATTATGACTATAATGCATGCACAATTTGAGGGCACATAAATATCCTTTAAGTCTTTGTTAACTTGAGAGTAAAAAAATTCAATGTTTGGTCTACTTTCATTTACTTGCAACCTGTTTTGTAAAACTTAAACATCCATGCAAAGAGATTCATTTTTTAAAAAATTAGTTAAATGCATATTAAAAATGTGGTTGTTCCATTTTATTATAATATAATATTTTCCTTATATTAATTATTGAATAAAATATTATTTATACTTTCATTACATCAAAGTTCACTTATGGCAACTACTTGTCATTTTTTATGATAGGGAACAACAATTTTTTATTTTACCATGTCTTTGCGTTAGGAGGAATGGCAACCAACAAGAGTTTAAAGACAATTTAAGAATTTTAATCAATGAAATTGAATTTTCATTCAACTAATCCCAATTTATCACATCAATTGATAATCCACTGATAATCTTTTAGATTTCTTAAACAATACCATCACAAATTTTCAATATCACAAAATTTCAATAAAATTCGTGTGAAAATCATAAAACAATATGTTTATACAATATTTGTACGCTTCAAAATGTACAAATGACATGAAAAGTTTATATGTTACTTTTATATAAATGATGTATTTTTTCTATTTATGATTTTTTGATGTGAAGTACTTATGATTTACATTTTAACTAAATTTGTATAATGATTTTGATGTAAATTTGCATAAAACTATATGATTTTTGTGTATTAAACAGGAACATTCACGTATGTCATTAAAAAAAATGTCACATCTATTCAAGAATTTTTAAAATCAATTGAACACATAAATATCCTTCAAGAATCATGGAATTTGTGTGATTTTTATATGAACCTATGAAAACCAAATTTAATTTGCACAAATGTGTGAAGCCTAATAGGTTTATGATAATATTATTAATTTGTTATACTTCATTTTACTTATTTGTTTATGTGGTTTTTATTTTTGGTATACATTATATGCATTAATTCTTACAATTTTCTAATTTTGTTAGGGTTTGTTAAAATTAAATTAAAAAATGAACATAATTTTTTAGAAGAAAAATTAAAATAAATTTTTTATTTTTTAAAATATTAGACCTGGAACCAAATTCATAACTCTAGTTATGCTTGAAACCAAAATTGAAATAATTTCAATTTGTTTTTTAGAATCAGTTGTAAAGGTTTTTTTTGTAAGTGTAAAGAATTGTCCAACACTATTAGTAAACTTATGAAGCTTTTGTAAACAACTTTTATTGTGTAATTCATGAATGTAAATAAAATTTATCTCTAAACTTGGTTATATTTATTGAGTTGCGCACATATAATTCATAAAAAATCAGCACCCACAAAGCCTAATTCATTGTATTCTTCCTTTTTCAAAGTAGAAAAATAAGACTTAACAATGCAAGTTTTTGAAGTGGAGATAATAAAATTCGTTGTTGAGGTATAAATGAAAATATTAGATAATTTTTAGTTGAAATTAACTGCATTGAGAGAACAACTAAAGGAGAAAAAACAAAGGCCCCCCATACACACCAACACATCAAGGGAGTGAAAAACATCAAAATTAGTGGAAACAAGAAACTCAAAAGCTTTTTCCTTCTAGCCAATCCACCATTGAAAAGAGAACAAATCCAATAATTGACAAGATTTTTTAATTTTATAACTTGGTGGAACATTACGTTTCCACATTTTTGCAAAAAGAAATAGTAAAAAAATTATAAAAAGTTTGATTCTATTATTTAGGTTCAAAGTCTATCAAACTTGCCAAAGCTACCAATATTTATTGTTAATGTTTTATAAATTATTTAACTATTGAGGTGGATTTTGAAAAAAAATAAATTTTGACACCCAAGTGTCGAACTTAAAAAGATACTATGTAGGACCTTTAAGATCCAATGGTTTGAATGGCTCAAATTTGCAAGGTAAACCTAACCAATATCATTTTATTTTATCAATCCCCTCAATGCAAATGTGATCATACAAATAGGTAAAGTTTGACGTTTCGGGCTTTATTGAAAGAAGGTCTAAAATTTGCCAAAAAAAGAAAGACTAAACATGAGGGTTAGTTTATTAAGAAATATAAAACAAAAGTGCAAGAGATACAATGTTTTATGTAAATGATGAATGAAACATGAATACACTTGAAAATCTTAAAGTAGGAAAAAACTGCATTGGTTCATGCTAAAAGGTCACAATCATGAATTAGACTAAATGTGAATTTAGATGATTAGGTTATCTACCAATATCCCCCTTAAGCTATATCTAGATTAATCATGAAATTCAGTGATTTCCATAAATGTCAAACATTTCATGTGTTTTGGCCTAGGTAGAGCTTTGGTCAGCACATTTGTGCTAGCTCCTTTGACCACACACATATGAAAACGGCCAACTAGGTGACAATCCAAACTTTTAAGGAAAACTACAAGATACATTTAAAGGTGGACTCACATTTGATGGTAAGTCATCCATAACTCAATGTTACAAGTTCTTAACATTTAGTTATGTATGACTTACCATCAAGTGTGAATCCACCTTTATTACAATAAGTTTTCAATCCTTGTGGTGTAATCCTAATGGTGGCTCCGTGCTACCCCATCCCCCCCAGAAATGAATAAACATTTAGCATTTGTGTTGTTGTTTAGTAAGCTTGCAAGTAGTTCGACAGTTGCATTACTTGGTGACGTGGGGGAGATGGCACCCAATGACACTTCAAGTGAGTCTCTAGGAATAGGAAGCGACAAGGAAATCATATCCACAGCATTTTGTCTACCACTCCTGTGAATTATTGCTTCCCCGACACTTTTTTGGCACCATATATTCCAATACTCCAAGCCTGCTTTAGGTACCTCCATTGTACAGTCAGCTTGTCATGGAATCATATGGAGCCATGCCCACTTTGAAATCTTATATATATTTTTATTTTTTTATTTTTTTTATAAAAAAAATCTTTTTTTTTTTTTTCATAAATTTTATCATCTACTATAATGTTGTGATACGAGTAATTAAATTATTCAGTATGTAGCCTATGAATTTAATGACCCAACTGACCTTAGGGTAAGGTCAAAAGGAAATGACTTTCTTTGATTGGCCAACTTTAGAGACTACTAAAGTAGTGACATTTACGTAGTCCCTTCCTTTAAACTGTCCAGTGTACATCTTCCAGTTTTTCGTGTTTATGGGGGAAGAATGAGAGAAGAATTTAAACTGTAAATTTGTTGTGGTAGACGTGGATAGAGGCGCAAATTTGGGAGTGTAGGTGGACATGCTCTAATAGGGTTTTGTGCATTGGTGGGTAATTGTAGTGCGCACGGCCATGGGGACAGCAGTTCTTGGCGCTCCACTATGGCTAGACCGCTAGCTGCCTATGGTTTGCTCTCTGCGGTTCGCTAACAACAACTTGGGCATGAGCTTCTTCTTCTTCCTCAAGCTCTCGTCCACAGAAACTCCTTCGGACCTGCTCGTGCGTGTGGGTTTCTTTTATGCTCACCGGAGCGTGCATGGTTATGTACCTATTTATCTTCCTTTGATGCTTTTTTAGTTGGTTTTTTTTTGGTTGTGGAAGGTTTAAATAGGCTTGTGTGTGTTGGAATTGTGTGGGGGTGTTTCTAAAATGTTCCTCTAAACATTACCTTCTCCTTAAGGGCATTGCTTTGCTTTTGCTTTGCTTTACCGTGCGCTTCTTGAATAAGTATTCTTCTTGTGCATGTTTCATTCTGTTGCCACTCCCTCGTGAAGCTCTCGATTCCATTCTCTGTTGTCGTGTGTACACGTGGGTACGATAAGAAATTATATATTGGCTGTTTTGAGTTTTGTTTCTCTGGAGACGTTGTCGGTGTTCCTCTTTTTAGGGTTTTCTTTTTAATAAAGAAAATCGCTTCCTTGAACGGTGCATGCGGCGCCACTTTACGTGCGTTTCGGAGAATCGGGGCTGCTCCCTCCCTCCGTCGTCTCACGTTTTCTGCAGATTCCTATGAAGTTCTAGACAGGTTGACATCGTCGAGAGTTAGTATCGTGGGCGTGTGCGTGTGTTGCAGCGGCGAAGAATCATGGCCGAACACTTGACAGATGAGCAGATTGGAGAGTTCAAGGAAGCTTTCAGCTTATTTGACAAGGATGGCGATGGTACGTCGTATACGATTACCTTGTTGTAGCTGCTTTTTTTCTGTTCTCTTTGTCACTGATGTAGTGAATCTCTTCCCTGGTCCGACGTACGTCTGCTGATGCGGTGCGTAACAGAACGGCCGGAAGCAGCTCTGGAATATGTCGATAACGTGTAATATTTCTGTTGTTCACAGGCAGCATCACGACACAGGAGCTGGGGACGGTTATGCGTTCCTTGGGACAAAACCCAACGGAGGCCGAACTGAAGGATATGATTCATGAAGTCGACGCTGACGGCGATGGGACGATCGACTTTTCGGAGTTTTTGGATCTGATGGCTCGAAAAATGAAGGTACGTTTGTGCTGATAAATGTTAAGCGTTTGAGGCTTTTTTCCGCAAAGAAAGGTTACTGTGTTTGTAGAGGTTTCTAGTTTCAGAAAATGTGGGTGCCAATATTCTTTCCACCACCATAACAAACTTCCTCTGCCCAAAGGAGGGGCCTTTAGGGCTGCTACTGACAAGGTCTAGCCCGTTTGACCGCTCTTGTATTGCAGGATGCAGATTCTGACGAGGAGTTGAAAGAGGCCTTCAAGGTGTTTGACAAGGACCAGAATGGCTTCATCTCTGCTGCTGAGGTATGTGCAATTGCTGCTCTTCGCACATCTTTTCCTTGTACTCCTCAAGAATTGGTTACAAGGTGTTCAGGAGGCTGAATGCAACTTCCATGATGTTGCATCTTTCCTGTCAATTATTATTGTAGGATGTCACTCATGTAGAAATGCAGCATCTATGGACAGGTATGAAGAAGATGGCCCTTTCATCAAGGGAGAACCTGCCTGTAGCACATAACTATCATCACAACCTTCAATTTTGCCTCCAGTTATAGAGCTTCTGAGTTTCTCGCTATCCTGTTGTACTTTTTCAAGAGTAAGTATGTTGAATTGCATGGTGTTACTGATTAAGTGACATGCCTCTGGATTACAGTTGCGGCATGTGATGATAAATCTTGGAGAGAAGCTGACAGATGAGGAAATTAACGAGATGATTCGAGAAGCTGATGTGGATGGTGATGGCCAAGTCAATTATGAGGAATTTGTAAAAATGATGATGGCTAAGTAGTGTGAAGAGGCAGTATCTTCTTTCTCCTCAAGCTGCTTAGCAGATTTTTAGGCAGCAAAATGGCAGTGTCATGGACATGGCCAGTTCACACAGCTTTTGCAGCATTGTGGGCAATTGCTGGTGCCCTTACAGATTACTGTGCCTTGTGCATATCATCTACTTTATTGGTGGCCAGCTCATGATATGTTCACCTAAGTGGGGGCTGTTTTGAGTAGTGATTAGTGGCTGGTAAATGGCAGTGGATTTCAACATTGCACATTACCTTGCACAGTTGCTGTGGATCTATTTTTGTCCATCCTCCTACCTTGCTTGGGAGCAGACACTTTTGGCAACCTCCCATGCAAGAAGTTCATGACAACAGATTTCAATCTCACCTGTTACTGAATTTCAGGACCTCTGCTTGTCATGTGGACAAGCTTACGAATTATAGAAGGAAATTTTACAGTGTTTTGTGTACAGTGTTAATGCAACGCTTATCACCTTCTACATTCCTGTGGATTCTCAGAGTCTATTTTGTTCCTTACATTCATTGCAAGATTACTTACATTCTGACATTCTGCCATGCTAGAAGTTTGTAGCCAGCAATAACACACTCTCACCTGTGTTGGGCTTCTTGTTTGCTCTATGTAACTCACACGCCAAAGAGGGGAAAATATAAGTTGAATCTGTGCTTCAGTTTGCTTGTTGAAACCCTCAAATGCAATCAGTATTCATCTACAGTCTTCTCTGTCTAACAAGTGAAACAGATTAGGTTACAGAAAGTACTTGAAAATTGCATGAAATGCACGAACACATATGGGTGGTTGTGGGGAAGGTGCTAGTGTCTGGGGTTGTGACCAGGATCAATTAATTTTTATCACTGGCAAGAGGTTTTTTTGTTTTTGGAACACAATAACAACCTCTTGGTAGTACTCCCAAGTCAGGCTAAGGCCTAGCGGTAGAGAACACAGCAAGGCTTTCACTTGCTAACCAGCAGGTTTGAACTTTGGGCCTTGTGATACCAGACAAGGGCATAGTGGTAGAGGACAAGCAAGGCTTTCACATGCTAACCAAGGGGTATGAACTTTGGGCCTTGTGATACCAAACAGAGCCATACCCATACTGAGCCAGGTGTTAACAGTATCTTTAGCTCGACTCCAAAAGAATTTTAGAAGTACTAAAACCAGAGATACTTATGCGCTTGTCAGCAGTTGGTGGATTTGCAGTGTCCTTCCAAGCCAGACTATTCTTTTTATCTATTCCATGTTTGACAGGGTTGCTAGAAAACCGTGGCAGAATAAAGAGTACACAGCTCAAGTCTAGGAACTCCTCAATGATTACCCGCTGAGACTTGAAAAGTTCGAAGTTCATAATGTGATGATGGAGATCGCTTTTGTATATTCACGATTGCTGCTTGATAATCGCCTGGAGCTCAGATGGAAGATCCACAGAAACGTCATCAGAATGGCTTGATGATATGGGTGTGACGAGCTGGAGACAGACTGTTGGTGGGCCTGGTGGCACGCCAATGTGGCTGAGCTCATCTATTGTCGCTACACCTGCCGGGAGGACAAATGTCAGCCATGCTGAAACACAAATGGCAGCCTGATATGTATCCTGGCTGCCGAAATTGTCATTTGAGGGGCAGTGCTCTGCAGTTCGGTACGTGTCCATTTGTTTTCGCTGCGACATGTCTAGGCTGACATGTGAGTTGAGAAAACTATTCCTGGCTGACACCGAATGTGACGCACTTTTCATTCACAGGTGCATTGCCAAAGTGCAAAGTACAATCCAGGGCCATTGGCTTGACGCTCTGAACTTTGAATTACTAGCTCGCTTAGATGCATAAACTCTCCAGCAGACAGAATCAAACAGACATTTCAATATAATAAATAATATAAGTGGCCCCAGTTTATAATGGGGGTATTAGCTCAGGCCAAAAATGGTGACAATCAGTTTTGGAAATAGAAATTTCATACAGCCACTGGGAAGGCTCAGCATGCACTCAAAGTGCCTTGATTTTTTTTCTTTTAAGTTTTGGGTGGGGGAGAAGGTTTTTTTTTTCATTTTTCTTTGTTCACAACATGTTTCCTTCAAGTTCCCAATGGGTTCCCATCAGGTTCTTAATATGTTCCCTATGTTCCCAATAGCACCTTGTGTTAATCCCATATGTTCTGCCCAAAGTCCTCCTCTTCTCACTTATAGAGGTGAGCCAAAGGGCAGGTCAATTTGTCTTGCCGTGGAATCTTCTATTTTGCGGAGCTTCCATCGTTTCAAATTTCTTTTTGCGATGGGTCAAATAAATTGGCTTCCTGTGAAAAAATAATTGGACTTGTAAGGCACCCCCAACTAATTAATATGAAACAAAATAAGAACCCTCAGTTTATAATAGGAGAGTAATTAATATTACATGTAACATGACACAGTCCAAAATGCTCTGATTCCAAAGTGCTCTCAAACAGAGTACAAATCCCCCCTTTTTTACCAGTTAATCTATGTATACCCCAGACTAAGGGGCCATAGTAAAACCAGCACTAACCAGCACACCATCCACTGGATGCCCACTATTACTGCGTTGTGGATGGACCTCAACTGCGTTAATATTTGGTTTCACCTTGGTAACCAATTCTATAGCAAATAGGTCTAACACATAGGTAGATAGGTAGGAAAATAGGTAACTACTAGGGAAGGAGAGGGTCTATACAAAGTGAAGGCTGGTTTTATTATCTACTTACTAACAACCCACTTGTGGGTTGTTAGTACGCAGGTAGACCAAAAAAAAAAGCAAGTGAACTAATGAGCATGGTTAGCTAAGGAACTGAAACCCAACAGTTATGACCACTTACCATTCATCCTTCATGGTGCGCTGGTGGGTGCTGGTTCACTGTGACCAGACTAAGGCAATTAATCTAAGGTACGGCACCTACCTACTCTAGGACAACTTAGCTCCTGAGTCCTCATCTACCTTCAGGTGGTCACTTGGTTCATCCTTCAGTGAGCCCAATGTAGGTGCTGGTTCACCCAAGGCATTCATATGGAGCTGTCTAGCGGAAGATTAAATAAGCTGTGGGTCCTTATATGCAGGCAGTGCAAAAGTAGTGCTTGCTTTCTTTTTGCTGACTGCCCATTTGCTATGTTCTGGGTCATGTTTAGTGTAGAACCGCAACCCATCACCAAACACACAGACAGGTCAGAAGATGGCCCATTAGCAAATAACTAGCAAACCATTCAGTGATACCTTCAAGCAAACAACCAGTTATTAAAACTTGTGGTTGGGAATTTAAACCCCTCGATACAAAGTCGTCTTTCTTTTGTTCGTTAATGGGTCATCATGTCATCACTCCTCACAATCAAAAATATTGAGTGTTGGGCATTTCCATCATTTGTTTGGCTATAAATGGGGTTTGTCAAAATGTAAAGCACTGCCTGAATTTTTCCTTTGTATTTTCAGCTCCATTACCTGCCTGAAGAAGCCTGTTTTCAGCAAGGGGGATCTTCTGCAGTGGAAGGTCCTAGCCAGGCTGTACTAGGCTCTTCTGACCAGGGGAAGTTACTAGCCAGCCTATCACTATTTCTAAAAAGTGAAAAAATCCCAGCTCTGCTTTACATAGGAAAAGGACCTGAGTACAGGCCCTTCCGTGATTTTTGAACTGTTCACTCGGCCTACCGGCTTCAGGCACAGATCTCAAATCAGGGAAGGGCCTGTATTCAAGTTCTTTTCCTATACTAAAAACTTTTCAAAGATCAAAATTTTATAACTTTTTAAGGAAATTGTTTAGAATAAAGTTCACATTGTTTTGTAATAGGAGGGATGTTATTTACATATGAAGTTTGACATGTCCACTTATAAAATGCACTTTAATTGCACATGGAAGAATATGTGTTCACAAGAGGTTAGACTTTTTAACACTTTTTTATTTTGGAAGATTTTATCTTGCTCATTTCAAACTCAAACGGGTGTCTCTAAACATTTGTAGGGGGCAAAGTGAAAAGCTACCTGGACCTTTTAAACCTCCAAAGCTAAAAATGATAAGTGAAGGGACACATGCTTTTTGAAAGCTTAATTAATGTTTGCTCGCTAACTTATTTATCCTAATGATTAATTTTACATAGTTTTTAGTTAGTCCTTGATTATGCTCCAATTATTTTGAAACTAGAAAGGGAAGAATCATTACAACACCAAAGAAAGAAATGGACTCACTTCAATGAGAAGAGTCCCGTTTATAACAACCTAAATGAGAGGAGCCACTTGAGCACAAGGAAAAAAAAACATTCAAACAGCTCATTAAACAAGGAAAAGGAAGTTGGTTAAACACAAAGAGAATTTTAAGAAGTGGAGACTGGAGGATAAGGACATGTAAAATGAATGCAAAACCAATAGAAAGTGCCCTTGAAATCTTTTTGTTGATTATGCCATGTTAACACATCAATGGAAAAAATGGTCAATGTGTTGGTGTAACCACCCAAATACATTTACAAAAAAAAAGAAGTAAATACATCATTGGGGTGTTAATTCCAACATAGCCTATCCTTTGTTTGAGCCACCATCATTGCAACCACTTCTAAATAAATGTTGGCTTGTCAAACTAAATCCATTTGAGTGGGATTGATGATTACAACATCAACCCCATTTGTGGTGAACAAAACATCAGTTCATAACATGAAGACTATAGGGAGGGTGATAAAAGGACATGTGTCTATTCACATGAAACAAACATCTTTGTTAATTTAAACAAAAACATCTTGAATAACATCATGAATTGCAACATACTCCCTTTCTTATGAACACTTTAAAAAATGTATCTCCATTGAATATATAAGTTTACCACATATGTTCAAGTCAAACCGTGACCTTAGGTGGGGGAAGCCCTACTTAATGCACATCATTAAGGAGGTGTCTAAAGGCCATTGTGGGGGAAAATTAATTTGTTAAAAATCTAAAAGTGGGGGAAAAATGGAGAAGATAAAATTGCTTATAGGTAAAACATCGAAAAAAAAATCCCAAAAGCCATCTAGACATCTTTTAACTCCATGAGTGTTTCTAAGTGGTGCACATCTTCAATTAGGCTTGGAGAAAATAAGAGGTGAATGCGGTGGAACAAAATGGAATGCCCAAAATTTTAATGCCATATGAAAGGGTGCAAAAACCAATTGGGGGAGAAGCCAAGGATTAGGTTGGAAAGGGACCAAATCGCACACTTGTAGGGTTGGACAACTACCCCCATGTCATTAAAGTTTAAACCCAATTTGGAAGAAAAATGATTAAAGACTTAATGAAATAAAGGTCAGGTTAATGATGTGGACTATTTCATTGGCCATGGAAGGGAACACAAAGGAAGAAAAAAGGTCCATTGAACAACGTAGGGCTTAGAATGAACTAGGTTGAAAAGAAGCCTATGTAACAAACCCCCTTAACATGTGCCAATGGAAGAATGGAAGATCGTGATGACTAAAGTAAATGAGGATCTTCAAAGTGTAAAAGAAGAATACCAAAAGGATGAGCTATGAAAAATGTTGGATGAAAACTTGTTTCAAAATATAGTTGTGATCCATTTGTTTTATACATATCTTGTCAAGTTAGACAAAACCATGGTCACTAAATCCAAATATAACATTTTTTCAGATTAAATATAATCACTAAAAGGCTTCATTTAAGAATATGAAGGTACTAGCTCATATGTGTTGGTTTACCTAGCCTGGTTGTAAATTTGATGCCTTCATTGAAGTTTAATCCCATTTTTCAATTTACCATAAGTCACAAGTAACTACATCCCAAATGTTCAATGTTGACGAATGGATGTTTTCTAAATCTCAATGTTCATGTTCATAATTCTTAACCATGGCTATCACATATTATACCATATTTAATTGAACAAACTTTAGAATTAAAAAAAGGAGGCAATTTTGGGATCATACCAACAATAGTTTTTTGGGTAAATTTTCACCATTTGGTGACAAAAAAATGATCTTTAGTATGATTCATACAAAGGAGTTTTGTGGAAAAAAATGTGACAAAGTCACCAAATTTCAAGGAATTCTTTTTGAAATCACCATAGTTAGACAACAAAGTTTGAGTGTGTCACAAAAATATAGTAGGATTCTTAAACTTATTTACATTTCTCTTTGACTTGGTTAATATGTATTGTGGATGATTGCAAATGTGATTAAATCACAAATTGAAAAAAATCCTTGCATATAACACATGTAAAAATACAACAAAAAAATTCCATATGTATGAAGCACACAACCAAATGGTTGATTAGTCTTCAACAATCAAGTTGTTATGCACCTCAAAAAGGCAATCTACATTTTATATTCAAAAGTTAATGCATTTCAATTATTAAACACATACAACAAAATTTGAAGAATCAAAGTTTGAACCATCTTCCCTTTTATGACACAAAGAATGTACACAAATTTGGAATTAAAAAATAAAGTTTTATGTATCCCACAATGGGGGTATCCACACTTGAAACCCAAAAAAAGGACACACACCTACAACCTTTCATGTATTGCATTCACATACAATTACATGTTATGGTTTCAATGCTTCAACAAAACAAAAGATGGTTTTATAGAATCTCGTTTTAAGGAATGGCCCCTACATCATAAATTTCATGGGCCATGATTTGGTAATAGTAGTCATATGAAATAATATATTTTCCATAGGTTTGTATTGTTTAGACAAGGATATCATACATCTATTTGTATTGTCTAAACATTTGTACTATCTAGGTAGGGATGTTTTGTGAACAACATTCTTATTTAAATAATACACGACATCAATGTTTAAGCAGTACCAACTTATTAAATATATATATATATATTGCACATGATTATGTTGTTAAATTGTGGCCCATGACATTTGTGATGTAAAAAAAAAACAACCATATGTAACCTTTTCACATTTCATTAATAGACGCAAAAAAATCTTATTGAAAGGATTTAATAATTAAATTAAGAAATTTTTTATTAACATCTAACAATATCAAACCTATAGAATAACACAAATTGTCTCTTACACAAAACAAGGTTCATTTAAGCCACATTATTGAACATTTGATCTATTGGGACTTACATTGAAAGGTAGTATGTGATGAATTTCTTTGGTTCTAACACATTAAAAATCAATAAATCAAGTCTACTTACCAAAACATTCAAAGTAATTCTCTAGGAAATTCATATTTAGCTTAAATAATTGATTGAACAAAAAATGCCTTGGTTGGATTATTACCGATATAATCATTAAAAACTAATTTTTTGGGAATTTTGGACCAAGCCTCTGATAAACTAAGATTTTTGGATTTACCATAATGAATCCTTCAATCTATTTCCTATTGGAAGAATCTTTGATCCCATTGATAGCGGGTGGGACCAAATAATTTTATTGAAGTTGTTGCGAAACCATACCACATAGTTCTAGCAACAACAAAAGTGGCAAAAAATATTGCGACAATACTACTAAACAGAACAATGTGAACTTCATATTCATTCATATAATTTAAAAACCAAATGACAACCTTGCAAAATCTAATAAAATCCATTCTTAATCCAAGTATGAGGCCTTAACATAGTACAATACGTATGTAATAACATTCATTTAATGCATCATGGACACATCCATAGTTTTGTTGGTATTCATTGAAGGATGGTGTTAGGCATGTCATACAATTACATATAGTAAAGGATGTCGTGAAGCATCATTTCATCCATCTATCCCATCATCCATCCATCCATTTGTTCGGTCATCCATCTGTCTCATCATGGATTGTTTACTCCGATGAGGTAGCAAAAGAATGGAATACAGACGCTTTCATCAACAAAATTGGTTCACTTAATGTGAAACCGGTTCTAATAAGGTAAAGCTTCCAAAAGTTGGATCCAATGCGATAGTCCCTATCCTTGTGGGGGCAGGGCCCAACAAAAAACAAGGTTAACCAATGTCTAAAAATGGATATATTTTGGAACCAGCAAAGTGAATATGTACGTATGCACATTGTATTTTGGGAAGTCGTCGAAGGATCGCAAATGTGGTAGGCGGTGAATTTAGGGTTAGGATTTGGGGAAGCAAACAAGAAGAAACAGAAGTTGGAGGTAATGTTTAGGGTTTGGGCTTTGCCCAAAGATGCATTGATTTCAAAGAATCTTTTATTGTTGTTCTCAACGTTGGGGTATATTTGTCGTCTTCGGTCTATTCCCATGGTTAGCTATATGTTGTTATCTCATGAGTCACAAGTAGTGCAAACATCAAGATTTTTAGCGACCAAGGTCCCAATGGATACATGCGAGATGTCGTATACAAAGAGGTCTTGGAAATGTAGTTTGTAACTGTAATTTTGTAATATGTACTGTCAAATACACACACACCTGTGCATTAGGCACAGGGTTCAAACTAGTATCCTTTAAAATACATAACATGCGACATAAATTTATGAACAATGTTATTAGGGACTAGATAACATCATAAAAAATTGTTAATAATGACTAATGGTCATATTCACACATTCTAATAGCATTTTGGATCTAATGGCCTTTAATATGCATGATGGACAAATCAAGTAAAATTGTTAAAGGGTGAAAGCACACTATGATGGCCTTTTTTGGATGTCACAATTTCAATTTTATTGGGTCAATCAAATCTAGTTGTATACAACTCAAATGCATTTGAGAAATATAGTAAAAATGAGATGATAAATTGAAAATTATATTGTATTCCTCCCAAATTTAAAAAATTATTCAAAAAACATTAATGTTCAATCAAAGGTGGATTTTGCAATGTAGTGTATAGCTAATGATATCACAGTCCAAAATATTATCATTATGGACTTTTTTATTTTAATGGAGTTGGAAAATGTCCAGGTGCATTCACAGTAAAAGGAGCCAAGGACTATGTGTACACAAATAAAATCTTGCACCCCCATGGTTTTGAAAAATGATTACATGAGTTGTAAGGATTATAATTTAATGAAATCACTTTCAAAATGTTTGTATATTTATGAATTTTCATCAAAGTCAATTTTGTACAATTTCAATGTGTTTCATTGGTCATAAAATGTATAGTAAGGAATGGACAGTTCAATGTGTATAGGGTATTAAAATTTTGAATGTCCTTTATTTTATGTAAAACCAAACCATTAATTTTGAAAAATCATGGATGACCATATATTGATGATTATGCGGGCATGGTATTATTAAAAAATTAAATATATGTTTTATTTTAATTATCCATGATAGTCTTTTTTTAGTGTCTAAATGTGATTTTGATCATTAAAACTACATAATGTGAGGAATTTCCTCAAAAAAAAAAACATATATTTTGGTATAAACAAAGGCAAGGTTGCATTTTCATGAATATTGAATGTGTCATATAACATTATTTTTTTTTGTGTGAATATGTTTTGCTCCATTTGGAATGATGTTAAAAAAAGGTATGTTTGATAAACTCCATGTATAATGTATCATTGAAGGTTTGAAACACATAATATTTAAAAAATATTGACACGTTTACTTTTGTTGAAATTTACACATTTGATTTACTTGAAAATTTATCATTAAAAATAAATATAATTACATATTGTTCGAAAACTCATGAAAACACATGTGAATTAAACTTTTGAAATTGGCACTATCATCCAATAATGGGCCCTATCCAAAACATGGAGGCCATGTTTCAAACTTGAAAAAACATAGTCCTTAGAAAGGACCTGCATCTAGGGGCCCACTAGCTCTTTTTATTGTGAATGCACCCATCCTTATTATTTTTTACCACCACACATTCAAGTATCATAACATTTAAGATGAAAAAATAATGTAAAAAAAGATCTTCCATTTTTTTAAATATTCAAAATGGAGATTTCAGAAGTGTAAAATCCATTTAAATACCTAAATTGATTTTTTCAAGGCCTATTTTTAGAGTGTTTTGAAAGGTTTAATTTAAGGTGATATGAATTTTAAAATGGAAAAAAATTTGAACTTTAGCATCATTAAGATATTTTTATTGAAAAGTACATTGGATTTGGACTTTTTAAATGGACTTTCAATTGCCCATTTTGTTATAGTGTAGTGTGTTTTTACTTTAGATTGGTTTATGATTATTGTGATTATGTGCACAAGATTCCACCAAAGTGTGTTTGCCCAAGAACTTAGACCTATTGACATATACAAAATCTTATACCCACAATGAATAAAAAGACGTTTTTCAAATAAATGTGAATTATAATCATTGTCATCTTAATGGAACAACATTCGTAATAATTGTCATGTAATTGACCATTGTCAAGTCATGCCACTTTTTGAAATGTACTCTTATGCAAGCATTTTTCTTTTCCAAATGGCCATCTTTTTTTTTCATTTTGTCTTGTAATACCTGATAGGTATCATGAGACAAAATGAAAATAAATTTTTGGTAGGTTTGTACATTGGGTAATGCCTTGAAAAAGGTGTTGAAATACGCACCCTTTAATTTCAAGAATGTATCCCCTTAGGGTTGGTACCTTACACTTACCCAAATATCTTGTCATTTTGGGAATTTGTTAAACCCAAACTTCTCAAAACCACCCTTTTCAAGGTTAACAAACACTAAAAAAGTGCAACAAATTAAATGTGGCACCAAGTTGAACATAATTACAACACAATGTCCGACAAAAAATATATTTCCAAACTTTTCTACTATACCCAAATTATGATTAACATTTTAGTTATTTCTTTTCACAATATAAATTTCAAGGAAAAAAATGATGTAGTGGTTATAATATTCCCCCCGTGCCCCTCAACCCAAAGGTCCAATGTTCAATCCCTTTGTCAAATTCTTTTTTTTCTCCAAAAACAAAATGGATGAAAAGAAAAACATCCTTTGGACAAGTTTTTCAGAATTAATTCCCCTTGGGGAACAATGCCCCCATGAAAGAGGGGATTAAGTGGCAACCCCCAACCAAGTTGCTTGTGGAACAATTATTCTGAGGAGAAAAGGGAAAAGGGCACTAAATGGTAACCCCAACCAAGTTCCCTAGGGAACAACTTCCTTTGGGAAAAATTTTTTTATCTCAAGGAGCAACTTCCTTGAGGAAGAATGGATTTTTCCTAGAGAACAACTTTTTCAAGGAGAAAAGGATTTCCTTCAAAGAACAACTTCCTCAAAGAGAAAGGGATTTCCCAAACTTCCTTAGGGAGAAATGGACTAAGTTGCCTTAGAGAATAAGGGACTTGGAATGTCTTGAACTTTTGGGACAAAAGTGTCAAAATTGAACTTTACTCAAATTAAATTTTTTTCAGACCATTGGAAAGCTCTCAAAGTGTAGATACTGAAAACGAGCTTGCAATTTCCATTTGAAGTTGTGAACTCAAAGTTATTGCAAAAAGAAAGACAAGCAATTAAATTAATTACTTGATTCCTCACCACTAAACCCTAAGAAACAAGGGTCAACATTATCTTTCATAGAAATATGTAACATACTATTGGAAAGATCTTGTAAAGAGCTATATCTTTGTAATTGGAAGCTTTTAAATGAGAAATCATATGAAAAAGTTATGAACCTACAAAGTTGTGAAGACTATGTGTTCCCTAGAGAACTTGGGCCCAAAACATGGTTCTTGGGGCAACTTGGGTAGGTTCTCTTTGCAGAAAATTCCTTGGGGAGGAAAGGACTCTCCATAAGGAGAAAATGATTAAATGTTGATCCCAGCCAAGTTGTTTGGGGAACAATTTCCTTGGGGAAAATGGACAAAATTTAGCCCTCAAGCTACACTTTTGTCCCAACAATTTAAGAAACTCCAAATCCCTTTCTCCCTGGGCAACTTATAAACCCCATCTCGCTGAGGAAGTTGCTCCTTATGGAAAATTCATTTCTCCCCAACGAATTTGGTTAAGGTTACGATTTGGTCTTCTTTTCCTTGGAAAAAGTTCATTTTTCCCCGAAGAAGTTCTTCCTTGGGGAACTTGATTGGGGCTACCACTTAGTCCCCTTCTTCTTAGGGATGTTATTTCTTGAAAGCAATTAGTTTGGAAAAATTATCCATGAGAATTTTTCTTTTCATCCAATTCATCTAAAAAAATAAAGGAGAATTTGAAAAAGGATCGAACTGTAAACCTTTGGGTTAAAGGAAGGGATTCTAACCACTACATTTTTTTTCTTGAAACTATTATGCAAAAAAGATAGTTAAAATGTTAATCATAATTTGAGGATAGTAAAAAGAAATTCAAAAGTATTTTTTTGGTTGCGCACTATCTTGGACTTGGAATGAACCTAATGTTAAATTTAATTCATTACACATGTTTCATGGCCTTCAATGTCCTTACCTAATGTAAAGATTTTGAGGAAATCGTTACATTTATGTTTTATATTCTAAGAAGCACTTAAAATTAAAAAATAATTTTCAATTTGCTATGAAATAATGACATATTTTAAGTACATTAAAAATATATTCACATAATGGATTAAAGGCACCATATTCACGTTTAAGTAAATTGTTTAAAAAAAGAAAAAAAGTTGCACCTTATATTATTTTGCACATTGTTCGAAAATAAATTGGAAGTGACCCTCCTATGATAAAACAACTTCAACTTTGTTTGAAAAGAAAAGACACCTTCCCCACAAGGTTCCTTAAAAGTGCTATTCTTTATTGAGTTGCCTTGAAATAACATCCAATCTCCTTTACAAAGTTACATTTATTGTCATGAATTAAAAATAAATTCAAGCCTTTTACTAAAAACCATAGAAAGCTTCTAATTGCATGAGCAATTGGGATTTGGGTACCCCAACTACAAATCCAACACCTTTAAAAGGAAAATCATTGTCATGCTACATGGGGTGTTGTAGAGGGTTCTATGAATGATCATTTTTGGAATTGTGGAAGGAAGGTTTTATACCTAGGGTAAAACCACCCATCACCAAAATCCATGGGTGAGCAAACATCCACATAGTTCAAAAGATGGCTTGTTAATAAATATCAACCAATTGATAACCGTTCATTTATACTCTATAATCAAAGGATCAATTCTTAAAACTTGTGGTTGAGGTTTTGAAACTTTCATTTATGTAATGAGGTTTTTGTGTTCTTAACTAAGCTTCAAATCTCTCCTATGACAAAATAGTCTACCACCCATTCATTTGCCCTTTTTGTGTTTGGCAATGGGTAAATGACTCTTTCAAAGTCAATATTTTTGAGTGTTGAGCATTTCCACCATTTTTGAGTTTTTCACTTTTTCAAGTCAAATTGTGCCTATGCACATGTTTTATTTTTGACTTTGTGCATGAAGTATGGCATGTCTAGGAGTTATATAAGCTGCATTTCAATTGCACATGGAAGGATATTTGTTCTCACTTTAGTTGCACATGGTCAAATGAGTCTCATGGAGGCTGAACTCTTTGTTGGGCCTTTGCCCCCATAGGGACAGGGATTATCGCATTGGATCCAACTTTTGGAAGTTTTTACCTTATTAAAACCGGTTTCACAATAGATGAACCGGTTTTTTTGGTGAAAGTGTTTAGACTGTTTAGATTGGAACGGATTTTTTTGGTGTTCAGAGTGTGGACACAGCAGGTAGATGTACAACATCTTATTTATTGGCAGGGGCCAGCGTGTTTGTGATGCCTTGTTTGGGAGGTTTATCTTTACTCATTTCAAAAGCAAAGGAGGTTTGTAAATGGCTATAGGCTTAGAAGACCCTTTGAACCTCTATTGCTGAAAGTGATTGGAGAGAGAACTTAAGACATGCTCTCTAAGAACTTAAAGTGTTTACTCATTGACATATCCACCCCGGTTAAGTACAAGAAAGCCTGGGTATATTTCAATGTAGGGTAAAAGCCCATGGCCTTGGCCACGGATACCAGAAAAAGGGGTGATGATATTGATACCCTGGAGGAGTTATCACTTCAGCTGGATTTGAACCAGTGTTGGGCGGTCCTTTGATTTTCGACCGGTTCTTTGCTGGAGGTCAGGCCAGGCATATAAGCACGCGACCGGTGGACTGAACGACTCGGCCCCAGCTCCGACTCAGCAAAAGAATTAAAAAGGAAAAGAACCTGTAAGGAACCGGTAAAGAACCAGAGGTTCTTTCATGAAACCCGGCGATTCTTTGAGGGTTTTGAAGTACTCATCCCCGGAAGTTTATGTTTGTTTTTCCAAATATCTGGAACCGGCCTGGTTCTCCAATTCTGATTCTATCAAATACCCGGAACCAGCGGTTGGTCGATGGATCAAAGAACCGCCGAACCACTGATTTGAACCCCCAACCGATCTTGCAATCAATGTAACACAGCTCCTTGCCACTAGGCTAAAGCTCCGCCTTGTTTTTTCCTTACACATTTGAGCTCCTCTGCGTCAACAGACTGTTTTCTGTGAAGCAAGAGCCCTGTTGAGGACGATCGCGTCTCTTGGTGCAACGGCGTTGTACGCACGCACCCTTCAGAGATCAAACAGCACAGAACAGAAGCGATGCAGAGCGTGCGATTTCTTGCAAGGCGTTTAGTGCCACGCACTTCAAATGCTTCCACTTCCACCGCCAGGCTCTCCACAAAGTCTGGAGCTCGCGAGGAGGAGGTCAGTTCATTATGCACTCCTTCTATTTGTACATTTTTCTTCTTTTTAAAGGTTTCAAGAATTTCGAAAACTGATGTCGGATCTCTGTGGAAAGTAACCTAGATCGTGGTTTGGGAATTAGGTCACTGCTTTATTTTGGGTGGGAATTAGGTCGCGAGTTTCTTTGCATGTTTTTATGTCAGCACATGTTATGCACTTGTGTGATGGTTAGAATGAGCCACTAGAACCTAATTCTTTTTCTGGGGATTTTGCCCGTGGATTTCTTTGGATGTTCAATGGCCAGCACCGGTTATTCACTGTGTGATGATAATATTGAACCAGAACCACAAAGTTTTTCAGTTGTGCTTCTTCTAGGGTTTCTGATGGCGATTTGGACAATAGCTTACCCAAGAGGCCAAGGAGATTGAGGCTACCTCCTTGGGCGGTCGAACAGAAGTAATCATGGATTAGGTCCTGAAGGCACTGCATAAGCATGAGGTTTCATAGATCAGAACAAGGTTGAGCTTTTGCTGACAATTGGATGCAGCCTGTGTACTCATTCAGATATCGATTGGTTGTTTTTGTTCATCTGGATTCACAATACTAGTAAATCTGTATCTAGAATGCAGCTATTCTCAGTTAGCTGCAACTGAACATAGCACTCTCCAGTGTTGAGGGATTGTTATGCCAGTTTGAGGTGGAGAGTTACTGTTTTGGTCATTTGTGAGTTCCATTGCATTGTGGCAAATGAAGCTCACTGTTGCAAGCCCATTGCAGCTCAAATGATCTACAATATTATTGACCATTTTTAAAAAATATATTTCTCGTGAGTCCTAGCCAACATCATGTCTGAGTCTTCCTGTCACTTCTGGATATGCAACAGAAACTCAGGACAGATTTTGTAGTGGAGTTTTCTCCATGATGTCATACACACATGCTGTCATAAACTTGTTTGAGCATATGTCAGCTGATATCTATTTTTGAATGGGGTATCCTTCTTTTAGTGACATTGTGCTTGCATGTGTTTGTTTCTGTGGTACTCAAGCTGCTTGCAAGGGATCCTGCTCTGTCAAAATACCAATCAACAAAGACAACTGTTCAAAGGATACAACTCTTTGGTGATTTCCTGGTCATCTTGGTTGCTGCAGGTATGCAGCCATGACACTCCATCTCACTCCTGATGCAAGTGGATCTCTATTTGTTTTCAACCATTCGCCAAATATAGCTTACTGGCTTTGAGGGCCCAGCAATGGATCCTTTCCTAAGTTCACCAATTGGTTGATACATTTCATATGAGAATTGCATAGGGTCATGAATTGATGATTCTACATATAATGATTAGGACCAGAGCAAGATACTTGGTCTAATCCTTCTGTTCAAGTTAAGATAGAGGTGACTATAGTCCATATCTTTGGGCGCTTAAATTCATATTTCTTCTACAAAAGTTCTGAGATTGCGATGTGTAGAATCACTGAGCACAAGGTTGCTTCTCCACTTGTGGTCGTCAAGGCTGCAGTGCAGACAAGGACTGTATCTGTGCTGTGCCTCCAGCATTTCAGTTGTTAATGTCTTTGAAAACTATTTTTTAGTTGATTCAGCTCTTTCAACATTGCTGCAAGTGCACTCAATACTGGCAGAGAATGCATCTGATCCTCCTTTTGAAATTGATGCAGGTGCTGTTTATGAGATTGCTTACAAAGTACAGCAGCGAAATGCAGCGGAAGCTCAAGATGCAAAGAAAAACTTGGAGTCTCAAATTACAGTAGAACAGAGGTAATAAACACAATGCGGAAGTTGTTGCCAGTCCCTGACATTGAGTCACAAGCTCTCACACTTTTGGAATGCTAGAAGAAAAAATAACACTGGTGATTGAATAAGGCAGTCATTTCTTGCTTCAATCAATAAGAAAGTGCACTTCAGTTGTCATAACAATGGCTGAAATTTTTCCATGTGATGTGCAAGGCAACTGTTGTACATGACAAAGTACTTGGTCACTGTATGTGTTGTTGTATTTGATAGTTTCTATGTCTCAGTCTTGCATTGTGTCATATGTGGTTTGCATGGGATTTTTGCAAAGTCCTCCTGAAGCAAGGCTTTGGGCTGGGTTGCAATCTGAGTGAAGTCTACAACTTGCAAGTTATAATCCAAGGTTGCAGTGAGCATGTCAAATGTGTTTTGTTTGGCATTATCCTACCAAGGTAGTCAGGATGGAATGTGCAAGCATCACTGGCAACAGCCATGTCTTCAAAGTGTTGTGTACACTTGAAGATCTGTTGTTAGTTCTTGAGGTGCCACTGGGATGAAGGTTATTGTCAAAGTTATTTGGTATCAATTGCCAGGGTTTTTTTCCACATTATCCTGCATGGTTGCAAACTCTTATTTGTGGGGTGCATGATCTTGGAGCATTGATATCAGACATTGATGCAGATTGAGCATTGATCTCTGCTCTGTGATAGTTCTCAAGCTCTTGAGAATGATGAAGTAATCAAGCACAGCCCTGAGCAGCATAACCATGGGCATAACGGACACTAATACAACTCCTAGACTGTGATCTCTCTGGGTTTGATTCTTGTATGAATTGGGATGTTCAATGAAACCCCAGAATGTGTGTAGGAGCTGTTGTCTTTAAGAAGAAATTGTTTATCAGGAAAAGGATCCACAACCACTAAGACCAAGAGAAAGGGGTGATCAAGCCTGGGGCTGATACCTGTTACACAGGCAGAGACACTGTAACCAGAGGCAGAGCAGGAATAGAAGGAGCCCCAGAAGAAGGATGAGTATTGGGGAAGACCCCTTGAGTTGATATCCAGGATCTGGGGACCCAGCATAAATTGGAGTGGAGATGGAGAGACTGTGTGAGCCATGGCAGGAGGCTCAGCAGATTTGAAGAATTGCATGAAGCTGACATTTGCAGGGGTCTTGACTTCATGAACCTTATATTTGTGGGATTAATGGTATTTGTCTATATGCTAATTCCAATGCTGCAGACATAGGCCTGTGTATGCAGTGGCAAACTGGCAATGCCTCCAATTCCTCAAGGATGAAATGATGATCCAGATTTACAACCCCATACCATAAGGACCAAACATTCTCAATTCCAAAGTCTCCATACCTTTCAAATAGATCTTTGAGCTTTTGTGTAGGGTAAAGCCCCAGGGTAAGTGCATTCCGAAATTGAGGGGCCTAGTACAAGGTGGTGATTGAGTCCAGCCTTCATTTTGGGAATGTTCCCCACCTGTGGGCTTTACCCATTGTAAAGCATGAGGTGAAGTTTATCATGAACTTAAAGGATACTTAGATTAAAAAGGTGTAGGAACAGAGAATTTCTTTCACCTACACCTTAAGCAATGGAGGAGTCCTATGCCTACTTGTAGGCATAAGATCATGTAGACATAAGATCTGCCTCATCCTTAACTTTTAAGGAGGCACAATATCTCTCATATTTCTAGGAGCAATAATCATGGATACAAGGTGCCATCCAAATTTGCTAGGAAAACTCTCCAAATGCTTTAGGAATTTTGCATGCATGTTTCTTCCTTGCTGGTCCAAGTAAGAGGGCTACAGTCAAGGAGAAGCTCCCCCTTGAGACCATTCTCTGGTTCCCTCACACAAAAAATGATTTTGAGGCCAAAGGACCCTGCAATCTTTGAATAAAGAAGCACCTCTGATTCCTGTGATTATGAATGTGCCCCAAGGCAATGGTCTTCTCTACTCCAAACAAGGAGAGAGTAAGACATATCTATGAAATTGCAAAGAAGGTAATGTGTAAATCCAAGTATGTAACTATGTAAAACTGTTGAAGTGGAGTTGGACGCCAAAAACACCTGCACTTCATATAGTGTAAAACCAAGCAAATGAAGGATTTCATGAGTGCAAAACTTGGACCCCTATGACCCCTCCCCCCTTTTTCTTTCCTCCTCTCTTTGTCAAATGAACTCAATTTCCATAACTTTTGTCTTCTTGTAGTAAACAATATAGGAGCTCCAATGCCCCCACAGGCACACCTCAGGTAGGTTCTCCCTTCCCCTCCTGATCATAAAGGAATCTATCTTTCCAACAGATAAAATTATTCCAAATTTCTCCATTGCTAGCGCTTTCTACTTGATTGCCTCTTATGTATAAACACCTGGCAAAGTTAAGGCTGAAGTCTGGAGTCAAGGGCCTTTAGTAAAATCTGTATAAAAGGAAGCAGAGGCAAGTGGGTTGGGTAGAATAGTTTGCTGATGCCTTCCAAACAGAAATATGCAAGAAGCCAACCACCATTGCCAGAAAGTTATCCTCAATAAATTATATACCTACATGACTTTAAATAGATCACCTACTCAAGAGTCAACACCTTATTTGCTAACATCATGCATATGCCTCACACATTCGAACATGCTTCTAGCTGGATTTCATTTCTCATGTTGACCCTTTTTACAATCTCATCCACAGCATTTGATTACAGATCCCGCCCTAAGCAGTATTGTAATTGAATAATTACCAAAAAATTAGATAGCAGAAGTTGCTAAGGAGTTATTTGTCCATGCAATGAACTTGTCCCACAACACATATTGTGCCCCATGTAGCATAAAAATATGTACACTATGTCACAGTCAACCATTCATGGCATGTGGGTAAAAAAATTAATAGTGTTCACTACAGGAGAAAGGAATTTTGAATTTTATAGTAGCATTCATGCGATCGTGGCCTTGTTAGTGCCAGCTAAGAAGTTATTGGCACAAATGCAAAGGAATGCAGGTAACTTCCTCTAAAAATCTTCTTTATCTTTCAAAAAAATAGTCTTCATCCAGTCATGGTTTGTCAATGCAAGCCAAAGATGTTAGGAAAACTCAAAAAAATGCAAGGAACTCTCTTTGTGCATCTGGCATTTAGCATAACCTGATCTTGACTTGAACACACACAGGTATATGTGCATGTGTGAGGTGACTCAGAGGGAACAGACTTAGCATCAGTGTAGGATTTCGGCCTCAAATTTTGGCTTGAAATTTGACCAATGTGTGTGTGACAGCTGAAGACATAGCCATAATCTCAAGTCTGCTTTCTTTTACTATCAAATTCATTTTGGAGTCAGATTACCTAACCATGTTATACATGATGCCACCATTTCTCATGATTTTGTTGGAAGATACCATAAAGGGCAGAGCCATTACACAATGAGCTGCTTGTTTCTATTGTGATTCATCCAAGTATACACAACTGGGTCTTTTTTGCAAAAATATTATGTAGATGTAATTTGGTATTTTTTGCAAAAATATCATGCATATACAAAATTGGGTCATTTTTGCAAAGATATTATGGATCATGCACCATTTGATAATTTGGGATTCGCTTTTCTGTAGATCTACTTCAAACTCTAATGGACACAACCATACATGAAAAAGTCTTACATGAAAAAATGTGACAAAAGTGGAACAACCATTGTGAACAAAACTAGAGTTGCAATTTGAGTTTAAAGAGAAGTCTACCTGTGATCAATCATCAAGACAGAGATGAAGCTTCAGTCAGCTACAAAACGGAAGTAGTGAAAGTTTGTTGCAAATTGGAGACAGACTTGCTGAAATAGAATGGCTGGGTCACAATTGAGCATGTGTAGACTGGCATTGAGCTCAATGGTAGCAGCAGGAGTTCAATTCGGATGGGCATTGCAACTATCTCTGCTCACTCCCTACATCCAGATGCTTGGCATTGAGCATGCATTTACCTCTTTCATATGGCTCTGTGGCCCCATCACAGGCCTGGTGGTGCAACCTTGTGTGGGAATCTGGAGTGACAAGTGCAAGTCAAGATGGGGTAGAAGACGTCCCTTCATCTTTGTAGGAGTGGTGCTCATCACCCTCGCTTGTTTTGTTACAGGATTTGCTGCTGATATCGGGTATCTGCTTGGGGATTCTCAGGAAGATTGTCAAGTTTACAAAGGGGTGAGACCTCGAGCGGCTGGAGTGTTCATCCTAGGCTTCTGGTTGCTGGATTTGGCTAATAACACGGTGCAGGGCCCAGCTCGTGCATTGCTGGCTGATCTTTCGGGTCCAGATCAGAGAGATGCTGCTAATGCGGTGTTTTGTCTGTGGATGGCAGTCGGTAATGTCCTTGGGTTTGCCACGGGTTCATATGGAGGGTGGCATGAGTGGGTGCGAACTCTGGGAAGTAGAGCTTGTTGTGAAGCTTGCGCGAATCTCAAAGCTGCATTCCTGTTGTCGATTCTGTTTCTGGTTCTCTGCACGGCTGTAACACTGTTCGTCGCTCGGGAAACCCCACTCGTTGTTAAGAGAGAACATGAGAATCTCTTCGGTGCTGGTAGCTTGGAGAGCCTAGTTTCTGGCGATCGAATGGATGCTTACAATGTATTTCCTGTGGAGGCAACAACAACGCCTGTGGTGTCAATTGGTATACCAAATAAGAATGGTAAGGAAACTGGGCACACTAGCCATGAAGCTGAAGCAGGAGATCAGCCTGTGCTACAGGGAAGTTCGTCACGTTCAGGGCATGGTTCCGGGGCAAGTCTTGTGACAAAACTATTCACGGGCGTCAGACAACTGTCGCCTCCCATGCAATCGGTGCTTTGGGTGATGTCACTGTCCTGGTTAGCTTGGTTTCCGTTCTTTATGTTTGACACGGATTGGATGGGAAGGGAGTTATACAAAGGAAATCCGAAGGGAGATCTTGTGGAAGCTGCTCTGTACCAGCGAGGAGTGCAGGAAGGGGCTTTTGGGCTTCTGTTAAACTCAATAGTGCAAGGTATCAGCTCCCTCTTCATCCCCCTACTCTGCCGAATTTTGGGGTCCAAGCATGTGTGGGCCTTGGGGAACTATACCTTGTTTGCAGCTATGGCATGCACTGGGATAATAAGCTCTTTGACTGCAGCACATGAGCAAAAACAAGATGGCGCAGACCCATTTCAGCTACCAAGCAGTTCACTCAGACTAGCTGCATTATTCCTCTTCTCTGCTCTCGGCTTCCCTCTTGCCATCACTTTTAGTTTACCTTACTCATTCACGGCGAATTTGACAGCTGACTCTGATTCAGGGCAAGGTCTTGCAGTGGGTATATTGAACCTGACTGTTGTGATTCCACAAGCGCTAGTGGCATTGGGTGCTGGACCTTGGGATGCTTTGTTTGGAGGAGGGAATGAGCCTGCATTTGCTTTCGCTTCTATCTCTGCCCTTATGGCTGGCATCCTCGCGTCCTGTAATTTGCCCACTCTCTCAGGACATCGCAAGAGAGTTTTCTACTCCAAATGATGGTTTGGTTTTGCTCCCATTCATTCTCAAATTCCATTTCATGTGTGCTGGGTCATAATTCTAACAAGCGCATGTGCAATTTAGCACGAAACTGAACTCAACCATTCTTTCATCCGTGGTCTCACTGGCTTGTTTCGAGTTCTTCTGTTAAATCGATCTGCGATATCATACATTATCTCTGCTTACTATGTTTGCAAAATTGTGGGTTGTCAACAAGAAATAGTGCAGAAGGTCGTTTGCTGTCTATCAGACAAATAGTATACCAAAAGGAACTGCACTGAGCCGAAAGGAATATTGAAATTGTGACTGATGAAAGTGAGATCTTCAATTGCATATAAGAATTTTGGAGTTGGTACAGGGACGAGGACAATTTCAAATCAGTGGTTCCAAGATCACTATAAAACCTCTGAACGAATGTACGTTTTGATCGGCAAGATCTGTTGCTCCAGGCAACAATCTTATTTCACTACTAATTAGAAGTCCTATCCAAGTCTAATAAACCCTGGTTCTCGAGCTTTGAACTAGTTCACGTCAAAAGAGGTAGAGCTTTCCAGGATCCTAATAGATTGCCAAGACATTGTACACAAGGGTGCATATAAACAAAAGAATTATTAACAACGTTTTCGCATTGCAAGTCCTCATCAATGCTAATTAGAGTATCAAACAACTCCTTCCGCGTCGAGACCTCAATGGACGGTCAGTCGCCAACCAGCTCAATGAGTTCTTTCTTTCCTCGAGGTCTGCTTGAACCAGTAGAACGAGCTGAGCTGAGCTGAGCTGAGCTTGAAGTAAAAGAAGTTCTTCAGAAGGGAATAGCACTGGAGACGCGAGGATAGACGACTCGATCTGGATGTGCCATGATGCGCCGGCCCTTGGCATGTCGGAAGCACCACACCACCGCGCCCACCGGCCACTCCACAACCGCAGCGATGATAAAAGCCACCACGCCCAACGTCGGCCCAACCACCTTACAATGACAGGGATTCTGACGCGTCCCACATTGCACGCAGAACGGAATTCTAGCCATCGTTACAAATCAGGACAGACCTGGTTCTCACACTGAAAAAGACAAGTTCTCTCCTCTTCACCGAATGCAGTGGAATAAACAAAACAATGTTCAGAAGCTTCGTATAATAATCCACGGCCGAAGTACAAAGAAAAACCGAGTCCGTGAAACCTTCAAGCTTGAAGATTGAGACTTGCAAATCTTGCGACGAGAAACAAAAAAAATCCTCGAGGTCCTGGCGAAGACTGATCGAGTTTTCGGGCACAAATCTTTTGACGTTGTAAATGCGTCCGCGACAAAACCGAGAAGAGCGTGAGTTGGCAAATGGTGACGAGAACGCCCAGTTTTATAGCACGTTCGAAGGAGGGTACTTTGTTCTCTACGTGGCAGCGTCCAATTGACTTGAACCGTTTGGGGACGTGGGTAGACGCCACGTTCGCATGGTGACGGGAATCAAACACATGCCTCCGATGGGAGACGTGTGGCATTGAGTCGTAGCAAATGACACGTGGCTTAGGTGAGTGAAAAACGGATTGAATTGGAGGACGATAAGAGCATCTCCAGCGGTGCTCAGTATGTTATCCTACACAGAAAAATTCGATGAAGAACAGTCAAAACATGCCGGTTTGGCTCAGGGAATTGGATTTGGCTGAGCACAATTGCACAGTTTGGGGTGACTGGCGAAAGGTGCACCTGCAGAAAAGAGTGTAATAAATATGGTCTAATTTGTGCTCAGTGTTTCTGATTAGCCGATCATAATGATTGGCCCATGTGGTTTGCTATTAGTAGTCCCTCACCTATTTGCTGTTCAGTTTTATGGATGGGGTTGCAAAAAAGTAAATAACTAAACTTGGATGTGAAAAATATCTTTTCAGGGTCACATACTGAGCACTACTAAGGATGCTCTAAGTCAGATCTTATGTTTTTGTGGGGGAGGGGGAGGGCTCTTATCACTTGATGTGTAGGTATTCCTCCCTAGCTGCCAAAGTTT
>Ga0116231_10003921_pt1 | contig 30442 bp, 17 predicted proteins | sample S1TSphgellanicum_2_FD_89695 | JGI IMG/M metagenome (GOLD analysis project Ga0116231, IMG submission 89695) | Host-associated microbial communities from peat moss isolated from Minnesota, USA - S1T2_Fd - Sphagnum magellanicum MG | ecosystem: Host-associated > Plants > Peat moss > Unclassified... | reverse complement strand
GTTGGATTTAATATTATTTCTAGGTTTCAAGTGAATTGTTTTTGAAAAGATTGAACAATTCATTTAAGTTAGATAAATACCTTGAAGATATATTGGAATGCTTCAATATGGTTGAAAGTGTGTGAATGCAATCCCAGCTTTTTCACTAATTACAAACTTTTTTACAAAAATGCCTTAACAATGTTTAGATGTGAAAGCCATGGAAAGTGTGTTGTTTCAAAATGTTATTGGGAGTTTCATATATACAATAATGTCTATAAGACTTGATATATTGAAGCAATGGGTTTTAAACCAAATTGTGGCTAAGTTTAGGCAAGCATTTCATTCCAAGAAGAATCCATGATTCCCTTCCACCTATTGAAGTTGATGGTGAATAAAAATATGAAGTGGAGGACATTTTATATTCAAGGATATTTAATAGTCAATTCCAATATTTTGTTCATTGGCATGGGTATGATGTGAGCAAATGCACTTGGGAACCAATCAAAAACCTATTGAATGCCATGGAAAAAATGCATGAATTTCATTGATGATATCCAAACAAGTGCAAGTATGTTCCTTATGGAACTTGTAGTTAGAAGGGGAGGTGATGTGATAGATGTGAACATTAAAAACCATCTTCCAATGGATAGAATTCATCCATAATGTTCATCCATAACTCTTAATTAACTCTTAGTTAAGTCCTAGTTAAGTCTTAAATTAACTCTTTGTTAAGTCTTAATTAAGTCCGAATTAATTCCTAGTTAATTTTTAATTAACTCTTAGTTAAATCTTAGTCAACTTTTAGTTGATTCTAAGTTAAGTTCAAATTAACTTCTAGTTAAGTTTTAGTTAATTCATAATTGACTTTCAATTAAAAATTTAAGAAGTTTCTTTACTTGATGCACAGATAAGAGCTTCCTTGTCAAGTTCTTTTCATGTTTATGTTTGCATATGTTAACATAATAAAGATCCATTTTCATATGTCTTATATATCTTGTGGTTTTGTTTTAAATTCTTGTGTTCTTATTTTTGAATCACATAATCCTATCTTGTTCCTTGTTTGAAAATTAAATTTAAACCTTTCTTTTAGCCTTTATTCTTGTGTTTTTTATGTTCTTGACACTAAGTATGTTCTAAATATATTTTCATAATGGATTATAGGCACCTTATTTATATTTAAATATTTTTAAAAAAAATATCCAAGACTAATAGGTTACATGCAGGACATGGATCTAAATGTGACAAATGAATAATTTATCAATAACTAGAAGATGCAATGGATGAAGTGGAGAGGGGACACACATCTTTGAAAAAGGTCAACATGTATTGAAACATCCTTTTAACTTCACTTTAAGAACACATAAATGGTAAAATCAAATCAAGGAAACTAGGTTTGTAATTAAAACATGTTAACAAAAACAAAGGATGGAACAATAGTCACTTAGATTTAAAACATCCAAAAGATAGGCCTTTCCATCACCCTTCAATAACTCAAACTAAAGGTAGTTAAAGTTACACAGACCAAACCCACACCATTATGAAATAATGTTCTAGGAAGTAGTTTCTAGACATCAAAAGACATCATTCAAAAATTAACATACATTTTGTAGAATAGAGAGAAGTTTCTAGAACAAAAGAGTTAATTGTTGGCCAAACATGCCATATCTTTTACCTCAACTTGGAAAAATTGTATACACAAGATAAATGCCGACTAGACCACATCTAGAATTTGAATGAAAGTGGACTGCAAGTGGGGTGACAATCTAGTGCTTGGGTTTTGATTAGGTGAAACTCCTATGATGTTTATAGTACCAACCCCAAGTTTCAAGAGTGGTTGATTATCAATTGTGTTGCTAATGCAACAAATGTAGCCTTGCCTATTATTTAAAATTTCAAAGGTTCTAGAATGTGAGAAGATTACTTAAAGTTATGTGGATAAAAAACGGGTGCCAATAAGGTAAAGTAAACAATCACTACTCCTTGTCACACAAAAAACAAGTGGCCATAAACATGCTTTAATGTATTGAAACTAGAATTTTTTAAAAATTTAATGATCAACATGAAAATAATCTTTAATTTTATCACAATGGTGTTGATTAATCACATATTTAATATGCATTCAAATATATTTTTAAAAATAAATATACTTTTTCCCCTACTTTTTACATTGCCCAAACTTATACAAATGGGTGAAAGTAAACAAATTATTGAATATTCCACATTTTCAACATGATGTACCTTTAAATGTAATTGTAAGTTTTTAGTCTTTAAATATTATAGTAAAATACAAGAAACTTATAATGGAAAAATATGTTTAAACTCAATTTGACAAATTATTTTCAAACATTCTTGTTATCCACTTTTATTGTGCCAAAGTTTCTCAAATTTTGTAATTGGGAACCTCATTATAAACTCAAAGAAAAACACCATGCTTTTATTATGTTATTTTCAATTATTTTAAATCTACTTCATTTCAAAAACTATACCATTTTTTTATTCCCTTTTTAAACTACTTTTTTTGTATACTTTACCATGCTTTCACCCAAACATGTGTAGCCATGTAGAAAAAAACTTGGATGATTACATATAACCTCTTCAACCATTGGCCATTTTTAAAAATAAATTTCTAGGTCAAGGGGAATTTTTCAAGAAAATCATCATCTCTTGGTTTTAAATGAGCATGGGTCACATGTAATAATAAAAGCAATTGAACATGCAATCACATTTAGGTGGGACATGGTGACCTTACCTTCCTATACTTCATATGCATTCCAACCATTAGATGTGACCTATTTCAAACCATTAAAAAATGCCTTTAGAAAGGAATGAGATTTTACTATGGCAAAAAAAATTATTTTGAACTAAACAATGTCACATTGGCAAAATGGGTGGACAAGGCTTTGTAATCTCGCAATAAAACATTAAATCAAGGTTTAGGGTATGGGAAATCTGGCCATTGAATCTTGTTGCCATGGTTGGAAAGTTTAATCCAATTGAAGTGTTCATTGCAACAAAAGATGAGGATCATGAAAACACATACCCTTCTTTAATGCAATAGATCAAGTAAATGACATTAGAGATCAAGTAAATGACGTTAGGGATGAAGTTGTAGCAATCACAATATGTTGAATGTTGTAGGGACTTTTCACACAATGCTTATATTAGTTCTTCCTACAATTGAAGGCCCTTCTTCACCCACACCTCTATATTACATTTAAATTTCTTGTAACCTTACCATCCCAATGTCAAGCAACAATGAACAAGATTCAAACTAGTGGTGAATTTGGAGGATCCTTGTCTTAAATTTAAAAACCTAAGTGTTTCAAGTAAGACCCAAGGAATTCTCACATCGATCAACCTAATATCACTACCTCAATTGCTAATAATGAAAACCCAAGGCAAGGAACAATTAGTGGATTATTCCATCTCACATGTGGTCATATCAAGCCAATAGTTGGCAATTTTGAAACAAAAGGGAGGTGAACAGTTCCACAACAATTTTAAAGCAAGCTATCAAGCCCCACCTCTAGGTCTTAAAAGGTTTAATTTAAGATTCACATCTAAACAACAATTTAAGAATGTTCAACACAAAAAATGTCAAGAATGAAAAATGAGGATTGTTGGGCATGTCCTAACAAGGTTGGGATCAAATTTTGAATAAGATTAATTGTAGGGGGGAGGGGTGTGTGGTGGGTTCTTATGGCTATGGCAATTCAAAGAGTTGGGTTCAAGTGGCTTCGGCAACTCAAAGAGTTGGGTTTAGGTGGCTATGTTGAGTTAAAGAGGTGGGTTCAAGTGGATATGGTGGCTCAAAGAGATGGGTTAAGGTGGATATGGTGATATGGAAAATTGGGTTTAAGCGGTTGTGGTGATTCAAAGAAGTGGGTCTAAGTGGTTATGGTGACTAATAAAGTTAGGACTTTAACTATTTGGGTATGGTAATTCATAAAGTTAGAACCTCAAGAGCTTGTAGGGACCTTGAGAGCTTTTGAATTAAATGGCAATAGTGGAAAGAAAAAATGAAATAAAAGGAAAGAGAAAAAAAGGAAAGAGAAAAAAAAGAATAGAGATAAAGAAGGGAGAGGAAAAAAATGAAAATTTTGGGAAATTCAAGCCTTCCAAAGCTCCTCTTGGACCAAATGCAAGTGATGCATTCTTCCTAAGTTACAACACATATAACACTTAGAAGAAAAGAGAAAGAGAGAAAGGAGATCAAAAGAAATAAACGAAATAGTTAACTTGAAAAAACTTGGGCCTTCCTAACTCCCCTTGGATTGAATGCAAGTGATTATCAACATGATCATTACATTCTTTGTGATTTGCAACAAAGAGAAAGAAAGGAAAACAAAGTGAGAGGGAAAAAAAGAAGGAAGAAATAATGAAATAAAAAAGGAACAAGCTTAAGAGAGCTTTGGCCCTTTTCTCTTGGATTGGATGTAAGTAGTGATCAATGTCGTTGTCATGTTCTTTTCAAACTGCAAACATGAAAAAAAAACAAGTTTGAAAAAGTTTAGGCTTTTTCAAACTTTTACATGTGATGTAATAATCAATGCAATCATCATTTCTTCCTTATTTGCAACATAGAAAAAAAAGAACCAGGAAAAAAAACAAAAAGAACCTTAGGAAAGTTCAAACCCTTTCAACTCTTTTTGGACTTTTGTAGATGACAATGTATTGATCATCATTTTTTCCTAGGTTACATTGTAGATGCCAAACACAAAGGGAGAAGGAGAGAAAAGGGAAAAAAAAAAAAATTTTAAGTCCTAGACTCTTGTCAAACCAAACAACAATTGATGTGTCTTTTCTTTAAACAACCTTCAACATAACATAGTGAGTTGAGAGATTGAAAGAAAAATAGGAAAAAGAAAGAAATGAGAAATATAAAAGAAAAAAAAGTAAATTGAGTGCCTTCCTATAAGTGATGAGTTCTTGGATTTCTCTTGGATGTAAAATTGAACAAAAATCAAAAGAAAAAGAAAAAAAGAGAGAAAGGGAGCTCTCTCAAAAACTTTCAAAAACTTTACAAATAGTGATGGAGAGGAAGAGCATGGCTAGAAACAATGAAGAGAGGGAAAGGAAGAATGTTCTAACACCACAATGTCCTTTTTTGAAATTTGGGGGAAAAAAAAGGGAGTTGTCAAGATGGCCCCATGTGGCATCACAATGATCATTGATTATAGGGGATATTTGTGAATTTTTCCTTAATAAAAACAATTTAAAAAAAAAATTAAACTATTGTTGTGTTGTTGATAGATGAATGGGGGTTTTTGCATAAGATTTTAAGTGTTTGTTCACAAGGTATAAAGTGCATGATTTTAAGAATATCATGTGTTCTATCCAATTTTTTTCAAACAATGAGAACCTCCCCAATTTTATGATTGTAGGTTGGAATTGAATGTTGTAAATGGCTACTAGTGCTATGGGTAAAGGTTCACCCAAGCTCTTTGAAGACCATGGTCAAAAAATGCACAGTTACTAAACCTTTGTCATTTCAGTTCTTAAATGTTCAGTCGTGGGCTGTTCTACCCTAATGCTTTTATCATCTCCATTGTCTCCCCTTTTGATGGTCAATTTTCAAAACTCATTTACACCCATAAAAGAAAAACACAGTTAAACTTCTTCAACAAATAATAATATATTTCATTATTCATGTATTGAAACTCTCTTTTGAAAAATGTGGATAAATCTCATAAAGAAAGTTAGATAATCTTCAAAATGTCAATAAATCATAAGTTATCTAATCTCCAAGAATATCTTAGGACATATAATTACTTTCACACATACACCTTTTAGGAATTTCTATTATGGACTAGGGAACCACGAGTACATAGGTTAATGGGTTATTGTAAATAGCCAAGACACTTGTGTTCCTAGACTATGTTCATAGTAGCCAGTGCACCCGAGTTGGTTATTAGACATATAACCATCTCTCATGAAAATCAAGATGTGTGAGCATCCAGGCTATTCTGTATAACCAACATGCTTGAGCCAATTATCAAACATAATCATCTTTGTGAGAATCAATATACTTTTTTTCATCCACACACAGAGTAATTATGAAATTCTCATCCAAGCACCAAAGGGTGTACCTTAGACTATGTTCATAGTAGCCAATGTGCTCGAGCTGGTTATTAGACATAACCATCTCTCATGAAAATCGAGATGCATGAGCATCGAGGCAAAATTTGTATAACCAACATGCTTGAGCCAATTATCGAACATAACCATCTTTGTGAGAATCAAGATACTTTTTTTTCATCCACACAGAGAGTAATTATGATATTTTCATCCAAGCACCAAAGGGTGTAGGTACCTTGTGAGCTACCTACAAGGTCATTAATGAAATGGCGGTCAAAGGTTATGGGTTGTAACTTGTGACCTAACAGGCAAACAAAAACCAAATGAGATGCTCACAAGGGATGGTTATTAGTTTAATTCTTGTTTTCAAATACCATACCTACAACTCATGTTTGGCACTAAGTAATAATTTCTAATAGGGTTAGCAAAAAAGCAAAAAAAAAAAGTAATAACAGTTTGTCAAAATTTCAAAGAATCAAACTCAAAACCTACTTAATATAGGCAAAGGTTCAAAAGGCCGGACTTAAAATTTATAAAATAAAATAAAATAGTTTCGACAAGATTTGCCGAACACGAGTCGTAGGTAGCGTAGGTGGAGAGAAGAGACCAAGTTCAGAACAGGAGCCGGGTATGACCGTATGATAACCGTCATGACACGCGCAGACGTGCAGAGGATTGACGAGGATGATGAGGTCAGGATGCTGAGGTTTACTTGGACGCTGTAGCGCAATTTAGGGTTTCTACCTTATCCGTGGTGCACGGCCATTCATTGATTGATTGATCGATGAAAGTCTGTTGCCTTTCCTGCGGCATGGCTTTCGCCATCTGCCCTTCTTCATACCCACCCAACAAACCAAATTGCTGCTGCATCCACTAACAACAAACAAATGGCGATGGTGAATTCATGACACGCTTGTAATAAGCTTGTTCAACAGCGAAGCGCAATTCGCCAATTTCCAAACAAAGTAAAAAGCAACTGCGCTCCACAGATGGAAGCTGCTGCGCATTACACTTAGCAAATCGACATTTTTGGTGCTTTTTGGCCCCACCTGCGGCCAGGACTCTCCACTGTTCTTGCTGCTGCTGCTGCTGCGGCCCCGGTCTTTTCACTTCTTTTGGCCCATTTTTTTTTTTGGGGAGGGGCGGATTCACTTCTCTTTCCTTCTTTTTGTTTTGGATTTTTGTTTCGTTTTTTTCTCTTTTTCCTCCTGTATTTTGGCGCGTTGCAGCAACGGATCTTCAAGGGTTTGCGCTCTGTTTCTCCTCCACCCCCCCATTTTTTTTCTTCATCTTCTGTTGAAGAAAAGAAGACGGTGTGAGGGAGGGTTCGATGAAGATGAAAAGACATATTAGATGGAAAAAGAGACCATCGGCTGTTTGTTGTTGATTGATTGACCAGGTTACTGCTGCTGCTCATGGTCCTGGGGGGAAGTCTTCTGGATCATCATCGCAAGCTTTCTGAGCTCTCTAAAGAGCGGGGCGGCCGGTGTTACTCCACGGATCCAGGAGCGGAAGATCGCAGGTCCGACTTCTTCAGAGCTTTTCTTTCCCTTTCTTTGTCCTCAAGTGGATAATGCTCTCCATTTTCTTGTGAGGTGAAGGAAAAGTAGCGTTGGATCGTCAGAAGAAGAGAATCGGAATTGTCAAATCATTTCCTGAGCAAAGGAGAACGGTTGCTGAGAAAGCGATTTCCATTGACTTGTCGATGTAGATCTTCCTTCCTTCCTGCGAGAGGCTTGCTAGGGTTGGACTTACTGGAAACACGGTGCTTCGCAGATCGGAAAGTTGTGCGAGAAATCTGCTGTAGTGCAGCTTGTGAGCGCGAACTTCACTACGAATTAGACCCGCAAAGAACAAGCATCGTCGTCACAAAGGACTTTTGGCTTTGAGAAATGGCGATGCAACGGTGGAGTAATCAGTACCCTGGCACCAGTCCGCAGACGTCAAACAATTGGAAGGGGCAGATGAAGTCGAGTAAGAACTCGCAATCCCCATGGAGCCTGTACGCCGACCCAGAAATGAAGCGAAAGAAGCGCGTTGCGACGTACAAGGTGTTGACAGTGGAAGGAAAGATGAAACAGACCGTAAGAAATAGTTGCCGGTGGCTGAAAGCCAAATATATCGAAGCGCGCTACGGCTGGTGGTGATGATGATGACGACGACGCACTGGGGGGGGGTGGGGGGGTGGGGGGCGGCGGGCAAAGGCCTCCTCCTGCGACATAGGTACTTTCTCCGGGGAGAAGTTATAGCTCTTTCTCTCTCTGCCTACAGAAATAAAATGCTTTGCGAGTTTGCTGCTGCTGGCTCATCACCAAGAGTTGTAAGGGGGTTTGCAAGGCCAGTAGATTTCAGTTCTCTTCGGTGCTTCCGAGTTTTCAGGTACTGTATGCAGTGTTGGAGACATCTCAGGAATCTGAAGACATCTCACCTGCATGGCAACATCTCAGGAAGGCTGGTTTAGACTATGTCCCTGCTTGATTGATGTTGGAAGTCTGTTCTCTAACATCCCATGATTTATTTTCCTAGTTCAAGTTCTCAAATGCACAGCAAGAGTATTAGGGAAGTAGTAATTTAGATATTGAATCATCCATGCCAAAACACAAATGCTCCAACATTTGTTTCTACAATTTTTGGTAGCAAGCTGAAATACTGGTGTGTTGTTGTGAGTCTAAAATTTGTAGCACATGAATCTTAGAGATGTGCACCAGATGCATGTTCTGCAAAAGCTTCTATTATGTTGAGCTATGTACAACAGTGATGTCCAGTCATGCAGCAATAGCTTGAACATTTTCAATTTGCTGTTTGACCCTTGGATTCTGTGGGATTCTATTGTAGCTGTGTGCATCTCTAGACCATTTGCAACTGTGGAATTTGTGCTATTTTGGATTTGGGACAACTCTTACTTAGTTGCCAGAACAAAATTTTCTTTGACTTTGGTGCTTGAGCCTTAGATTCAGGGAGATGGATTGTAGCTGTGTGTGCACTTGTAGGACATTCTCAGTTGTGGAATCTGCGAAATTTTGAATTGAGCACTTTTTAGGTCACCAGACTAAAATTTCCTTTGATGCTGTAACAGCTGAGCCTTCTTTTTGTATACAATAATGGGGGTGAAGTTTCTTCATATTGGGGCATCCTCATGCAAACTGTAGCATTGAAGTATCACCTGGAAGCAATGGTGATACAGCATTAGATTCGTGGAAGTTGTGCTAGCTTCATTCATGTTGGATTTGTGAGAGATTTGGTCCATACATCGAGTACTAACATGGTCTTTGATCAAAGGGCTTTTAGGGCTTTTTCATGGAAGCTGCTTACTGATTTCACTGCTGAGGACATGATGTGGGAGTATTTAGTGGTTCAACCATGTTTGCAGCAAGCTTCAGGTTGGATACTGTGGCCATTGCATGAGAATTGTACACAAGGTCAGTTATGCTTTATTCTTTTGCATTTGCAAGTGGTTTTCTTATTTCCACAAACTGTTCGTTGCAGATAAGTGTTCAATGGTTGAACACTGAGAATTTGGAGCATGGTGGAAACATGGGAGGTCTTAAGTTTGGACACAAGGCACAAGGGGTCAGTGTTTTTCTAAGTTGAGTAATTTAATGCAGACATGAATTCTGAAGGGGTTCCTTGTTGGGAGTGCAGATCTAGCATATTTTGTGCAGGCACATAACTTTTCTGCATTGTCATGCCACTAAGTCCATCTGCTCCCTTACTTCCACTGTCTGATTCTGCCTGCTTCCCTCTGACTTCCAATTTTGATTGTGGTCATGACAAAGAAGGTTTTCACACACTATTATAGTGCGCAGAGTTCTGCCTTGAAAGGGCACTGTTGACTCTCAACAACAATCAGGAAGTATGAACTCCTGCTCCAAAGATACTGATAAATTAGCAGAGATTGTTCTCATGTTCTTGTATTCTTACTCGAGAATGCAAAGAGATGGCCATTCACAGTTCCCTTCCTTTACTGCTGTCAAAGGGAATCAACAGTTTGAGGACTGAAGATGATGACAGCCCTTTGTTTCTGTTCTTGTGTTACAGGCCTGTGATGGTTAGATACTGTTATACAGCAATCCATTTGGCTTTTTCCTACCATTACAATTTCTCAAACCCTAACTTTATGTGGCAGAAGTGTACAGCAGGTAGAGTGACACTGTTTCCCAGGGCTGAAGTGAGGCAAGGTGAAAGCAAGGAAACTAGAACCTCAGGAGGACAACAGCAAAACCCAAAGACTTATCAGTACAAGACTGACTTCACTCCACTGTCCCATCACAAGGTTGAATGTAAATTGCAGAGATGCATTCTGTGGATCATTTGAACATGCCACCCATCAGCAACAAGGTTTTTTTGCAAGCCAACTTGCAGAATGGCAAAATTGACCTACTACACCAGTGCATGGTATTCTCACCTGGTCCCACAGAACACTGGGATAAGTCATCATGACTGGATCATGATAAACATGTCTTATGGAACAATACAGTTATGCAATTACCCTGTCATGCAACCTATTGAGGTCAGAATTTTTTCTCAATTTTGTGATATAAGAGATCTTGCACAAAATAAATTCAGTAGACAAACACTATTTTCCACAAGAATTCAAACTTTTTGTCGAAAAAAAAGGGCAAGATTTATTAAAAAAATCACCGGTTGAAATCCTCCCACATTTGGTCTTTTTCAGGAATGGAAGTGTGCTTGTTGCTTGCTTAAAAGCCTGGATAGAGACTCCCACACTCCCACAGCTTTGCACATCTTGCTGAATCAGGTTGATGAGTTTCATAACTTTTACTCCAGCAGACATCTACTTTCAATTACAGGTGAAAATACTAGTATAGAAAATTGCATTCTATACTAGTGTTTTCACTCCAGCACTCCCTCCAGATAATGACTATTGTCTTGTAATGGCATCATTTGCTTCCATATTCCATAAGGTTCTACGAACCCTACCTACAAGGTGGTTTAAAGCAGCTGCAACTGATGTACCAACTGAATGACAAAAGTCCCAAGACAGGAAATCTCTTTTTGCAGCTTGGGCTAGACTCTTCAAAATCATCACTTGCTTATTTTCTATCAAGTACAAATATTTCCTCTTATGTCCTATATTGTCACATGGTTCAACATTAGTGCTAATAATGCCATCAGAGATGCAGCAATGTTGTGCATGCAACCTAACATCTGTGAGTGTGGTAAATCGACATACCATCATCAAGAGTGTCATGAGAAACGTTAGCAGTTATAGGGCCTAAAGGCATGGCTGTTAGTTGATATTGGAAAATGCCAGGCTCACTCTCCCTGCATTTCAATACTTGTCAGTACCTCATAACCCACTTGACTTAGCATGAGATTTTGGTCTCTCACATCAGGAGGCCCTTGGCCATAAGAACAATGACGAGCAAAATAAGGTGCCTTACACCTCAGCACCATCATATGCTTTCACTTGATGACCTCAACACAAACTACTCTAGAATTCAGTTGAAGATAAGTGAGTTTTAAGAAAATTTGGCCCACATATCACATAACTTCTCAATGGTGTATAGAATTTTCAAGAAAATCATTGGAATGCAAATGTGCACAGACCTGTGCATGTTGTCCATTTCCATAAGTACTCTGCATGAACATGCAGTGATATAGTGAGCTTGCACTAGTAATATGGAGCCACTATCATCACCCTTCTGTTCTCACTTGCTGAATCATCCTGTGCAAGAAGCACTAACCACTTCAGCACTTCAATGATGCAAAAATGTGTTAATGCTTCAGTAGTCTCAAGATGTCACCTACCAAATACACTGAGCTGGTTACAAGCACCTGGTCAAGACCACCAAGCAGCATATGGGACATCATTTACTCTTCATCCTTGAAGGGACAGCCAGCCTAGACTTTGACTCCTCAACATCCTTCCTGGTCAAACACTGTACATACCATATCATCTAGACGTACTGGAAATCTGCAATTTAGAAGGTTACATTTTTCTCTTCCAGTTGGTTAGAACCTTAAATCTTGAAACCACATTCACATCAGATGAATGCAAGGACTCCAATTTTGTCAGACCTCTGACCTAAGATGGCACAGTTGGGCATCAAGGGCACCATAGCAGACATGTGACCTCAATGACAATGCTACCTGAAGGCAGAGGTGGGAGTGACAAGACATGCAGGTCTGGAACCGCTCTAAAGCAGCAGGCAGTGAATGTACAACTGCACTTCAAGAGCCCACAATGCAACCCTCCTGCTGACCACCAGAACCTGTGGAATTCTTCAGTTCTGACAGCAGCTCAATGTGAGCTGCATGTCTTTCCTCATGGGAAACAACAGCAATGCTTGACCTACCTGTCCAAAGCGTACATCCAAAGCAGAGTATGGGAAGAGTTGCATTCAAAATACCAGCATCCTCTTAAGAACTTGCACAATATGAACTGAATAACATACAAAAGGCACATCCTAAAATACATCATGCCTAAGAGCTTGCCTTCAAGAAACAACTCCCAGTGCCACTGCACTTCTTGCTGCCAACTAAGGTCAGAGGTTGCTCCTTTGAAAGGTACTCACTTATCCACTGAGGTTGAACTGTGCTAGGGTGGGACAAACAATGCCATGTGAAGTGGTACCCCTGGCAACATGCAAAAGCAAACATCCTCCTTTTCTCAGCAACCAAGTTTTATATCTTGACATTGAGTTTGGGTATTCTGACAAACATAAGACTTTTCCCTCTTGAAGCATAAAATTCACCCAAGATTAGTCTGCATCCAATCCTCCAATATGCTCAGGTCATAGCCATGGAATTCATTTTCTGCTTCCAGCATGTCATAGGATGCTGTTTGGTTTGGAAGTCTTGACAAGGCCTGGAACACCAAGTTTTGCTGGTCTAAATGATGGAACTACTATCTGGTACATAGGTCACATAACAAGTAGAAGACTTTGCTCTGGACCTTAGTTTTCTTTGGACACCCATGGCTTTCAATACCTAGCCTCAGATATACTTTACTGATTTCAGCACAAGCCCCTTACTTGCCAATTTCATCAACACATGGCGGATCCACTCACCAATACGCATACTTGTGTTGATAACAGGAGGCAGCAGAGATTGTGGGTCCCACTTTAGCATGCAATTGAACAAAAAGCACTTGCTCCAGCCCAGCTCCAGCCCAGTCAGGATTGCTTACAAACTCAAAGGACCTGGATCAATTGTTGGATTTGTTGAAGACCTCTTCTATCCACTGCCTGGTGTGTGATGGGTACTCTACAGAGAATAAAGCAGTGGAATCAAGGGACCTGCTATTTGGTGGATTGCATCCTATCTGGGCTCATTGTACACTGCCAGAGATTTCAGGAACTTCAGGATTCAGAATAGTTCAGACCAACTGCTAGACCTCAATGCAAGGCTCTGAATGCCCAGGAGTTTGACTTGGATGGTGCTAGAATCAGTACAAAATTCTGAAGAAAGTTCCCTTACAAGGGAAATCCTTGTTTGTTGTGATGGGACAACTGACCCTTCTGATCAATATCCCTGGAATTCCACTCCTTGTCATCCACATCAGAGCTTGCCTCAATGCAATGTGTGCCATTTGACTTCCCTTTCAAAGAGCCACCCTTCTTAGCCTTCACCACAGTACAGAACCAGTTGGCGCAGGCTTCCATGCTCTCTGGGCTATGAGCTCAATCCAGGTAGAATGAAAGATGACCAGATGGGTCATGGACCACTTCTGCCTGCCCTGGCCATCTGGTTGATGCAAGACCCTTCAAAAATGAATCTGGCAGACCTTGACGTGCTATTTCCTGCCAGGCACTCATCTCTTTGAGATCCTTACAGAACCCAGTAAATTCAAGGTCTTGAGAAGACAAATTTCTATAAGCATCACTGTTACAGTAGCACATACACGATTCAAACCTGCAAATGCTGAAAGAATGCTCAAGCGATCTGCCATGTACCAGCACACAAGAGCTCTGCAATACATGTCTGATGGGGCTTGGAAAAGTCATTGTCTGCAGTTGATGTATACAATCAGAGGGAGGGCTACAACAAGCCCAACTGATGCAGAGTGCAACAACCAGGGCTGCGTTGATCCGCTGATGCTCCCTTTCCAGAGCAAGCTGCACATTCTCCACACCATAACTCTCTAGTGTTGGTGGAATCTCCATTGATATCTTAGCACACATATTCACCCATTGCAAGGCATGCCAGGTTGATCCTTAGATCATCTACAGCTAATCAATGCTGTTGGGGGCATTGCAGGAAAGCTCCTATGGCTAAACTAACTGCTAGGCAAAGCTGCTGAAGAGGCATACTGACAGCTCTTTGCAATAAAGCTTGCATGGAAATATGAAAGGCAGAGATGCTGAAGAGGCATACCAACAGCTAAATTATTGATGATGAGCTTAAAGAATATCTGCATGTTCATTGGGATAATAGTTAATATGTGTCATCGTTCTCGAAGCCATAAATACTTGGTAACCCATTGCTTGAGTGCTGCATACCACGTCTTAGTTGCACACCAAGGATCTCCAGATATCAAATGCCAATGTGTGGAAATATGGAAATGTGCGTGGGCTAATATACATGCGAACAAGAAAAGCACTGCATTTCTCTTATGAACATGGTTAGGCAAAGGCAAGGTCCTAAAATGAATGGCAAAATGAGGAAATCGCATGAAATGATAACTACCTGAATTTTTTTTTATGACTGGAAATTGGAAAACTATAGACCTGTTTCTACAAATAAAATATCATGACTGATTTACACTAGATTTGTGCTAGACTACTGTTTGTAAATATATTCATGAGCTCGTCTGCTTGCTCTCTCTCTCGCCTGCCAGTCACCATAAGGAAGATCAGGTCTCATGATGTCAGGATTTACAGTGGAATTGTAGGACTCAACAAATCTTTTCACACCCTTAAGCTTCAGTATGCAATTTTTCAAGGGGTCCTTCACATTATACATGAACCAACCTGTGATGATGAAATCTAGATAGAAGTAATATGGACAAATTGCTCTCAATAGTCTTCTTAGAAACAGAAGTAAAGGGAGTAAACATATGGTTCCTCCAAGAGCAGTAGTGCCAATTATGCTCCGTCTGTACATGTCTCGATGAGGTAGGAGCACAAGTCCTGCCATGGCAAAAGCTCCCATTCCAAATGAAATGGACAAAACCACAAAAAAAGATGCCCAATGAACTGCACTGCGAATATGCGCAAGTCTGATGCCTTTACTCGGAATAGCAGCTCCTGCAGCAGCGAAAAACGTGGCTACGGCTAAGTAGAAAGACAAACTGTCAAACACCCAAAACATTTGAATGTCCCACTGATGCTCCATTTCATTGTAACTATCAGTTTGGAAGTAGCTTGATGGGGGTTGTAACCATGCTGCAAATGTCACAGATGCCAGTAGAGACGCACCCACCAGAATTGCACTGGCAGCACTGGCATATGCTTTGTTATCACCATATAACCCAGTCCGTTCAAAGTGTGATTGCAACATGAGCACTAGTTTGTAATCGGCGTCTCGAACTGCAATATCAAACGGCGTAAAACCTCGCTCGTCCTTTTGATCAGCGTCGATAGAATGTGCTCGCAGCAATAAGTCCACTAGTTTATAACTGCCACGCATTACAGCTATGTGGAGTGGAGTTAGTTTCTTGTTGGCCGGAGCGTTTACAACATCTGGGACGTTGTGCTCATCGATGAACTTCAATAGCGCTCTTGTGATTGGAACTGCACGCGACATTTCAGTATTGTTAACTGCCTGGTGAAGAGGTGTGAATCCCAATCTGTTCTTGGCAGTGACGTCTATGATTTTGCCCGTGGTTGGACGCCACTCCAAAAGTTGTTCCACCGTTTTTGTGAATCCCAAAAATGTAGCCAAGTGTAAGGGTGTGTCATTCCAAGATTTCGTGTCTTGAGTGCTTGGCAACCGTCCGTCCCCCATGTTCGTGGCCACAACATCGGGGTCAATATCGGGGCATTTTAGCATCTCTGTGATGATCTCGTCGCGCTGCGCATGAAACGAGTGGGCAGCCAAGTGTAAGGGCGTGTAACCAAATTTGTCCCGGATGTTGATGTCTCTTTGCGAATGGTTCATACAGATGTAATGCACAATCTGCAACTGTCCACTGGAAGCAGCCATATGTAGCGATGTTCTTCGCTCGTGAAATGCAGGTAATGCGTTCTCAATGATATGCTTCCGCCATTCTTGAGGAATCTCATGGTCTGTGGCGTACCTTTCGACGGTTGGTGCCTCGTGATCTCCGGAGATCGCAGACGCATCCGCCTGGAAGTTCACATTACAGTCAGCCAACAGCCTTGTGAAGGTGTAAAGGTCGCCACTTCTGGCTGCTCGCAAAATTTCTCTTGCCTCGTTTGGAGATGGACACCGCGCCATTGCAAAACCGTAATGTCTTCTGGGATCACAGGGAAGCCCCCTCTACATGCTGCAAAAGCTGACCCAAAATTGAAGTTAGCAAAACCCTCTGGTTCTTTACAACTACCAACAAGGCATAAAACATGACAACCTTACAGCTTGTCCCAATGCCCAAAATTTGTCCTTTTAACAGCAACTATTTTGGAATCTTTCTCCCATATGATTCAAGAGTTAGATCAGAGTTTTTTTTTTTTTTTTCTTTCCCCCCTGCTGACAGATTTTGATGTTTCTTTAAACCAAAGAATCTGGAAAAATTGTGGAGTTTCGAATAGTTAAACTATATTTGGAATTTTTTTAACCTGATTCAAACAATGTCTGAATCAGTAGTGAATCTAAAGGCGCGGAGTCTGCATCAAGCCGACACCTTTCGATTCTCCAACTTCTGAGATCAGCCGAGCTGCACATTTTGTTTTCAGTTTTGCACTTTCTGTCATGCCGACAGGTTTAATCTCCTGTAACACATGTATGTACTTAGCCTCTCGCCTTGGATCACTACTGCGAGTTTCTAAGCTTCACTAATGAACTCTTGCGTATGAGTTTGCAGGAGGAACATTTAGGCCCTAGTTAGATGGGTGAAAACCTAAAACGGGACACAATACGATAGCCGACCTAATCAAGCCAGCATCAACAACATTCAAAACGGTTTACTGATTTTGTAAGGAAATCAGCGTCTGACATCTTACTCAGTAAGTTGTCCAGATGCTTATCACATGTGAGCTTGAGCAGCTACACCTGATGAATTTGTAAACTCAATACTGCTCCTGGGCACTACTCAGCATCTCCTGACAGTTTTGGTGGACCTAGGAAATTGATGTAGTTGACGTACAGAGAGTTCAGTCATTTATGAACCTGCTGATAAATTCCTTCAAATTTGCACATCTTGTTGAAAAGTTTACTAGTCGAAAATCTTCCTGCATGGAACTCCTCCTCCTCGTCTACAAAATTGCGGTTCACGGCAATCCATCCATCTCAAGGAGCAATGGAGATGTGAATACCTGCTACTACTTACTGTGAATATGTGTAAAGGCCTGTGATCAGCATTAACTGGACTGCAGGTCGTTTTTCCTTCTACCACGTCCTTCTCCCTTTCTGTAAGAAACACAACCAACACCATGTAAATGAATTTCTGGGTCCCGAGGAAATTCTTGAAATCACACAAGTTCTCGGCATACTCTCAAATCAAAGTCTCTACAAAACTTGGCCCATCTTCTCTGAAACTACTCCACATCAGCTTCCTAGCATTAAATCACTGCATATCTAGGCAGCTTCTTTCATAAGGACCTGAAGATCTTTGTAATAGAAGATAAATATGTCATTTGTATATATGTTGAGAAACACTGCAAGTCTAGATAGTTGTGGATGCCACATAGAATATTATTGATTGCAGATCCATCTAGAAGTACTAATAAAATTGATGATGAATGTCCTGAGGAGCGGACTTGTTCTCACATGACAACATCTGAAACTCCACAACTCACAAGCCTAGGGCACTACTGTATGAACACGTTGATTGAAAAGGTTGTTCAGATAATCTATCCAAACCAGAAAAAAAGAACAATTGTTTTGAAGGATGGAGGAGAGTTCAATTGGAGTTTGGCAATGGTTCCATTGCTCACTCAGCAGACACATGAAAATTATGTCTTCTTGCCAGACAAGGAGGGCTCAGAGAGAGAGCCAGTTTGGGAACGACATTCAGGATCCAATGCTCCTATGCTGCAGCAGCAAACAACATGCCGGTCAGAGTGTAGATCCCGTATGTGCTATGTGACAAAAATGCAATCCGTGACTCCACCTCGGAGCATATTATGCTGCCTAGAATGCGCATGGCCAAGTGAATAGCATCATCATAGCCTAGGCTTCTTTTTGCACACTTCACAAGCAATTTGAAAGCTCCAAAAAAAAAGGCCAAAAGCTTTTTTTTTGCCCATCAAGTATGTATCTTAAGGCAAAAGCAGAATTATGAAAACTCAAATATTTCACCATGCTAAAATATAATCTTCAAAATAATCCTCTAAAAGAAACCAAAGTCTTTCAGAATATCATAACTCTAGAACTAATCTCAAGCTTCGATACAAGCCAAAATATATCATCTTTCAAAAATCCTCATATAAAAATACACCTATTACCTCGTGGCCAAAATCCCTTAAGCTACTACTATATACTCGGCAATGAATTGAAACACAATATCCTTGCCTTGGTAGGCAAGGCCAATAAAATACTATACCTTTCAGTGGATGAGGGGCTAAAATGAACCAGCACCTCCATTGGTACCGTCACCTTCTTGAGGGAGACTTCTTGAGAAAACTGGAGGAAATGTTGAAAATTGGACCATGATTTAGTGTAGGCCTAATGGTCAAATATTCATAATGTTTACAAGAAACCCAAGAAATGTATTTGGGTTTCTAGTTTTGATCATGGTACCATTGTAGGTGATGCTATTTGGTTTATCCAAGTCCTAAATGAGATTAGGAAAACAGTTTTTAATAAGTTGCTAGTGAGTTGTGAATTAAGAAAAGCAATTTTTTTAATTCCTAAAATTTCAATAAAATGTTATTAAGAGTAATTTGCAAGCTTCATTGAAGTTGAAAACTTTGTACATTTTGATGCAAGTGTGATTATGTTGCATAAAGTTGGAGAATATGGATGGAAGGGTTGTGCTTGAAATGTGGTGCAACATGAAAAATTAAAGAATTTTTCATTTGGATTGATTGTAAAAAGCTCAAACTTTTATTTTGTTTTTTGTTAATTTGATATGGTTTGAAGTTCACTTTTTTTAATGAAGGATCAGATTTTTGTCAATTCAACATGTCAAATGCATTTGTTAAAATTGTCCATCATGATGAAATGAAAAATTAAAAAACTAACTTGTCACAAAAAAAATTGTAGCTGAACCCATCAAAATACATCATTGAAATTCTGATTCCTAGGTACCATGTCACCCACATTATCTGTTAAGATAAAAGCATCTAAAATCATCATTGCACCTTAAACTAGCACATCAATTACTCTCCCATAACCATTCAAATGTGCTTATTAATGCATGACTACATCAAGTTTCACTTTTAAATTATTTTTAAAGTGGTTTGAAATAACAATTGAACTTGCTTCAAATATTTTCAAATATGCCCAATTCCGTGGATTATTTTGACACTATTATGACATACCTTTTGAGTGCACAATTTTCATTCTATTTGCGTGACAAATTTAGTGTTGTTTCAAAAGTTCATTATGAGTCCATTCTTTATTTTGAATTCATTTCACATTTTTAAATATGATTTTTATTAATTTATTGCAATATGGATAATTTAAAATTTCATAATGTTGATGTTGAATATGATTTTACATTTTAAGTTCATTTAGAATCCCCAAAAAATACAGTTGTAACAATCCAAATAATCATTTTAGCTATGTTTTTATTTGATAACATTTTGAAATTCAAAGTTCATTTTCAATCAAAGTCAATGTTGATCCAATGGTCAAATGAAAAGGATTGGATAAAATCAATGTACAAAAAATATATAACATACATAAAATCTTATGTTTATGGTTCATGCAACAATATTAAACAAGAACAAACTAAAAAAGAAAGGGGGAATGTTCAACTATAAGATCTCTTCTTTTTTATACATTAGTGGTTTTTTCTTTAAAAAAGAAATTGTTATGCCAAGTTATTGTTTAAAAAGTGCCAAAAACACATTTTCAATGGATTTTTGATAAACAAATTTTTGAATGGACCTAGATTTAGTTTATGTATGTTAATATATATTAATCCCCAAAAAACATTTACCCAAAAATTCCTCTAGTCCAACCTTAATTTTGAAATGTATTTACAATTTTTCATACTTTGTGATAGGTATTATTTTGTCATAATTACATATACCATATGTTCAAAATTTTCAATGTTTGTTGAATTCTTTTTTTAAAAACTTTAGTTGAAGTCTTAACCTAATCAAATATACTTAAAACAAAAAAAATAATAATTTAAAATGTGATGTCCATTTGTTGTTAATAAAAACTAAATGCAAAAAGATTATATAACTTGTGACAATATTTTTTTATGGGCTTAATGTGCTCTCACCCATGGCAAATTACTTGCTTCTTTTCCCCTTACCACCATGTTGGTAACCTCAAATATATGCATCTTACATTTGAAACTATTGTGTTTGTAGTAGGGGAATTTGATTTGCATTTGATAATAAGTTTTCAAATTAGGTTCAATTTATATGGATGGGATAATAAAGATGAAGGTATGGAAAATTTAAATGCTTTGTAAACAACATTAAAACATTATGATTTCAAACTCAACTTAATACATCTTGAATGATCTTGGCATGGCCCTTTTTTAAATCATGGCTGAATTTAAGCAATGACAATATGCATTGAATTTCTTATACAATTAAGGACACATTCCATTTGATAAAAAATCAAAAATCAAAAAGTTTGATATTGCATGTTATCAACTTGTTTTGACCTAGCTTTAAAATGATCTAAATGTGATTTTTTAAAACTTTGTAAATGACTTGTGCAAAGCAACCTCATAACATTGGTGTACACTAATATTAAACATATCAATATAACATCAATTTCCTTGCCAATTATTTTTTGATCTCACTTTACATTAGAATTGTTCACTCGTTGCTAAATTCACCTAAAGACCAATCTCAATTTTCTTATTTCAGAATGTAAACAAAAACACGACATTTAAAACATGACCAAAACTATTTGCAAACCTTGAAGTCTTTTTTTCAACCTCACTTGTGTTCTTAGGAATTGGGTCCTTATAATTTTATTTTTCTTGTTAAATGTATGTTTGTAGTTACTTTTGCCAATGGGTGTAAGCACAGATAAAAAAGTTGTCTCATGTAACTAGTGTTTTAACTTGTGTTTACAAAACATTGTGAAAAAACATTATTTCAACACTATTTGAACAATTTCATTGTTGCCGCATCAACCAGTTAAGATTGCTCAAATAATGTTTAAATGTTCATTTTGGTTCTTATTATTTTGTTTCAACCCCAAATTATTATTATTTTTGTATTATGAAGGATCATTGGACCTTCCTAACATTTTTTATTTACATATGATGTTTTTTTCGCCTTTGCAAGATCCTTTTCAATGATTTAACATGTGTTTCCAAACCAATAAACCATGTATTTACAGTAATTTCTTTTGGACTACACAACTACTAGAAGAAATATTGTCCATTCTAACCCTATGTTTGCAACTAATGTGTGACTAATGTCCAAATCAACCCATTTTGCAACTACACCTATAATAATCATGTGTCATCATAATTGCAATTGCAAGCTAATAGTTGCATATGTGAATACATTGCGATGATTCCTTGGATTTTGGTTGTACATGCAAGTATAATCTATGACTACTAAAAGTTTTAATGAAAAGATTGATGAAAAAAATGAACATATGCCATGCATTATTAGTGGATGCCATTGATGGTTGACAACCAAGTTATTTTTTGCAATTATATTTTCTACCAACTATACATAGATGACTAGCATTAGAAGAAACCTTATCTTTTGTAACTAATTAATTTGCGACTATATGAAATGAATTGTCATATGCAATCTTTTGTTGTTTTGCAATTATTTATGAACTTTGACATTTTTGTGAACATATTGTGACTAATGGTTTTTTCATCCTTCCAATACAAGGAATTATCACAATGCCAAAATCCCCAATCCATAACTCTATCCATGACTAGGTTGCTAGATGTTTAGGACATCCATGACTACATGATTATGTAGTTGAATAGGACACATCATATTTTAAAATGTCTTTTGTGATTATAGTCATGAAAGACAATGTTTTTTACCACTATGATTTTTGTGACTATTGGTATAAATGAAATTAAAATTCCTGCAGAATATTTCACACTATTGTAACAACATATTTGCATTTCACATGCATATGTTCATTATTCTTGTCTTAAGTCTCAACAAACTTAACACTACCATTCATTAAAACATCAAATTGATGGTTATTACATATAACCAAAATTTGTTCTTCAAAATAAATTTTAAAAATTCCAAAAACAAGATTACAATTCATTTCGTCATGATTAAATACTACAAAAAGTTCACACAAAAGATGAATATAAAATTCACTATAGAATTATGTGTTTTTTTGTATTACTAAAAACATGAATCCAAATTACAACATAATCCCATGTTTTGTTGAAAAAAATCCAAAACAACACTTAAAATTTGTGTTATATCAAAACAGAGTTTGTGGTTTTCTCCTATAAGTACTTATAGCTCTTCCTACTCTTTTCCAAAAACTCCATGTCTCATCTTCCCCTTTTTTTTTCCAAAACTCTCACCTTTTGAACTATCCCAAGTCACATCATGATCAAAACAACAAAAATTCAAAATTCAAACTAACAAAGTTCCTTGATCAATCCCTATCATAACTGCCTCGTTCATCCAAAATCACATACTCATCATATCCCCTTAACAACTATAAAAATGAAAGACATCAAAAATATATATCTCTAACTTAGGCTAAGTGAGGCTAGGGTTTATTAGGTTAAAAACCTAGCCTACATGCTAAAAATGTAATTGTTAGCCTACCTAGCAATGTAAGCTAACCTATTTAACTAGCAACCTATGTTAGGCTAAGTATTTAAGCTAAACTAAGAAGCTAGTTTATGCTAATAACCTAACTTAATTTAATTAGCCTTATAAGACTAGGTTGCACTTGAGGGATGAAGTTTTTAACCACTACAACACTTTTTTACATGATAAAAGTTGTGACAATATTATCCTTAAAAAAATAATTTAATTTACTTAAATAACTTAACCTACCTACTTACCTAAGGTACCTACCTAGTAACATATAACCTACTTAGTAATTTAATAAGTACCTTGGTAAGTTTGGTCACCTAGCTAAAGTAAGTACCTAACTAGTAGATAGTATGTACCAAGGTGGGTAAATAACTAATATGTACCAAGGTACATACTTACCTTGGTACCTTCTAATAGCTAATTAATAACTAGGTAAATAGTACCTAAGTTAGGTATGTATTTGGTAGGTACCTACCTTGTAGCCATGTAGTCATAATTTAATCACAATGTAATTGCAAAGACGACTAAAAGTATATGACGAAGGACATATGACTACAAGACTAAATTAAGATAGTCACAAATGTCCAAATCATGAACTTATACACATTTGGCATTGTCTACAAAAAAAATTTCATCCAAAACAACCATGTATGTCCCATTAGTTGTAATAATAACCAACATTTGGTAACCATTATGATGTGGACCTATCCTTTAAAGGGTTATTAAAAGCACATTCAACAATGGATTTTATCATTAAATTGGAGGAAGAATAACAATATAATGGGGTGCAATCACAATCCAATGAACCAAAACGGGCATCAAATCACAAACAAAACTACTCAAAATTAGAAAAATATTTATGTTTTGTTATTTAGAACCATGACAATCATGGTAGTTTGTTGTTTGTTCATTCATATGAATGTCAAGAAATTCAAACCAAAAATCCATTTGATGAAATTTAAGGTTTAGGATTTTATTTAAAACGTTTGAAAATGAATAGTTATTGGGTCAAAAGGGAGTCAATTTTACAAAGGACTATCAAAAGGACTCATATAATAAAATCATTTTGATGGGAAAATAATTAAGAAGATAATAACAAATTAACCGCATCCAAAAACAACTCCTACCCTAAAAAACTATGGAATTTTAAGACTTTAAACATTCAAAGACTTTTTCAGATTTGATCTATTTTTTTAAAAAGTTCAATAGTCCTTTATCACATATATGTACATAACATGTTAAGAAAAGTTGTAGCATATTACACATGAAAACAAAAATCTAGAAAATGAATTTTTGGTTATGATTTGAAATTGTTATCATTTAAAAAAAGGGAACATAAAATTTACAAGGAATTTGCATGCTTTCAAATTTTCATATGTATTAAAAATGATATACAAAAAAACATGTCATGTATTGGGACAATTATAAACATTTGTTTTTAGGCAAAAAAGATATGCAATCCTTGTGTAAAGTAATGTCGTTGGGTCATTGCATCTTGTTTACACCCAATGATGGGAAAATTGACTAAAGTGGCGTTAAAATTTTGTGTTAAATACCACACTCTTCTACAAAGATGGTGTAAGTAGCCCCTTGTATTTAATTTGTTAACCATAATGATTGGCCTAGGTGCCAATATTTAAATGGTATCACAATAAAATATTTTTCAAAATTTATGTTTATGGGTGTGGTGGAGAAACATTTATTTATATGTTGGATAGTGACCCCAACTTGAATTAAAGGCATTATTAAAGATGTTTTAAGTTATTTTTAAAATATATAAAAGGTAAATTTATAGGTCTATTAAAGGTATGATATTATATTATGGGTTATTAAAGGTATTATAAATATATTTGTCATGGACATTAAGCATTAAAATATTTTTTAAAAAATAATATCCAAGGAATACACTTGTAATTTTCCAATAGATTTAATTAATGGAAGCTTTAGAAAACAAATTTAGAAAAATAGTTGATAAAAGGGTGAAAATGTGGCCCCTAAACATTATCGTCTTCAAGAACGTAATGTTGAAGGAAGAAGTTCAGCTTATTGTGACTTCTAATAAAAATTACTATCATTTACTAATTTTTACTACAACTATTCACACTATGAGAAAAATGGGTGTTTTACAACTAGCTTAGCAACTCGATTTTTGAGTTGCACCAAAGATTTGCAACTTATTGTATTTATACATTGCGAATGCTAATGGACAAGTTGCATGAATTGCAACTCACCATATATACAGTGCAACTCATTCCAATTCAATTGCAATTTTATCAAAACAACTCATTTTCAACTATTATGCAATTTCATTATAAATGCACCCATGATGTCATGTTGACATCATTAACTATCATCCATCCATTGAAATTTGGTATGTGGCATTATGAAAAATTTTGGACATAAAAATTATTATTATTTGAAATATTGATCCATCATCCATTATGATTGTTAATGATGGTCCGAAATTGTGACATGTCACACAATAAAAAAAGTTGTCACATGGCATATAAATAAATACTTATTTTAATAACTAAATAGGTCATACATAACCATAGATGGGTAGCTTGGTAAGTCTTAAGACCCAAATACCTATGTACCTACCTAAAATACCTACATACTTACCTATTTACATAGGTAGGTAAAAAAAAAGACCTATTTACTTACCATAGGTTAGTAGGTAGGAAAGTATAAGATCAAGTGACCTAAAAAATAGCCATGAAAATATTATTTTCTATTTTATGTTTTTCTTGTGAATTTAAGCTTTTTTGAATTCATCCCAAAATGGCACATGTATTCTAATGTGAAAACATAAGAGAACATGTTTTCTTTATATAGTTTGTAACATGAAATTCAAAAAAAAACATATGGGTTAAATTTTTTAGTTGTTCTTTAATTGCAAATTGAGTTATAACTATAAAAAAAAATTCCACGTGTTTTGTGCTTGTTTTTCATTACATAAGTTATACAATTAAATTAATGATTTAAATCATTTATTTGAATCAATTAACCAATGAGCTAGTTATTTAAATTAATTAATTAAATTCATAAATTATGATAATTAATGTTACATAATTAATTATTTTAATTTATTTGTTAGTTATTTCAAATAATTTATTACTAAATATTAAATATGAATTGGGTGTAAAACATCAATGTATAAATAGGCATATCCATATGTACATCAAATTGAATTTTTAATACAATATACACATTGCTTTTAGTTCACATCTAAATTAATTATATGTATCCAAATAATTAATTAGTTAATGAATATAGATAATTAATGATTTGGTAATTTTTAATGAATTAATAATTATCTTAGATAATCGATCTAATTCATTATGAAGTATGCCCAATTTAGAAAAATATTTATCTTATTATTATTGAATAAGTAATTAGTTTGTTAGTTAATGTAAAATTATTTATATTAATTAAAATTATTTATTCATATTAATAGTCAATTATTTAATATAATCAATAAGTTCACAATAAGTAAGTGTATTGGACATAGTTAATATTTAATAATCAAATTATTGATACAATAAATTTTTTTATAAAACATTACATATGAATATTTATCCTTATTAAGTTATAAACAGTTACACTTTAGTCATAACATAATTGAACAATAATACTTTAACAATGGTGTACTAATGGCCCTACTAATTATATAAATGGGAATCATATTCAAAAACTAGTTGCAAATGTATTCCATAATGGGTGGTGGAAATGTGAACACACAACATGATTGCATATATGTACATTGTATACTAATTATAACATAGTTGATGTTTTAGTGGCATATTTATAACAATTTTAAAGTAATTATCACATGCAATGCAACTCTTGAAAACTCAAACATGGTTGATTACATATGTATGTACGATGTGTATAAATTATTGTATAAAAAACCCAATTTCAACTCACAACTATATAACAAATAACTAATTTTTTGATGTAACAATTTATTTATTAATACCTTGTCTTTTCAAAGGGATAGTTGCACAATAGTTATATATGAGTTGTTCTTAAAACTTTAGTTGCAAGGTAGTGTGGTTTCGACGAACGTGATTTTTCATAGTGTCAAATAATAATAAAGACCTTATGCAAAGCGAAAAAAAGAAAAAAGCTAGGGTCTATTATTTAAAAGACAATTTTAATTATAGGTCATTTTAGTAATGTACGAAGAAAAAGGCATAGAAAGCAAGCAAAAAAGATAAGAAGAACTAGGAAACTTTTACTTTGCAAACCTCTACAATACCTTTAGTGCATCAAAATGGTGTCCAATGGGTTTGCAAGTCTTCTAAAGTTGTTGTCCAACCCTCACAACACATGTAGACCCTCTAGGAACACTACCTACTGTTTATAATCCTCCAAAAAGCCTTCTTTAAGCTACCTAGGGTCTACAACCACAACCAACCTTCTTGACTACTACTTACCATCTACAACAATCTCATGTACCTTACAAATTTCAACCTCCAAGTAATCTCCTTTTCTTGTTGCCATATATTAGTTGATACCTTCCTATGGTAGCAAGTGATTTCCTACTCCAAAAACTAAAACCTCACATACATTCTTATCAATTTTTGTAAAAGAAATGTAAAATTATTATACAAAATGTACCAACACATTATGTAAACCTAACTCCCTTCATTTTTAATGAAATAATCTCACACAAAGCACACTAAGGTTCTTCAACCATTTTCCATTGAAAATCACACAAGTACAATACAATTCCAAACTACTCTCCTCTCTGTAGTATTACACAACACAACTTCCAAAAGAGAACTTTCAACTCTAACTTCAAAACTACAACCCATTGAATGCCTTAAAATCCCTTCCAAATCCTCCTCTAATCCTTCTTCTCCACAAAACCACACAAAGCTCACATTGACCTTGTGAAAATAGGTCCTTATCTTAATCCTTCCTAGAAATCTCTTGGGTGATTGGCTGGATTACACCCAACCGCTCATTAGCATGAACTACTTAATCTCACTAGTTTCACCCCTTTGGTAAAGGATAGTAAGCCTACCATTAGGATTTAGTTGGATACTCAGATGCCAATGGCATTAACTAATCTAGAGACTTTTACCTTTTAACCGAAGCTTATAGAAGATGTAGTTAATGAAAATCCTTTAAAAAGGTAGTTGATATTTTTTTTAAAAATATGTAATTGATGAAAGCCTTTTTTTAAATATTTAATAAAATATTGTAGAAAGTTTTGTTGGCATAACAAATTAAAAGGTTGAATTTCTAAAAGGTTCCATGGGATAATAAAGGTCTTAAGGTTAGCATTTGTCAATCTTGTCAACACAAGTTATAGTCCTTAGATTTTTATTTAATCTCATGCCTAGTTAATTGCATCATGCTTTATTCAAATAATAAAGTTTCATAGTTTTTGTTTGTTGTTGAATTCCTTGTTTTATCAAGTTCATATATAGTTTCCTCCTTATATATTTGTCTTGTCTTTGATAATATCTAAAAGGTATATCCACATCACTAGAAACACAACAAATGTAACTAATGTTTGGTTTTTCATGTTTCAAAGTGATAATTTAATTTGTTGCTAAAATTTTTGGATTTATTTATATAACAACATTCATAACCTATCATGGGGACATGTGAATAAATTTGAAATTAATCTAATGAATAAAAAATATGCAAAAGTTTAAAAACATTGTAACCCATGGTTTTAAACCCAAAAAAAATGTTTAACAACTTGAAAATATTTGAAAATGAATTATTTTTGATAATTTTTTATTACAAACCTTAACATAATACTATTCAAAGAAATTAAATAATTTTAAATATAATTTTAAGGATTATTTTTCGAAATATTTTAAGAATAAGTAATCAAATGAGCAACCCAGAAGTGGTGGATGTGGTTTAATTACAAATGATCATTTTAACAATCACACTCCCAAACTTTAAAGCTTCATAACTAAACTAAACCTACTGAATTAAATATTTAAAAAAATCAAATATATTACCATAAAGGTACCTTTAAAAAAAAATTCTCAAAAAAAAAATCAAAACATGTTTTAAACTTGTGTTCTTAACCAAAAAGTTCAAAGAAAGGAAAACATGTTACATTTTTGAAATTTTTTCTAAATGTAATGATTAGAACATCAAAAGACAAAATGAAATATCATTAAATTTTAATAATGTATGCAACTTGTAAATATTGAATTCATCAAATTCTAATCAAAAACCTTGTTTAAATGTTTTCATTATTTTTTAAAAGTTCAATGGGTTCAATAAAATGAAGGTTTGATGTTCCTAGTAGTGTCACCCAAAGATGTTTTTGCCCACCTTCCTTACCTACCCACTTATTACCTAGCTATTTTTTGAAGTACCTAAGTAACAAATGTAACAAATTAAACTTTGGTAGTCCAAATGAAAGACTTTCATTCTAAAAATGTTTTGGAATCCTTCATCCGTGATTGGTTTATATTCTAACAAGACATTCAAATTTTGTTCAATTATTTTTTACCGACCTTTTTTTCCACTTATTGGTTGAAGGACTAATATATCTATATTCACGTTTCATTGTTAAACATCTCAAAACATTCATTTTGCTTTAAAACATAAGAGCACATGACAAGACTATGTCATGGTTCTTGATGTGGTAGGTTAACCGTGAATACACCAATGGTACACGAAGCCTAAGTGAATCCTTCAATTCATCATTCATCATATACTTTGCATCCAATGATTTGGTAATGGAAATTGTGTGAATTCATTCTTTTTAAATTCATAATTTTGCACATAGATGTTGTGCATTTAAAAGATTTTTTGAAGCATGGGTGTTTTCATGTTAAGGAGTTTCACACATGATTTTTTTCAATACATTTTAAAGACTTTTAAAAAGTTCTATTGAATTTTGAAGCATAATTAAAACCATATGCTGATTTTTTAGAAGTATAACTATAATAAATGATGTTGATTCTATAAGTTCCAATCAAAAAAATCATGTCAATTGTGAGAAATGAAATCTTTATGGAGCCCTTTTTTGATTATGATGAAAGTCTATTTATTTATAAAAGATTCTACAACTATCAATTTATGACATGTAACAATACAAAATTTATCAATTATTAATTGTTGGCATGTACACAAATGACCTAGTATTTCATTTTTGTAATATTTTCATAATTGATCAAAAATTTAGAGCTCTTTTGGTTCTTAGTCCAACAAAATGGTGTGTTTTTTACATCTTAAGTGACATTCTTTAACATGAAAGCAATCACATATATAAATAGGATGAAAACATTTCATCCACTTTCATGTTGGATGAAAATTTACTTATACATGCTTCAAACATGTTTTAAATGCATGACATCCATATGCAAAAGCTACAAACCTATGAATTAATTGACAACAAAATCAAAGTC
>Ga0116231_10003919_pt1 | contig 30449 bp, 30 predicted proteins | sample S1TSphgellanicum_2_FD_89695 | JGI IMG/M metagenome (GOLD analysis project Ga0116231, IMG submission 89695) | Host-associated microbial communities from peat moss isolated from Minnesota, USA - S1T2_Fd - Sphagnum magellanicum MG | ecosystem: Host-associated > Plants > Peat moss > Unclassified... | reverse complement strand
TGTGATGAAGGGTTTAGGGTTTATTCATGAATTATTAATTTGTTGTTGTGATGAAGGGTTTAGGGTTTATTCATGAATTATTAATTTGTTGTTGTGATGAAGGGTTTAGGGTTTATTCATGAACTATTGATTTGTTGTGGTGAAGAAGGGTTTAGTGTTTAGCGTTTATTCATGAATTATTAATTTGTTGTTGTGAAGAAGGGTTTAGGGTTTATTCATGAACTATTGATTTGTTGTGGTGAAGAAGGGTTTAGGGTTTATTCGTGAGTTATGGATTTGTTGTTGTGAAGAAGGGCTTAGGGTTTATTCGTGAGTTTAGGGTTTAGGGTTTAGGGTTTAGGATTTTGTTGTTGAGTTAAGGGGTTTTGGAAATGAAATGAGGTGTTCTTTGTATTGGGTTAAGGACTAAGAACGGGGGCCATTCTTCTTGGAATGGGGGTGTGGTGTGAGGGCGGGAGTTGAATGTGGGACCCAAATCCCCGTAACTCGGCCATTGGGGGGTCCTTATTACTAATTACCCTAACAAGTTGATACCCGGAGGGTCTTAGGAAATTTGAAAAAAAAAACGTAATATTGGATACCCTGTGTGTAAGCAAAGTTTTTAAAAATTCAAATATTCGGTTTGGTGGATTTATAAATAAATAAAATTCAAATATCCGGCCAACATGGGTCCTGACCAAGCATAAAATAAATGAATTTTCAATGGCTTTAATTTTGTTTGCAAAGGAGATGAGGTGATACCTTTACACGTATAACCATTGTATTGTCTAAGGTACCCTCAAACTACACTCGGAAAATTTCCTTGGAGTGCTTTACGATAGCATATGGTCCTCAATAGGCTACTTGTAAAGATTATACACCAACTAGTGTCGTGACACTAGCCGGAGAGAAGGATGTTTGAGTGGCCATGAGCTAATTTATGAGTGTTGGCTTTGAGAACTAATGGGTGATGGGATGGATGGACGGAAACATGGATGGATGACATGAGCTTATTTGCGAGTTTTGGCTTTGAGAACTAATGGGTGGTGGGATGGATGGATGGACGGAAGCATGGATGACATGAGCTAATTTATGAATGTTGGCTTTGAGACCTAATGGGTGGCAAGATGAACGGATGGATGACATGTTTTGTTTCTTTTGTTGCAACTTCCATCAAGGTTGCGAACTTGAATTCTAGGGCATGAGAATAAGTAAAGTACGTGACAAGAGACAACAAACAAACGATGGAACAACATTCATCTATCTACATTCATCTATCTATCTATCCATAGCAATGCAATTCATACCCTTGAGTGTTGAGCATGGCGACCGACTATTATTTTTGAAGAGCTTCAATTCCCAATTGGTGCTTTAAATTTTTCTCATCTTTATAGGAAAAAAAAACATACCTACTTTGAGCCCATGCTCCCTTGTCGAAGGAGGCTTGTAACATTTTATTTTTTTCAAGCAAAAGTCATCAACTTTTCCTTTAAGACAAAGAAGAAGAAGAAGGGAAAAAAAGAGAGAGAGAGAGAGAAAAACAAGTTGCTAATAGTGTACCCCACTAAACCATAACCCCTTGTGTGCAAAAAAAACCCTAAAACCCTTGTGTACACCCTAACCTCACTCTTTTCAATATAAAAAAAGCCAATCACATAATATAAATAAATGCCCAATTGCCCATTCTCATCTTGAATAATGTAGCCTAGCAGCTCCTTAAATTTATAATTTAAAAAAAAAGCCCCCCCCCCCCCCCAAATAGAAATTTAAAGTGTGTCCAGAAAAAGAAAAACTGGGAAGTGTAAAAGAAAGTAAAGAAATTTACCTACCCTGGTTCTTGTCACCTGGTAGGCTCGTAGACCATAGGTCCTCCCCGAGCCGAGCGAAGTAGGTTCGTAGGGTTTCCCTGGGGTTGAATAGGTTCGTAGGTTCGTAGCCAGTAGGTCTCTCCGCGTGGGAGTAGTGTAGGTTGGGTAGAGCGTTGCCTGTCCAGGGGGTGGGGGTGTGGGGGTGGAGTTTGTGGTAGCCGGTCCGTTCGAAGGGTGACCCGGCGGCGCTGGAACGACTTCGTAAGCGAGCATCTCTTTCCCCCTATCTGGTCGCGTCTTCTGCGAGCGCGTTCTCGTGTCCGGCGGAAGTGCGGTGGTCGTGCGTCCGTGCGTCGTAACAGCGATGGAGAGTAGACGCGTGGGATTTGGGTAGAAGCAGTAACGGAACTAGACTTAGATTCCAACACCTGCCTTTTGACGGTTTCGCTTTTGAGCTTGATTTGCGTTTTCTGTGAAGCTTTGAAGATTGTCTCATGCACTCGCAACAGCAGCAGCAGCTTGTGTCTCGGACGTACGCCGCGGTTGTTGTTTTAGCTGCTGCTGGGTTGTCTCCAAATCCATGGAGTTCATCGCCATGGCGAGAGGAGGAAATGGTACTACTACTCCAAAGCCCGGGAGTATAAGAAAATGCAGCTGTTGCAAGAGATTGATCAACGGGGAAGAAGGCAGGCGCCACAAGAGGACGAGGACGAGATCGTTGCTGCTGGTGAGCTAGATTTGAAGAAGAGGAGGAACAAAACATCAGAAAAGTGGATTGTAGACTTGATGGGTGCTGGTGCAGGGCGCCAGAAGAGGAGGTTTATAGACTGAGTAGGTTAAACAGATTTGCAAGGAGCTGGGTGTGATGGGTATGGCGCGCAGGATCGGGATCTGTGAAAGAGTGAAGGCGAAATGGTGGAGACGAGGTGGGAGAGAGAACCAGCAGTAGCAGCAGCAGCAGCTGGGAAGCTTGGTCGATCATGAGTCTTGCAGAGTGCAGCTGCTGTTTTAGTAGTGGAGGATTGGAGGATTTTGGGGGCAGCTGCTGCAGTAGGTCGGGCTGTTAGCTAGCTACCTCAGAATGCAGGTCCATATCTCACCCAACATGAGACGGATCACCATCTCCACAACTCCAGTCTTCCTGGATCCCATGAAAATGAAGCAGGGTGCAGCAAGATATCTGAGCTATCGGTGCTTGTTTTGGACTATACTCTTGCTCGTTTTCCTCCTCCCTTTTACCTTCATCACTAGCGCTGTTGTCACTCTGGAGGGTGCCAACAAATGCTCCTCTATTGGTATTTTAATATTGCTTCACTTGATCCCCCACCCACCCACTACACTCATTGCATTTTGCAGAATTCTTTTTCTGAGAATTATTTTGCTTTCAGAAAGATAATCAGTCTAAGGACCCCTCATCCCTTCCAAGCTTTTCAAGCTTTTCTTTCAACTCTGTGATGGTAAGAGAGATAGGGTTGAGATTTTTTTTGAGATTTGCAATTTTTTTCAGGTTGTTTTGGACGCAAGATTGGACCCAGATTAATGTGGAGAAGACACACAGCACCAGCTGTAAGTGGAAGAGAAATTACCTCATCTTTTTCTTCTGTCTCCTTATAGTTCCCATTTTTCCAAAGTTTTATAACAGATCCAATATCTATCTTGGGGTATGATGGTCATCACATGTGAAAGAAGAATTGATACCAAATTGTCATGTACTGGGAAATGTGCAGAAGGTGGCAGCAGCACACGATCGGTATTCAGTGTTGCTAAGTTCGTCTGCAACTAGTACTTCTGCTGTCGATCTACCAGAATCTATTGAAGCTTTGGTGGAGGAGGCACGCAAGAAGCAATATGATATGTCAACCTTATTGGTGCAATTGAAGGCCATGGTGTGCACTTGTTGTTGCCCCCCTCTCACTCCCACTCCCATCCACTCTCCTGCAAATGACTTTGTGATGCTTCAAATTGCTGATGGAAAATTGCAGTCCTGATTTAGGAAGAACTTTTGCTCCAACATTTTCTGTGTTTCAGAACAAAGCCCTCCCTCTGCGCAGTCGGGTTGTGTCTTTTGATGTGAATCTAGAAGTCCATAGGTGAGAAGCAAAAGGTTACAAATTATGCACACACACACACACACACCTGTCTGTCTGTCTGTCTATATCTGTCTTGGGTTTTTGTGACTAATTAGTGGAAGGAAGCTGTTTGCAGGTGGAGGCAAATGAAGAGCGAGTGCGGGCAGCAAAGCTTCAGGAAGCTCTCTACAGGCACTATGCCAGCAGTGGGGTGCCCAAGGGGCTCCATTGCTTAGCTCTGAAGCTCACAGTCGAGTACTCAAGTAATGCACGTGCTCGCCGGGATTTGCCCTCAGCAGATCTTGCTCCTCGCCTCACCGACCCAACTCTACACCATTTAGTACTTGCGACAGATAACGTTCTAGCTGCATCTGTGGTAGTGACCTCCACTGTCCACAATGCAGCAAACCCGGAGAAGATAGTTTTCCATGTTATCACCGATAAGAAGATGTATGCTGCAATGCATGCATGGTTTTCGTTGAACCCATTGTCTCAGGCAATTGTGGAGGTGAAGGGCGTCCATCAATTTGATTGGTTGACTCGTGCCAATGTCCCTGTGCTGGAGGCTATGGAGACATCAGATGACATCAAGCGGTATTACCACGGTGATCATGCAGCAGGCACCAATATCAGCCAGTATTCACCCACTATATTGGCTGCTTATCTGCAGGCAAGATCACCCAAATACATCTCCATCATGAACCATCTCCGGATCTACCTCCCAGAGGTTTGTAACCCATTTGTTTTTTGGCCTTTGCAAACCCATTGTTTTCTGTCAGCAAACGAGGCGGTTTGAACACTGGGTACTACTGTGTTTGTACCATTCTGAAACTAAATGGGTTGTTGCTGCTTGCAATGGTTCATGTTGGCAGCTTTTCCCTGAATTAGAGAAGGTGGTGTTTCTGGATGATGACATAGTAGTGCAAAAGGACTTAAGCCCATTGTGGGAGATGGATCTCCATGGCAAAGTGAATGGGGCAGTGGAGACTTGTCATGGTGATGATGCTTGGGTGATGTCCAAAACGTTCAGAAATTACTTCAACTTTTCACATCCCATTATTGCCAACACTTTTGATCCCAATAAGTGTGCCTGGGCGTATGGCATGAATGTGTTTGATTTGCGTGCATGGCGCCAAGCCGACATTACGCATGTTTATCACTATTGGCAGAAACAGGTACTGTTTCCATACTACTAAATACCATTTTCAAATGAACCCACCGATTACAATCGCTTGCAAACAGGACCCTGGACTGAAGATAATGGGTTGGTTGACACTATGACCTGTGTGCACTAGAGCCTGGTTTACAAGCAGACCTTTTGATCTTCCAGCAGGATTTGAACCCGCAATCTGTTGCAAGGTTGTCAGGAGCCCTAACCCACTAGGCTATTGGGGTCTCATTTGGTTTCTCTCTTTTTGCTTCATTTTTTTTGCATGGGTCTTGTGGGTACTGATACTGTTTGTGGCGCAATTTGCAGAATTTGCAGTTGAATTTAACGCTGTGGAAACTGGGGACGTTGCCGCCTGCATTGATAGCGTTTGATGGGAATGTGCATCCAATCGCTCCCAAGTGGCACATGTTGGGCCTGGGCTATAACACCAAAACAGACTTAGCAGCCACAAAACAGGCTGCTGTCATCCACTATAATGGGCAGGCTAAGCCATGGCTTGACATTGCATTTCCACAACTCAGACCATTCTGGTCCAAGTACGTAAACTACTCTAATGAGTTTATTACACAATGTAATATCCTTGATAGACCCTAGCCCCCCTTTCCACCCCCCAATCCTCTTCCTTCCTCACTTGCATCCAACTCTGCTCTTCTGATCCATTTTCTTTTTCCATTCATCCATATTCCCTCGATTCATGAACTTCTGCTCTCTTGTTTGCTGCCCAAAATATTTTTGTAATGGGGCAAGACTGGCAAGAGTTTGGCAAAATTGACAGCAACTGGTCAGAAGGTGACAAGTAGCTGTTTTGTAGCCTAGGCACACACACTTGCATATTGCTAGAATGCATAAGCAAGCAAGCAAGCAAGCAAACCCAAGGATTTGATGAAAATTTGAAAGGAGTAAGGGACTCTTAAGTCATTGAGATGTGGCTTTCATTGGACATTGATGACATGGCTATGGGCTATGGCCATGGCGGAGAAGAGGGATGTGTGCCCCACATTCGGTGATATTCTTAGTCAGATTACTTGCAACAACAAAAAGTGATTTGTTGCAAATAAGTGATTTTTTGTAATAAGGTCAAGAAAAGATCATTATTTCAAAGGGTAGAAGGTGTGTTATGGATGATGGGTTTAGGCTTCAAAGTACCTTAGCGTTTTCATTTATGTTGAGGAGAAAACTTGCAAATTGGAGTCCGGAAACACATCTTGTGATCCAAATTCCCACCCTTTATAATTACACCATTCTTGCTCTCAACTTCCCCATGTACATCATCACACCCTTTTCTACCTCAATTCGGTTCAAGCTTTAGAATTTGCAAGAAATTCAGATGAGGCTAGTAGCACCATACATAGGTTATGTTTGTATTGAGTTACAACTCGTAATCTCAATTTTTCTTGCACTTACAAGAGTTGAATGACGAGTATTGTAGTAGCTCATATGTTTTTTGCAAGATAGGAGCCTCAAAGGATGATGCCTATTTGATGGTCAAACCAAAGATTTGTTCTTGTCACACTAGCCGTCAACTCATGGGGGAGTGTCAAGAAACCTTGAGTCATGATGTAGTTTCCAAATGACAAGGTGTTTTTAACACGTTTGCCTCACTTGTTATGTTGATTCGCCTATCGTCTTGATATTGGTGAGTGTTTGATTCCATAATGTCTTCATGGAATCATTTTGTTCAATAGGATTTTTGTTTGGGCGTGTGATGGTCAACTTTTAGTTCAATTGTATATATTTGAATAGTAGCATTTTTGTTTGGCATGTGATAAGTCAACTTTTTATTTCAATTGTATATTAGCTCTTTGTTTGTTAATTCATCATGTCTAGAATTTTGCGATTGCAACAATAGTAAGAGGATTGGCACGTGCATTACAATCAAACATATATATATATTGCATTGGTGAAACTAGCATATACCTTTGACTATGAGCAAGTCACACTCGACAACAAAAATATGGTGATTGGATGGAACTTGTTAGCAATTTCATGAGTAACAAGAATGATCTCGATCAAAACAATTTGGAATAAACATGAAGGTTATGGCAAACTACAACAAGTATACTTAAACATAAACTCTAGTCATATCAAAAAAATGAACTCCAAATGAAGATGCAAAGTATATATAAAATATTTAAATAAGAAATGATTCCATAATATGAAGTGGTGGGAATCAATTTTGTTTTAATAATTGAAAAGTTGCTAGTTTTGCACCTTGAAACAAGGTTGTCTCATCTATACCTCCCCCTCCCCCCCCGCCCATTTTCGCCAAATGGCTACACCATAAAGGTAAAGGGCTTGCCAACTTTCTATTTCTTATGACTCTTACTTGGCACATGTTGTGACTTGAAGGAAAAAGCATGGTGCTAAATGGCACCATCTAATAGGCCATCCCTATAGCCAAGGCTTCAACTCCTAACTTCCACTTTGCTCTAGACTAGCCTCCTTTCTTCTCCTTTCATGACCAATAGGGTGCCCATTTGCCATAGTTGGCTCTTCTTTTCAAAGGTAATGACTATCATAGTACCTTTTGAGGTTTCGCACTCGGGTGTTCAATATTTATTTTATTTTTCAAAATCCATGTCAATAGGAAAAAAATAATAATTTATGAAATTTTGACAATAGGTAGCTTCTTTGGATTTTGAACCTATGACATAATGAGGCTTAATTTATTATTTCCTTTTGCAAAAATGGAAAGACATAATGTCCCACCCAAGTTATAGGATGGAGTGATGTTGCAAATTATTGGAAACCTACTTTGTGATGATGGATTAGCATAAAGTAAAAAAATTCTTGGATTTCCACCAATTTTTGTGTTTATTCATCCATTAAATTTTTAAAAATTTTGACATTTTAAATATATATTTTTAGTGTTATTGATTTGTATAATTATTTGACGAGTCAATTATTTTTTTATTAGTGGCCTCCCACTTTTTAGAGTCTCGTTTTCAAGTATATGGGTGGGACTCGAGATATGTGAATTAATAGTAATGGATGTGAGAAATGTTCATGCAAGCTTACATACCTTATATGGGTGAGGATGTTATGAAATATTTACTTGGTTTTTGGTTGCCACACCAAATTTGAATCCCCTTTCTTTCTTTTTTCTCATTTCAATATCTATGTACATTGTGAATTGTGTCTTTCATCATTTTAAATGAATCTTTGTTTAGATTTCATGTGCAAGATTTTTTCAAAATTCCAAGTGGCCCAAAATTTACATTTTGTTGGACCCTACTATAATGGCCCTTCAAACCATGTTCTTTTGCTTGCTTTGTAAGTTGTGCACAATTTCAAAAGTTTGTAACTCAAAATATAAAAGTTCATTAATTAATTTTGATATTACTTTTGTGGCAATGATTCACACTAATGGGACATCGTTGTCAGATAGGCAAGTTTTATTGAAAGTGTGTAGTTGTTATTGGCCAATGGGGCATTGATTATGGAGCACCATGGAGAGCAAGGAAGATTTAAATGGTATGCATTTGCAAGAGATTTGCTTGGGGTTTGACTATCACACCAAATTTGAACCTATCCCTTTTGAAGAAAAATAGATTGATGTGCATTGTGAATTTATCCTTTGTGTGTACATTGTATTTCATGGCAATGTTAAGTTATAAAGTTGGTGAAGGCAATTGTTGTTCATATATTCAAATTGGGTTTATTAAATTAGAGATGTTTTTAAATCTTGTTGCACCTTGATATATAGATTGTGGGCAATGGCCACATGGCACCTTTACTCCCTTTTGATTCTCTTCACATTATCTTCTTAATCCAACCTTGCTTTCCTCCAATAAACACTATTTCAAATTGTCCTTCTTTCTTAAGACAATCTATTTATATTTGCAAAAAAAGGTATGAATAATTTATTAGGTATTGAAAGAGGTGTGAAGCATTGAGTTCCCAAGCTTATTCAAACATGATGGAAGAAGGTAACACTGCTATAATCTTTCATGTGTGTATCATTTTAGTTTTATGCGAATTGGAAAAAGTCCAAATCCACGCAACAAATGAATGTATCTATGTAGTAATAGGTTGAGACATGGTAATGAATGAATTGTTAGAAGAGGAAAAAACTTTTCCAACTTTTAGGTTTTTTTTACATGGTAGATCTAATGGTTGATCTAAGTTAGACTATGAGAATATGAGCATATTATTAAACTTTTTCAATGTCTAAGATTTTCCTTAAATGCATTGGTGTGATTTCACAAATTGGGGTATGATTAAATTTGTGCACCAACTAATCATTGAAAATACTAGATCCATGGTTGTGAGTGTCAACACTAGTAGAAAAATTGTCTTTTGCAACTTGTCTTATGTAACTACATGTGTCATTTGCAATTTAAAAAAGTTGCATGTGACATTTTCTAGTGCAAGTTTTTGTTTGCATCATGTGATGATGTTACTACTTGTGACCAAAAATTATGGGTTTTTATCCATACCTACATGATGTAATTGAGGATTAATAATACTCATTTATGTTAACTAGTCCTTGTAGAAAATACTAAATTATGTTATTTTTTATATCTTAAAACGAATGTTAATAGATGCCATGGAGTTTTATGGGGGATGGATTAATGATTGCATTATTTTCAAAATCATAACCTTGGGAATTGATAGAGTCAACATTTTCTAAGGTTTAAAAACATAAATGGTATTTTAGTTAAAGGAACAAAATGCTCCTTTTGTCATTGGGTGCATTGCATGACCCATCATTACCATTAAATTTTTCTTTTGTGGAATTGAATAAACACCCCTTTATTTGTATGCTTAAATTTAATTAATGTTTGTAAAACAAAAACTTAAATTGTCGCAACCCTAGCCTTAGGCTTGCGACTAAGACAAGGGTTTGCAAAGGTGCGGGCCAAAACTAGGCTCGAGAGTCACATATCATGTTCCTAGAAGTGCAAAAGAATGTGAGGGAATGAACCCTCACACTCCCAAGTGAACTCCCATTTTGGGAATTAAAGTCCAAGTGGACTCTTTAAGTTTTAGAAGGCGATTGCAAGGGTCAAAACTCATTGGATTGAAGAATTCCTTATATCATTGGAAAGCTTTTGGAATGTGAATGTCTGAAATGGGTTTGCATGACCCATATGGACACCTAAAACACAAGTTATGGCCAAAAGAAGGGCCGGGAGTCAAATTGGCAATTTGATTCCTGACCACTAAAAGTCAAGAATTTCCTTGATTTTCTTGAATGCAAGTGACGTGCGACATACTGTTGAAAAGTTCTCAACAAGGGCTATAACTTTTCTTTAGACCTAATTTCGATCAGAGGTTTTCACACAAAGTTATGGGTCCCCAAAGTTGCGAGAGTCCCAAGTTTGGGAATTTCAGGACTCCCACTTGGGAGTCCCGAGACAAAATGCCATTTGGATGTGGGCCTTGTGGAGAGGCACAAAATATATTATAAGGGGGAAAGTGGTGGCTTCCCCCAAGTCTAGGCTGTGGTGAGTCTTGTTAGTCTAAGTTTGTTCGTGGTTCGTCTTAACATCAAAAGTGTTCAAATTATGCACTAACCAACTTGTTGTTTGATTTGTGCAGGTCCGTGTGAGTAATTGATGTTTGTCACTCTTCCTAATCCCCATCTCGGAGCTCTAGCACACCCTTCTACCCCCAAAGTGCTACGAGCCAGGGAGCGTGCCCCAACTCCTTACTCTTCTACTGTTTCCATTTTAGACTCATATTTGAGTCTATAAAAGGGGTTGGGAGTGCATCACAAATCACATTAACCACCATGTACATCTTATTTCAAAATCTTATTTGAGTTCATTTCATTATTTGGGCATTACTCAAATCCTCCCCATGATTGGTGTAAAATCATTTCTACCATGTGCATGTGTTTTTTTGACATGTCAAACATGGAAATTAATCTTTGTTAAAATGACCAAATTGAGTAATGAAATTCCTACATGCATGATTCATTGGAAAATTTTATTGATGCATGGACTTGATCACATGAAGTATTAAACTTCATTATCTATCACAAGTTGTTTGAAATGTTGCCTTTATTTCATCTTCTCCATCTAGGCTTGTCAACCTTAAGTTTATTTGAGTATCAGATTTGCAAAAGATTTTTGATTTATGCTGATATAAGTTTTAAAATTACAAAAATTTTAGTCATTGTTGCATGTGGTACATCTTGACAAATAGTAGATCCTAATTCACTTGCCACAATGAAACAAGAAAAATGTTCAAAATAATCTCAAATTGTTATTTAACTAATTATTCTACTAGTGGAAAACAAAATAACTAAAGTCTTGAAAGTAGTTGATTTATAATATATCTTCATGCACACAATTATCACAACTATCACATCATGTGGTGATCAACCTTGATTCTTGCATATTCCATTTCTTTTAAAATATCTACAAAGAACTTATGACAAATAAGAGGACTAATGAAGGAGTATGTTGTATTACAATTATTGAACAAGTCAAATTGACCATTTTAAATGACAAAATGGATCATGTGTGGATTGAATGGACATAATCCATCCTTTGAAATGTTGTTTTGGGCATGTTTTTTGTTGACTTTCGAATACTTAATCAAAGGCAACCTTTCATATTCTAGTTGGGATGACAATTTTAAAAGACATGCAAGGTAGAGTTATGGATTACACATTTTTTTTCCAAATTTTCTCAACCATATTGCCAACTTATTATAACACATTGAGAGGCCTTGTGTCAAACCTAATGAGATTTCCTATTTCAACCATTTCCTATTCAATTAGATGAACTATGTCACATAAACATCCTATTGATTGAATGACATTTTAGTTTTCTCTTGTAACTTTTGGAGGAGGCTCAACAAAGCTTCTCACTTGGGGTCTTTCCATTGGGCTATTGTGATCATGGCTACACACAATAAGTTGTGATCATATAGATTGGGCATATGTACCTGTGAACCAAGGGATATTAGCTTATGGTGGGCCCTATCTACCCAAGCTATCTGCTAGGCTACTTGTTGGCTCATGGTAGGCACAAAGGGCCACCCATTTTTTATTATCCTTGGTTTTGGGTAAAAAGATTTAAAAAAAAAACTCTTATTGTAAAGAGGAAGGAAACTAGGAGGGACATAAAGGTTAAAAAGCTAAACAATTTGAGGAGAGACAAAATTTAGGAGGTATAAACTACAACCAAGGTCCAAGAACATGTCCCAATTTCTCAATTTTTGTTTAGGTGTGGGTATTGTTTTTTTTCACATTTTTTTTTTAGTTTGTAGAGGATGTTTTAAATTTCTTACATTGGATTTTAGATGAAATTTGCAATCTTTTGGGATTTTTATAATGCATTTCATAGTTGTAGGGTTTCTTGTTATTTTCAAAATTTGTGTTAATGAATTTGGCCTCACTTGGGCAAGTGTTTCTTATTTGGATGCTATTTTTGTTACACTTGGGAATTGTGTAACATCTAAATCTAAAGTGCATAATGTGCTTTCAAATTTAGATGAAAGTATAATAGAATTCAATGTTGTTCCAATGTTGTGGGACAATGTGAATAGGAGGAGATATTCATCTTGTTTTTGGTGGAAAAAGTTAGATTACTAAAAAACTTTTAGTTAATTGATCCTGCACATTCATAGGGAAGAAATGTGCAATTGTAGGTGGGTGCGTTCCTACATGTGTGTGAATTTTTGCCAATAGTGTTTTCTTTGGGCAAAACTTTGTCAAATTTCAACTTAGAAATATGATTTCGACTTGGACAAATGTTTTTCCAAGGAGAAAATGGCCCAAATTCATCAAATTTTGAAAAAAAAAGTTTCTACATTGTCATATTTTCATGATAAGTTTAGTAGGTAGCTATAAAAATCTAGAAGGATTCTATTGTTTTTCTACATTCATATCTAGTTTGTAACCAAATTTGGCTAAATTTTTTAATGGATGATCACCACTTTAGCCACATCACAAAATTGAAAAAAAAATCTTATTTGCAAGTGCATTGGAAGGGGAGTTCATGCTATGAAATGTGAATGTGCTACATGTGATGAACTCAACATACTCTTTAGACTCTTTGGGTTGTTTATGCTTTTTGGACAATTTTCCCTTCTTTGGACTCCATGGGCTTTGTTGTCTTTGGGTTTATGTTCATGTGCCATTTTCATATCTATGATTAAATTTGTGTTGTTTCTTTAATCATAAGGCAAAAAACTTTTTTTTTTTCTTTTTGTTATTCACCGTGTTAACAGATAGGCTAACATGAAACCATTGTGAGTTTTGCTTCCTTGGGATGATCACAATGATAGGTTAACAATGTGCATATTAACTTGTGTTAGTCCATTGTTCATTGTATTTTTACCTCATATGTGCAATGTAATAGTAGCTTAATCGTAAACTATTCATGTGGGACTTGTTACAACAATTGCTTTCAATTGCACATTTTAATACTTTTATGATTATAATATTCTTTTGATGATTTTTTTTTCTTCATTTTTCACTTTGATATTTAAAAAAAATTTCTTTAAATTCTTACATTTGAGATGGGAAAACAAAATACCAAGTAATTTTGCACTACTTATGCACACCACACCACTAAGTGTTAGGGCAAGTAGTCAATAGTATTATCAAATTTAAACAATTTAAAAAACTTTCGATATTGTGAGTAGGTTGTTGATTTTGAAAAAAATCTAGATTTATTGAAAATAATTTTAATTATTGCTGGAATGAAACTAGATGGATTGTCCAGATGCAATTAATTTCAGGCTGAGAATTTCTCATCATAGTGGGCCCTTTTCTCTTCCTTTGTACATGGGAGCCAAATAAATAAATAAATAAAAATAAATACTTTTTATACTAGAAAATATGTGTCCCAAACTTGAAGCATGGAACTTGTTTTTGGTGTCTTATTCAGGTACTTAGAAAAAAAAGGTTTTTCTTAGGTGGGACACGCGGTCATCTCCTTGCTGGTTCCACTTTGGTTTAGCCAATTTGGGCAAAACTTAACAAAAAAGAAGAAGCCAAATTTAGTCAAATTTACATTAGGATTTTTTTCCCCCAATTTCTTTGTCGAAAAATAGCGAAATTTCGCCATCAAAAAAATGACTATGTGGGGGGTGGGGAAAGTACGCTAACCAACTCTCTCTCCATCCATCCGATGGCAAGCATCGACGGTTCAGATCTCAGCACAAAGTTTGTGGCCTCCGTTACTCATAGTCTCTGCTGAACACCCACCCACCCACCCACCCACCCACCCACTCGATTGGCCGCCCACCCGTCCAATCGGCGGGCCCGGGCGGGTCTCGTGGCGAGACAATCGGGCCCGGAAACCGTGGCTTTGCCCGTCCGTTACATTTCCCCCTTCTTCAGTCCCCGTCTCCATCTCCGTCGTCCAGAGCCTGTCGGTGATTTTCAGTCAACGGCCAGGATCTCACAGAAAATGCGCCTGGTACGAAACCCTAACACCTCAGGTATTTATACGGGGCGTCTTTCCCAACGTAGTTTGCTTTTAGGGTTTGGCGTTAGGGTTTGGTGTGTTTGGCGTTTTGTTTGTCATTTTCGTTTTTCTCTAGCTTTCGAGGGTTTTCGTCTTCTTGCGTGATTTTTGCTCGACTTCTTTCTGTTTCTGAATTCTTGACAGAAATATCCTTTTTGAGATGGCTGATGATGGAGAACTTTCGGCCGTGGAAGAATACGACGCTACTCGCGTCGAGAACAAGAGGAAGTTTGATGATGCAGGTGTTGTAGTTGCAGTAGTAGAGGATCAGTTCGCGTCGAAATTCCATAACAATGTGGCGGGCTCCGATGCTGACGCCGTCTCGGCTGCGGCTGCTGCCGCTCCCGTTTCTTACAATAACGTAGCGCCGCCGATGTCGGAGTTCGAGCTAGCGAAGCAGAGAGCCGAGCTTATTGCAGCTCGCTTGGTAACCGGTGCCGAACTTAAACGGCCCCGGACTGACGATAGCTCCTCCTCCGAGCAGCAGAACGGCGTTGATGGCCTCGCTAGTGGCACTGACTTTGATCAGGGTTTTCCTGGTAACCTCAACAAATTGGACATTTTAAATTCCTTTGGCATTCCAGTTACTATGTGTAGGCAGCAAGGTCATCATTCTGCATGCTTTGTGGCTATGTTGTTGCCACCAGTGCTTAACCAGAGTGTCAGCGAGCTTTTGATGTTGTCTTTGGTCCGAAGAGCTTGTTGTTGCTTTCAAAATGCTGCACAAATCAGGCTGATATTTCCATAAGAGCGAGAAGCAGTCGTTGGGAGACCTAGTTTGGAAGGACCTCAGTATGCATGTGGTTTCTATGGTGGGCTGCAGATCCCAATCAAGAGGATGACCACCGCCCTGCAGATGGTGGTTCTGAACAACTGCTTCAGCATCAGCAGCAGCATTATCCTCAGCAGTTCCAACATCCACCTCCTCAAGATTATCAGCAACCTCAGTATTATAATTATCAGGTGGATGGAAGCGCACAATCGAGGAAGATGGATGTTCCCAACTCCAAGGTACAAAACTTCCTACAGCAAGTTGGAATAAACCTACGATGACCACTCTATCAGATTTTGTGTTTTGCCCTAACTTTTGATATGTTATTCTGCCTGGACAAGCCATTGACATGTTTGTCATGTTGTTCTTGCAGGTAGGACTTGTAATTGGTAAAGGTGGTGAGACCATCAAGTATCTACAGCAGCAATCAGGTGCAAAAATTCAAGTTGCTCGGGATGCTGATTCAGATCCACGATTGTCAACCCGGGAAGTGGAGATCATGGGCAGTGCTGAACAGATAAGCCATGCTGAACAGCTTCTCAAAGATGTGATTTCTGAGGTCCGGGTTCAACCTGTTTTGTGTTCTCTGTTTCTTTTGTATGCTCAGCCCTTGCTTTGTTTCACCATGTGTGATTTTGTTTTGGAACTGGTATGCTCTTATGCTTGGTGTTAACCATCATTAGTATCATGCAATGCTCTCCTGTTCACAGCAGGCTACATCTGGAGGACCAGGTGCTCCTGGTGGTCGTGGATATGGGCCTTCTTCAGGGGAACAAATTCAAGTTAAAGTTCCAAACAACAAGGTGTGGTCAGAATCCAGAATAGGTAGACACATGATTTTTGGTGCTGATCTCCCTGCCTAGAATATGATATTGAGCATTTCATTTGCTCCTTCCAGGTTGGGTTGATCATTGGCAGAGGAGGTGAGACAATTAAGAGTCTTCAAAGTCGTTCTGGTGTCCGCATTCAGGTATGGCTGAGACTAAGTATTCCTTGCAGATAAAATGCCAGTTTTCTAATACTGTTTCTTGCCATGTTTGTCTTTGCACTTGATCAGTTGTCAGAAATGCATGCTACCTATGTCTTTGTGTTCAGGAGGTGGGATCTTTTGCACACACTAGAATACGTATCGTCAAAAGACAACATAAATAGAAGTACTTCTTTTCTGCTCCACCACATCAGTGAATAACATTTTAAACTGCTTTCTTGGTCATGTTCTTCACCTTCAGGTACAAAATGACAGTGAGACTGAGCCAGGGGCTACTGAAAGGATTGTGACATTGATAGGCAACAAGAAGGCCACAGACATGGCATATGACCTGATCAAGGAAGTCATTGATGAGGTACACTTTTACAGGACTTTCTCAGTATGGTTTTGCATTTGCATTGTTGTATCTGTGCATGATTTCTTGCTGGAAAGTTTTGTGGACCATATGTATGTTTCTCTTGTGATATCACATGAATTGAAGCCCATCAACAAACCTGATGGCCCCTCAGCCACTAATCAGTGGAGCTTTTTTGCTTTTCCAACCAGTGTGTTTATCTCCTTCTTAGCAATTCCCTGGTTAATATACACTACACAAACTGTCAATCTTTTTCTTGAGTGAGATGGGTTGACCTCTATGTTTGTTAACCAGGCTCCCTCAGTGATTTCTTTATCTGTTGTATTGAACCTCCAATGGCCATGTTTGTTTGCACTGAGCTCTAATCTTGACAGCTAATAGTAGGCGAGGGTGTGTCGCACCATCTGGACCCTGGTATGGTTTTGAACGTATCCTGTATCAGCCCTGCAGCTACATTGGTTTGCCAGTTGCTTCTCCTGTGCCCTTGACTGGTTATCAAACAAATTGCATGCAAGCTTGCTCTGGAAAAAGAATACAGTTGAATACCACAATACAATTGGTAGAGAAATAGTGACTGTGGGAAGGCTTGGTTCATTATTTTGCTATGCATCCAAATTTTATGCAGGTCTCCTAGCATTAAGTTCAATATGTATTGGTAGCATTCCCTTCCATGACTTCACATTGGGGTGGCAATGACCATTTTCTGCAAGCCCCATTATAGTGATGGTATCACCTTTTAGATGTGCTTTGTGAGGAAGAGTTTGCAGTGTTGGTTATTTGTGTCATACTCATGATAAATCTGGTGGCTGATGAGAAAAGCTCTGGATACAACTGGCTCTACCCCATGAGACTTAGTCTACTTCTCAATCTTCAGTAAACTCCGACTCCATGTCACAATCCAGGTATTGTGGTGATAATGGATGCACTTGGATATCGAACCTTGCTATTAGAGTATAAAATTGCGATGAACAGCCAGGTGCGATTGATGTACTAGTATTGCAACATTGAACTGTGAGTTGTAGTATGCCACAGACAGTCCTTTGTGAATCTTTGACTCTTGTGATACTGGCATTGAGATCTGGTGACATGAAGTGAAGTTCTGTATTCTGGACTGCTTAGGATTATGTAAGGTTGTGTCCATTGGAGCCCCTTGGGCTATGGGCTAGTCGTACCTGTAACAGGTGCACGTTAAATGCACTGAGGAAGGATGGGGCTCCACTCTTTCGCGGGGTAGCCAGAAAGCTCAGACTCAGTGTTTGGCGACGAGGTGAGAGTAATTTGTCTGGCCCCTGGATGACTAAACGTGATGCCTTTGCGGTTGCTGGATCAGTAAGCCTTGGATATGGGTGTTTTCTCCAGAAATTCACAATGCTTGCTTCTATGGTTTCAATGAATTTCTGTTGATCGTGTGATGTGATGGAAACTGTTTCCACGTTTCTTGATCCCAATTCGGACTTGTGGATTTATAATCTGATTACTTAAGTCCTTTCCTTACTGTGAAGAAAACCTGTCTCTGGGCCAGGTGGTTGACAGAAATATTCTGCACCCTGCCTTGATCCGGATCATTTGCTGACATTGAGTGGGGCCTTTTGTTGCATTCCAAACAGAACCGTGTGTCAAGGGGCCCATCAGGTAGCTACCACAATCAGCATGGTGGATACCGGTCCTCTGGTCCTCAGCAGTGGGGTCCTCCATCTGCTCCACCTCCTTCCTATGGAGGTTACTCACAGACCACTCAATATCCAGGTCAACAGCAGTATCAAGGCCCTCCTCAGGCATATGGTGCATATCCCCAGCAGCCTTCTTCAGGCTACGCCTCTTCTGGATGGGATCAACGCACACCTGCTACTGCTGCACAGCCAGCACCCCAGGGATCATATGATTACTATGCCCAGCAAGGGCAGCAGGTAATCTGCTTTGCAGGGACATGAATTCAGGATTGTTATCTGCATGGAATGGGATTTTTAGCCTGTAGGTGAAGTTTGTGTCTTGATGAATACCACCAACATTCTCTATTGATTCCAGCTTGTGTGATGATGGATCCATTGGGATGTTTTGCATAGGCACAGCAAACAGCCACCCCAGTTGGAGCAACTACCACGGACACAACAGGTTATGGCTATGGTCAGCAGGGCTATTATGGTGCTTACCAGCAGCCGTCACAAGTTGCAGGATATGGTGACCAAACTGCTGCTTATGGACAGCAGCAGGGTTACACCCAGCAGGGCTATGCACAGCAAGGTTACAATGGATATGGTTATACTCCATCTGCTCAGCAACAGGGTGATCAGCAAGGCTACAGTCAGCAAGCTTATGCTTATGGACAACCTCAGGCAGGGTATGGTGCTGCACAGCCCACTGATGGAACAGTTGCAGCAGCTGCAAGTGGGTATGATTATAATGCAGCAGCAGCAGCTGCTCTTGTGCCTTCCTCTGCAACAACTCCAGCAGCAGCACCTACAGCTCAAAGTTGAAACTTGTACTATTTTCACCTTCTCCTGGTGGAGTACTTCTTTTTTTGGATAAGTGTGTTTTGTTTGTTTTGATGCAGGATTTGTGGTCATTTTTGTGTACCTCCTATTTGCCTAGTTAAGTTCAGACAGTAGAAGAGTGGAGAGCAGAGCTTAAGTTGAGTGAGAAGGAGTAGGGTGCATGTGGTGAGGTCCTTCTGACATGAAGTAAGCTGCACTACAGAGCCAGGGCAGAGTCAGGGTGCTTTGACAGAACAAGGGGGGTTTTAAATAGAGTCTCTTGGGTTCTGGTTAGCTAATATTTGGATGTATGCTTTGATTTGACCCTGTAATGGATTGCAGATTGACATTCTGTGTACACTTAATATACAATGCTGCTTTATTACAAAGGTGGAAGGTCAACAAATTGCTGCATCATGTTGTGTGTGTATGTGAACTAGGGTAATTAATTTGTGGCATTGATCATTAGTAATGCAATTCTACCACTGATTTGATAAACAGAATGCGGGTATACATTTTAGCAACCACTGATACCTTCAATCTCTATCTACTTAGACAGTCAAGAATTAGATTTACAAATTGCAAATATCTTCAAAAGGCTACTAATGTCAATACAGCCTAATGAATTTATTCCATCAAACTAAATCCAACAAGCATTCCTTCACCACTGGCTACATCACAATAAAAAGAAGAGATTTGACCTGAATGATGCCATCTATTTCAGGTTACTGATGAACAACACACATGACACTTTTGGCTATTACCTTCACAGATGCACTGACCCTGTCAAGGTCCCTTTAACCCAAACCTAGCATGTTCAGCAATAATGAAGAAAAACTAGAAGTTGAATTTGAACCTCTTGCCTATTGGATTCTACAAGATACTCTATCAACCGAACGAGAATGAAACTCATAAGAACAGTTTTGAGATGATTCTCTTTTGTGCTCATCTCAATACTATGAGCTTTCTGGTTTGAATAGATGTATGCAACTGGGGGATCGCCACACATACACAAAGGTCTGAAAGACTGCTGTAAAGAATTATACCAAACTGTGTCAAATGGGAAGTGTTCTATTCTGCCCTCTTTGGTGGAGAGACATTTCTCAGCAAAGAGATTGAAGTCAACACTGATATCACCTGCACCACAATACCTGCAAAGAGTCCAATTGCCCTTCAGAAGAACTAGTCTTTTGGAACTATCTTGCAGCGCACTCCATTAGTAAAATGAAGCAATTTCACCTTACACCATCATCACATTGGTGGATCAGTCTCTGCCTCAATTGTATGCATCGATCAGACGATTTACTGGTAGTCTTGATACTGGCAAAAACTCTGTGCAGCTCTTCTCCAAAAATTATGACACTTCCTGCTCTGGCTCAATTTTAGGAACATCCTGTGGTTCTTTGTAGATAAGAAGCTCTGCCACTTAATGCTAATTCAATGTAAAATGTCCAACTTCTAGATAGAATTACTGGTTTTTTCAAATGGTGCATGTTTGCTTCACATTTTACAAAGACCAATTCATTTGAAATGTGCACCGATGGGTAATCAAGTCATCTACCCTAGACAATCAACATGGAAATTTTGAGAGAACAAAGCACCTGCTAGCTCTAGAAGTCCTTTGAGACTGGCCATGACCACTCTCTGGTAGTCACCTGTAACTTGAAAGTACTCCATGCTGTCCTTCCACTGTCACAAAAATAGAGGCATGTGAATTGACAAGCTTTATATTCACACCTACCTTGCTACAAAAGCGAAAGGTGGCACTTCAAACATGTTAGGAAAGATTTCACTCTGACCTAATAAACCCTATTCCAAAGAGAGGAGATTTTGTCAGTCATCAATCCACACTTAAAGAAAAGCTTCTACAAAGCAGTGGAATATGCTGTTACTTCTGACTCAGTACAAAACATCACACGAGATTGCATACAGAATTGAGAAAAGAAGTCTCTAGTTTTTGATCCAAAGCTGATGATATACAGAGTGTCTGACAAATGGCATTTACCTTTCCAGCATCTTGACCTGACATGAGAGGCACGAGAGATAGTATTATGGCTATGGCAGTGAAGAAGATGTAGGCTCTCAGCAATTTTGAAGCACTTCCTTTCATTGCTGTCCTCCATCACAAAAGCTTCCAAAAACAATTACCATTTGATCGATCTTCTTCTCTCCAGTACTCCCAGTTGATGAAAAATCCACTGACATTACTATCACTTCTATGGTGTGGTGAGAATTCTTCTGATGATATTGCTACATGATCGTATCTTCTTCTGATGATATTGCGATGTGATCGTGCTTCAGTATCTTTGTTCTGATTTGAAGAGCTGAGAGTAATTTCCCTAGCATGGAAAGAAGGCAATTATCTATGTGGTTCCTTGCTGGTTATGGAATGGTGATGAGTTGCTGCGGCAACAGAAGATCATCTTGTTGTGCTCCAGCAAGCATCACCATAACCAGCATGTTTATTGCATGCAAAGAAAAAAAAAGGGGAAAAATGCAACAACAACACAAAGAGATAAGAATTTTTTTCCAAAACACAATTACCAAATGTTCCAACCACAACAGCAGCACCTCCAAACCCGCAAGATGCCACCAAACTCATACTAGGCTGCTCACTGTTCAGTGCTGCCAAACATGCCCAAGTTGCTTTCAGCAATTGTAGCAGCGCCTGCCACCAACCACAATCATCTCTTTAAAGCAAAAAAAGCACACCAAAATAACACACAGATACACTGAAGATCTCCCTGCACCTGAGATGCTCGAAGAAGAAGAAGAAGAAGAAGAAGGAGAAGAAAGGGCTTAAGGTTTCTCTTGAAGAAAGCAGAACCAGCGACCGCCAATTGCACAGCACAGATCTCTCTCTGTCTCTCTGTGCGTCTATGTCTGTACCTGAGCTGATATGAACTTGCGGAAGCGGACCCTGCCCTCTGCTGCTCTCTTGTACCCTGCGATAACGCTTCCATATCAGAACCCTGACCAATTGCCCACACTGGATTCCAATTTCCACATCCGTTGCAGCTCAGAGAAAAACAGAGGGAACCGAGAGATGGTGAACGACAACAAGAACAAGAGCAAGAAGAAGAAGAAGAAGAAGAAGAAGAACAACAACAACAGCAATACTTACTGTTATCGATAGTCATGCGGTAGGCATAGTCTGATCCGTCTGTGCCCTTCGGCCGTGATCTCTCCATGCTAGCTCGTCGACGTCGTCGCCTCGATTGCTCTCTCAGACAGAAGACAAGGAAGGAGACAGAAAAGCTTTAGGCAACAATCACAATTTCTGTAAATTAGGTTTCCGTGGGAGTGCGTCGGGATCCTGCCTGGATGCGTAAGGGATGTGCTTAGGTTTCAATGCCATTCTCGCAGGAGGTTTACGACATCATCTTCTGAACCTTTCCATCTCTTGTTCTGGTCTGTTTCTCCATGCCATCATCTATCAGAATTTCTGTGTAGCGGATTCCAGAAATGCACAGCTTATCATCGGCTAGGAATTGGATTTCTAGTCATAGGTGAGAACGAATGCTAAGGTATCCAGATTTCAAGAAGAAGAAGAAGAAGACCACAACAGGAGGGAGGCACTACAGCTGATGACTGACAGAAGAAAAAATCCTAATGGGAGAGAAGAGGAAGCAAAGAAAAGTTGGCTCTGCATTGGAGGTCACACATCAGAGAAAAAAAAATGCCATAGCTCCTTTTGTCAGGAGAAATTCAACAACGCCACATGTGTCCTGACAAAACAAGGAGCTGTTGCAGCAGGCGAGACATATTTTTTGTTGTCGGGAGGGGGAGTATCATGATTGACATGAATGCCAAATGAAGGAGCAAGCATGGAGGATTTTATGCTCAGGCAGAAGGAACATGTTCAACAAGAAATAGGCCTTTCAAATCATATGCTCTTTTGTGTATTGCTGGACATGTGAAATAGTGGTGGCACTTTAAAGAAAATGCAGGTGTGGTGCAGGTGTGCTTATGGGGCAGATCATCATTACAATAATGTGGTTTGTGCCTCTGATACATGTGTGTTTTTGTGGTGGAACTATAGCTTCATTGACATGTGTGCCGCGTGCAGCAGGAGTTGGAAGGATGCTCAGAGAGATGTTAGATCAAAGATGCCCTAGATCATCCTTTAATGTGGTTAGGAGTGTCTGATATGTGTATTTTTTGTGGGGACTAGCTTCTTGCAGCTTGAATGAGGTAACTATTGATGCTGTTTTGATCATGAGTGAGTCTCTTCCTGTTGCTCCTGGAAATGTGACAGAAACTTAGGATGCAGAAATTGTGGGTTGCCCAGATTTTGGGTGGATTTATTATATACTGATCTTCACCTAGCGTTGGGAGTTGATGAAGTCAGTGGGGCACCATGGGAGCTTGTCACTGCTATATGTGATGAAGAAGGTGATGGTCTGACACTTTGTGAGTGAGTCTCAGTGAGTCTCATAAGGTTATGACTGCACTCATTGTCTGCTATCTTCAAATTGTTGTGGAGATTTTCTCTGCAATTTAATAGATGTGTTCTACAGAGGCACTAACGGGGCTGTCCATGTGCAGATCATTCAAATGGTTGCAAATTTGGTGTGATTGATGGGGCATAGTAACCTTGTTGCCATGTATGCTAAATATGGGAGCATAGGCATTGTGAACCCAATGCATGAACCTGTGTGGATGGGCTTTGCTTCCTTGGTGCATAATTCATGGTAATGTGGAAATGGGATAACACATCAGAAGACAGAGTTCTTGAAGCAAACTTGCAGCAATGCAGCAGGCCTGCATGCTGCTTTCAAATTTCAGCTGGTACTGGCAACTTGGATCCCAGTCTCTATTTTCAATGGGAGTGAATGCCAAGGGTGTGGGAGAAACCAGCTGGGCCACCTGGATTGAAGTGAATAACAATGTGAGTACATTTGGAGTAGATGGTCGAGACCATCTGCAGATGATTGAAATTTATACTGTACTTGAGAGATTTAACATTCAATCAGAAGCAAGATGCCAGGTATGTACACCAGATACAAAATGATTACTATATACTTATCTAAACCCACATCAGGAGCTCATGAAGTCAAGTGGGTAGTCATGGCAGCTCATCACTGCTATATGTGATGAAGAAGGTGATGATGGTTGGACACTTTGTGAGAACAACTCTCAAAAGGTTATGACTGCACTTGACAGTGGCAGGCTACCTTCAAATTGTTCAAACTGTGGTCGTGGAGATTAATTTCTGTGCAAATTTCATAGATATCTGTCATCTCAATTAACTTCGATCATACTAGGTTCTCGTGCTTGTAGTACAGCATCACAGAGAGTGCACCAGCTTGTTGAACACACACTCATTCTCTCTCCATTGTAAATTTTATATAGAAGAATCATGGAAGCTGAAGAGTAATTGAACTATTTCTGTTTTTGATTTTGTCTGTGTTGTGAAAACAAGGACAGATTACAGAAAAAGTCCTGATAGACAAAGTATTGCACTCACTGTTTTCCAGTGTTTGGGATACTTTCAGAGGTGGTGCAAAACCAGAGCTTGGATCTATGAACTTGGGTGTTTGGAGTTTGATCTTTGAACTTGGATCTTTGGAGTTTGATCTTTTGAACTTGGGTCTTTGGAGTTTGATCTTCAAACTCAGATGTTTGAACTTGGGTATTTGGCATTTGATGTAACTTGCCTGCATGCAGAAAAGGAGTCCAATTAAGAGAACAGCAGGTATTGAACTGTGGGTCCAGCAATATGGTTGCAGGAACAAAAGTGTGAGCTATCCAAATCCATTTGTGGGATTGGACCAGGGTTTAGGGTTTAGACTGAAAGAGAAGCAGAGGGGAAGCAAGCAACCTGGGAGCTGCAACCAGATCAAAAATCAAAATAAAAAAAATCAAAAGAAGGAATGAACTAATTTAGAAGGGAGTCAAATGATCGTGATTGTAGCCATCCGCGTTTTCTTTTGCCTCTTTTTTTTTCCAGCGTGCAAAACGCAGTGCTAATCATGCCATCATTATTGATTTTTGTCGCGAGTCATCAGTCTTCTTCTTCGCCTCCCATCTGCTCCAGCTCCAATTGCACCAAGCCAAGAAGAAGCTTCCCCGGCCGATTCGATTCACGCGTGATTTCTCAATCAAGTCCAAGCTAAAATTAGTACTTTTTAAAAATCTATATCAGTTGCCAGGGATTCTTTATCACAACCCAAACTGGGAAATCTTTGTTTTTCAACTCCGATACTCAAGAATCGGTTCGGTTAAGGCTGCTGCTTCTTCGGATCAGCCACGAGAATTCTGGATCTAACGCACTATATTTGTACCATATGTTTTTCCTCGAAAAGTCTCTTCCGCCACCAATGCTTCGAAACAACCCATCACAAACAATTTGAAACACTTAAAAAAAAGAAAAACAGAAAAAAAAAGAAAAGAAAAAGAAAAAGGTAGTACCTCCTTTTCAGGTTCGGCAAAAAAAATTATATTATTTTTTAAAATGTCAAAATTTTAGAAAAATTAAGGTCCCCTTCCTGCTGAGAATTTAAAAAACTATTGTTTATTGATGCCAAAATTTCATAGGATTTAAAAAGGTTTGTTGCAGGCTAATTTTAAGGTTTTAGTATGTTATATTATTGCATGTATTTAAAGCAATTTTAGGCTGTTATAAAACATTAAAAAAATTTAAATAAAGCTTTGCCAAAAATTAATTTCTTAAAAAAAAAAACACTGAAGTCAAATTTTCAAATAAAATAATTATTCGGCAGTTGGATGCCGAACTTGAAAAGGTACTATAGTATGCATTTGCCAGTCCAAAGAAATGCAACAAGGAAAAAGAAAAAAAAGGCCCATCACATGGAAAAGCAAAGAAGAAAGTAGCCCATCAGAAAAAAAAAATGTAATAAAAAATTAGGGTTTAGGGTGAAACTAGTGCCTATGTTGGTAGGTAGTAAGTAGGTGCTTTTCACTTTTTATTTATTTTAGTGAGACCCCTTATGTTAGAGGCTAGAGCGATTTCAAGGTGGGTGATTTAGTCTAATAATGGTTGAATATTTATAACAATTTAGAAGCAACCCAAGAAAAGTAAGGATTGTAGGTTTTACTTACCATGGTAGCATTGGAGTAGTGGAATTTAAGACAAAAAAAATTGATACAATTTATGAAAGGGAGTTTTCAAAACAAAATGTTATTCAAAATTGCTTGCAAACTTTTTAAAAGCTTGGATGTGAGTGTCATTATGTAGAATAAAGTCAGAGAGAACACAAATTGGAGGGCAACGTTTATTAAAGTGTGGCACAAGATGAAAAATTGAAGAATTCTTAGTCTTTATTAATTTACAAGAAGTTCAATTTTTTTTAAAAAAAAAATTGAAAAAAAATTGTGTTAATCCAATGTGCTTTGATTATCATATTTTTTTGTGTGAAAGGCAAAAATTTTGTCAACTTGTCCATGTGAAATGTGTAGGATAAAGCTCGAGACCACAAGCTTACTTACAATGTCACTTTGAATTTTATGAAATGTAAAGACTTGTGTTGATTTTATTAAATTTTTTTTCCTTGAGATACTCAATGAATAACATGATTTTTTTTAATTTTTAATTTTTTCAAAAACTGAAGTTTCAAAATTCAAAAAACAAAAAGGCCCACATAAGCAGGCCTCCTTACAATTTTTTGAAATGCCAAGGAAAAATTTCAGCCTTTAACATGTCCTCCAATTTACTCTAGTAAAATGGGACACATGTCTTTAGGCATTTGTTAAAACTTGCTTGTAGTGTAAAGCGGGCCAGAGCTGAGCTTCAAAGATGAGCAGCTTCCAGTTTGAAGATGTGTTTTACAGGTTGTCTGTCGCTAGGCAACGGCTGTAATTAGAAGACTACTATATATAACACAATGCAAGCAGCTTCGCCAAAAGAATCCAGCTTGCACATCTCTCCTTTACACTCTGCCACCAGTTGACAACCCCAATTTTCCTACACAAACAAACAAACAAACAAACAGTTAGTTCTAGTACATCTTGCACCCCGCTACAAAGAAAGAAAGAAAGAAAGAAAGATAGAGGCTTTCAATCCACAACTGGTGGATCCATCTCACAGTGCTCTTAAGAAGTGCTTGGGATTGCATTGTCAAGCTCTAGTGCTGTGGAACAAGTGGTGAGCTTGAGTTCTTCTTGTCGTGGTCATCAGCGCCTTAGCTAGATAGAGGGGGGACTGCAGGATCAGAACTGGTTTAAGCTTGAACTTGATCAGTGGGTGGTGGGTGGGTGGCTGCGCGGCAGGCAGGCAGATCAAGCTCGTAGTAGTAGTGGGAGGAGGAGGAGGAGGAGGAGGAGGAGGAGGAGTATTGCAGCCTGCCAGGGTACTACTGTAGCAGTTTCTGAGATCAAGAAGTATGGCGGTAGCAGCTTCTTCGTCTTCCAGTGTGCAGCAACCGGCGGTAGTACTGGTAGTATTACTGGTGGGATTCATGTTTCTAGCTGTGATCCAGTTGCCGGGAGTTGGAGCTACAGTGTATACAGTCGGCGGTTCTAACCAATGGAATTTTCCTCCTCCAACTGCTGCCAATCCTCTCACTTGGTATAACGATGTGTGGGCAGCAAACATTACCTTCAAAGTTGGCGATGTGCTAGGTAAGTAAACATCTTCTGCTGCTGCAGTCTCCAGTGGCGCTGGCTTGATCTAGTCAGTTATAATCTCATGCATGCGGCCTCCTGCATTTTTGTAGAGAACTTTTGTTCAGCTCATGCCAATCATGCAGCACGCAGTTGCAGCTAGACTCCAGTACTACGTCGCAGCTGCTCATATGATCCCCGATGCCATGCAATAGTTAGTTACAGTAGAGATCTCTCTCATGCACTACAGCCGATACTAGCTACATTAGAATCTTGCCACCCATGAGATCCTAGTGAGGACTGACGAGGAATGTTTTCAAGGTAGCTTTCTCCGACGAGAAATTAGAGCTGATCGGAGGCGCTGATGGGTCATATATTCTGTATGTGCAGTTTTCACTTATGAACAGGGTTTTCATAACTTGCTTCAGCTCGCTAATGAAGCAGATTTCAGCCAATGCACCATCACCTCTCCGCTTGCCACCTACACCTCCGGAAACGATCGTATTACCGTTCCACAAGGGACTTCCTACTTCATCTGTGGGATTCTCGGTCACTGTCAATTGGGCATGCAGTTGAAGGTCGTAGCTACTGGTGGAAGTGCCACTCCTCCAGCTTCTTCGAGCCCTCCTCCAGCTGCAGCTTCATCTCCGCCTCCCGCCAGTACTCCTCCACCTCGTTCTTCGCCTCCTCCAGTTGTAATCCCTCCACCTGCTTCTCCTCCTCCCGCTACCACTCCTCCACCCACAACTCCTCCAGCAGCTTCTCCAGCTCCGGTTGCCGTCCCTCCCGCTTCCACCACTCCTCCCACAACTCCTCCAGCTGCTGCTCCGGAACCAGCTACTACCACTCCTTCAGTCTCTCCTGCAGCTAGTCCCGTAGTTTCTCCTGCCGCTCCTCCGCCGGTTGTCCACGCTCTGGCCCCTCCTCCCGCTCCCGTGGGCAGCATTCCCAGTTCTTCTCCCACTACTGCTATTTCCCCATCTGGTGAAGGCAAAGTGCCCAGCACCTCACCGGGACCTGCTCCAGCTAAGGCACCAGCATCAGCATCAGCTGCTAGTCCCGGCTCTACAGCTTTGCACTGTATCGCACCGCTGTTGCTTGCCGTTCTCGCGTCTTGTGCAGCTTCTTTGCTCTTGTAAGCTCAAATTCAACCAGCTGCTGCACAGTACATATTATTCCCACTATAATTAGATCTCATCACTGTGCTCTTGAGCATCATTGAAAGCTGAGTGCAGATCAAGGCAAAATACTGTCAAGTTTGATCTTTTTCTTCTTCTTCTTCTTCTTGTGTTAAATCGTCCTTGGCAACCAAGGAGATTTCTCCTTCCATTGTGGCCTGCAGCTGCATGTCCTCCAGCTCCCCCCACCAGCTGATCAACCCCGACAACCCAACAGAGTTCAGAAAAATCTCTCAACTTCCCAAATTCTTTGTTGCAAATGGAATAAAACAAATATATGTGTCTATGGTTTGTGTATCTATCAGATTGTAGTACTTGGGTGGTTCATGAATATTTCTAATCAGCTTTACCTGCATATGAAGAAGTTACTATCTCTAGAGAATCTAATCCAGGTGTACCTAGCTAAGTTCAGCTGTTTGTGCATCCATGGCCTCTCTGACAATTATGCATGAAAAACTAACTGCATGGTAGAAAGTTTTGAGAGTCTAAGTTTGAATTTGGATGCAGTGATCCTCCCACAATGCATTGCAAACTTGTACAAGTTTTTTTCTGAGAGTTGAATACTCAGGTTTCAAACATTTGCTAATCACTATCCATTCTGCTAGGTCCTTCAAAGAGAAATAAAAAGTTGCACCTTCTCTGGGGGTAAAATTGCATTTTCAAGGTTTGTGCAGCTGGAAGAAAAGACAAGATTTTGAGAAATCATAAATGTAGTCATAGATAGATCCATTTTTTGGGTATAGTAGCTTGTTTGCAAATGTTGCATGAAATAGTTTTGTAAGGAAGTTCAAGATAGTTTGGAAAATCCTCACAAAAATTTTGGAAGGGCGAAACATGATTTGGAAATGAGGAAGACATTTTGCAAGAAAGGACAAAAAATTCTGATTCCAATCATGAAAAAAATTTGCAAGAAAGAAATGCAATCTGAAATCATGAGAAAAAAGTTGCAAATGATATCAATGATTTTCAGATTGTCTTTTAAGTACATGTAACAAGAAAAAAACATTTTGTTATAAACTGGGTTTCAAGTAAATGAAATATTGATTTTTTTCCTACTTGTATATATGAAGTATAGCCCTAAAATGTACAAGTATGTATTTTCGACTTTTGCAAAGCCTATTATCATATTTTCATAACCTTCACCATCAAAGAATGCTGCAGACTGCATTAATATGGTTTAGTTTGAGGCTGCACATTATGGAACGTTGTGATCTAGCCAAGGAGAATGGAACTTGAGAGGGGTGTTTTACAGATTGCATAAATATTAGATTCAATATGTGGAGCTAGTGATGGACTATGAAGATGCAGATGTCATGGAAAGAATTATGAAGTGAGGGGGTGGAGATAGAAAAGTTCTAAAATTTCCATCCTCACTTCAATCTGTGATTCTCATTCCTTGCACTCAAGAGCAATTCCTCAAGCTTTCGGGTCTTGTGTATGTAAGTGCGACCCACATCCTTGAGTAGCTGTTGAAGACGTTCCTGATCGTTGTGGACATCAGGGTGCACTGTGCCAAGCTTTTCCTCCTTGATTTCTACCACCTCTTCCAGCAGCTTAATTGCATCCTCAACTCTGCACATCATGAAGTGTGCACTTCAAGTTAGCTCTACTTGGAACCAAGCAGGTGAAAAGAGGAATCCCACTTGGACATGAATAGGTACC